>Ga0326512_10003897_pt1 | contig 10890 bp, 5 predicted proteins | sample 1_2617_0518_D_FD_203652 | JGI IMG/M metagenome (GOLD analysis project Ga0326512, IMG submission 203652) | Bovine rumen microbial communities from UC Davis, California, United States - 1_2617_0518 | ecosystem: Host-associated > Mammals > Digestive system > Stomach > Rumen | place: USA: California...
GGGGGTATGCCATCTTCGAGCATAAAGAGGCTACGCTGAAGACTTGGATAAAGGGCCTTGAAGAGGATCTCGCATCCAAAAGGGAACATATCAAATCCTTAGAGATTGCTCAGAAAGAGCTACAAGAAGAGAATGCGAAATTAAAGGCTCAGGTAGCGGAACAGGGAAAATAAATACAAATCGATATGAATAACGATATATCATTAATGTAATATGAGCAAAGGATTCAGTGAAAAAGAAATAGATTTTGTTCTCGACAAGTCTGAGAGCATCTGCAAAGAGCTTAACAAAGTTTTTGGCGAGCAGCTTTCTGGCTTGAAACAGATACAGATGGGAGTAGCCTACTATGCTGCAGCGAGGTTTGCAGCTCAATTCATTTACGATTTCAGACCTGCTATGGGAGAGGGATTTGAGGAAAATTTCAAGGCTACTATCGATAATATACTGCAAGCATACGAAGATGAAGGTCCGGATAAGACATCCCGGATATTAAAATTTGTACATGGAGGAGAAGATAACTAAATTTGAATAATAGTGCACACGTGGGAGTCATGGGACAGCCCCAGGGTGTTAAAGAACAAAAATAAAGATATGCGCGACGCTACAAGAATATGTGACTATTTCTATGGGGCAATGACGCTTTTCGTCATTCCGCTCTACCAGCGAAAGTATGCCTGGCAGCAGAAACATTGCGTCAGATTGTTTGAAGATCTTAAGAAGATACACCGAGAAGGAACGTACAGCCACTTCTTTGGAAGTATTGTGGCAACAAGGGTAAACGAGACGGATGACGATCTCCTGATAATTGATGGTCAGCAGCGCATTACTACATTGTCTCTTCTGATATTGGCAGGCCTGAATGCTGTAGCCAATGGCGATATGGAAAAGGGAGACGAAGATATTGAGGAAGTGCGCAAGAACTACCTCTATGCCGTCCGCAGACGTGTAGATAGAAAGATAAAACTTAAGCCCATTGAGGGAGACTTGGAAGCTTACGATGCACTCTTCACTAATAATCCCGAAGAGTTTATCAAGAATACAGGAATGACTTCAAATTATCAGCTGTTCTACCAGTTGATAAAAGTCAGCGATCTGAGTTTTACTGATATGATTAGCGCCATCGAGCGTCTGACAGTCATTGACATCCGACTGGATTCAAAGGATAATCCGCAACTTATATTCGAGTCGCTGAACTCATGCGGAAAGGATTTGGAAGAGGCTGACAAAGTGAGGAATTATCTGCTGATGTCACTCTCATCAAAGGAGCAGGAAGAATATTATCATGCCTACTGGAGCAAGATAGAAAAATTAACCGATGGTGAGCCTACGATGTATATTCGTGACTATCTGACCATCGAGAATGGTGCTATCAGTAATATAGAGGATTTGTATTTCGACTTCAAGGCCTACGATGAGAAAAGCCATTTGGCAAGAAGAGATCTTCTGGAGAAAATGCTCACCTTTGCCAAATACTACAGACAAATCACCAAGGGAGAAACTGGTAATTCCCGTCTGGACAGAAAACTCAGGCAGATAGCTAATATCGGTACAACAGTACATCTGCCCTTCTTGATGTCGTTTTTCGATTATGTAAACGAAAAAGGACTCGATGAAGATGAAGTATATATCGTGCTGGACGTATTAGAGAATTACTGGGCGCGCCGTATTATCTGCAATTATCCCGCCAACGCTCTCCAAAAGATGTTTTCTACGCTCCATGCTGATATCGACAAAATTTATAAGCGGCATAAAAAGAGGGGTATAGAACTTACTCTTCCATATTCTCAGGTGTTGAAGTATGTACTTCTGAAGAAGCAAGGAACTGTTTCATTCCCACAAGATAATGAAGTCAAAGAATTGTTCCCATATCGTCAGATTTACCGAATACCTAGCAGTTATCGTTGTTTCCTTTTTGAGCGAATGGAAAATGAGAATAGTCCAGAAGCCAATGATACCATCGTGCAGAAGATGATGTCGGGAGAATTCACCATCGAGCATATCATGCCCCAGACGCTGACTCCACAATGGAGGCAAGAACTTGGAGATGACTGGGAGGATATCTACAACACTTATCTTCATACATTCGCAAATCTTACACTGACGGGCTTCAACATCTCCTATAGCAACCATTCTTTTAAGGAAAAGAAGGAAGGCTATATCGACAGAAAAGGAAACAAAATAGACGGATTTGACAATTCTGCATTCCGGCTTTCCAACTATATGAAGCATTGTGACAAGTGGACTTTGAATGAATTGAAGGAGCGTCAGCAGATATTGCTCAACAACTTCCTGGGACTTTGGCCAATGATAACATCGGATTATGTGCCCTTGGAGAAAGAATACGAACTAATCTCCTTCGATGATGATGAGTTTGAGATAAAGGGCAGAACTATTATGGGATTCCGTTATCGCGAAGAACGACATCCTATAACCACATGGAAGGATATGCTTGTTCAAGTTGCGAAATTGATGTATAACGAGAATCCTTCAACGATGATATATCTGGCTACAAAAGATTTGTGGTTGCATGATAAGGAAACGAAAGAAAGGAGCAAGATTGCAGAGAATTGCTACTTGCACACCTCTTGCGACAATAACACGAAACGCAGTATCCTTAACTACCTGTTCAAGGAGCTGAATATCCCTACAGGTGTCTTGGAGTTCGAGCTGGCTCCAATAGCCGACAAGGTGATTGATACAGAAGATGAATGATAAAAATCATAGAAATAATGGAACATGAAGAAAATCGAGAATACGCTGATTGATAACAGTAAGGATTTCATGCTTGTAGACTATCTTCATGACATTATCCAGTCTGGGGATTGCAACCACATACGCATAGCTACCGGATATTGGGATCTTCCAGGCATGAAGTTATTGGAAGATGTGTTGAAGGACTTTTTGGGCAATGGTGGACGGCTAGATATCCTGATAGGACAAGAGCCAGAACTTCGCACCTATCAGTTGCGCAAAGACCTGACACCCGAAGAGCGCTTCCCTGATTTCTACATCCAGCGCGACATCAACAAACTGAATGAAGACTATGTCGGTGTGGCCCAGTTGCTGCTCGACAATATCAATCCTGATGACGAAGACGTGTCGAAAATCCGAATCCGCGTTTATGGGCTGGATACAAAAGAAAAACATTTCCTTCATGCCAAATGTTACATCTTTACAGGCTCGAACTATGGCGTGGGCATTGTTGGCAGCAGCAACTTCACTCACAATGGCCTGACGGAAAATGCCGAATTGAATTATCTGGAATCAGACAAGATAAAAGTGAGGGCTATCCTTGACGAGGATATACTGAACAAAACCCACGTGATGTGGTTCAATGAACTATGGAATGACTCCGTTCCCTGGTCTGGGAAGTTCATCAAGGAGATTTTGATGAAAGCTCCAGTAGTTCAGGGAATAAAAGATATAAAGTCAAAAGATGTCCCACAGACACCCCTCACGCCCTATGAGCTTTACATCAAACTGCTGCACTATCAGTTTGGTGACATGATTGATGTAAACAAATCGCAGATTATATCAAGCTACTTGCCTGAGCAGTTTACACCGCTGGAATACCAGATGGATGCTGTGAAACAGTGTTTTAACATCATGCAGACTCACGGAGGTTTTATGTTGGCTGATGTTGTAGGGCTTGGTAAAACCATCGTAGGCACGCTTGTCATCAAATACTTCCTGAATTATCCAGATGCAGATCATGCTCACAAAGTGTTGATTATTACGCCCCCTTCCATCAAGAGTGCATGGGTGGAAACAATCAGAGAGTTCGACAATAACAGTGATGATCACATTGAACCATTCATCGACTTTATCACAGTAGGCTCAATAAAATCAATATCCGGTGAAGAAATTGATGAGGGCGATACCGGTGAATTTGATACCAAACTGAATTACTGCAATTACGGACTTATTATGATTGACGAGAGCCATAAGTTCCGCAATAGCGACACGAACATGTATCATGCTCTCGATGATCTTATTGCCCAGATATACGACAAAACCTTCAGCTATCCATACATAGGACTGCTTTCTGCAACGCCTCAGAACAATACGCCCCGTGACCTTAAGAATCAGATATACCTTTTTGAACGCAATCGACAGTATTGTTCGTTGGAAAAGGTAGACGGACGTAATCTCGAAGCTTATTTCTCTGGTGTAATTTCATCGTTTGATGCCCTGCGAAAAGAGGCTAATTTCATAGCAGGCAAGAAGCCTAAGACATTAGAGGATATTAAGCGTGAGGAAGAGATAAGAAAGGAATTCCAGAAGATTGCCAGCAGTATCCGTGATACTATACTCTGTGATATTCTTGTGAGAAGAACCAGAACTGATATCAAGGAGTACTACAGCAAGGATATAGAGAAACAAGGCCTCCGATTCCCAGAGATTAGCGGTCCTCATAGTCTGAGATACGTTATGGATGATGAACTGGCACAATTATTTGCCGACACAATGGACATGATAGCTCCTTCTGAAGATACCAAAATGAAGACAGACAAGTATCTGCGCTACTTCCGCTACCGCGCACCGCAGTATCTTTTGAAGGAAGAAGACCGAGACAGATATAAAGGACGAGGCACACGCGATGCAGACAGCCTTGCAGAGCAACTGGCTAAGATTATGCAGCAACTGCTGGTTAAAAGACTGGAGAGCTCATTCTCTGCATTTACCAAATCGCTTCAGAATTTACGCAAGTATACAGAGAATATGAAGCGAATGTGGGACAACAACACTATCTTCATCTGTCCGCAGATTAATGTCAATGATGAACTGGACATAAAGGCAAAAGAAGAGAAGTACGGCAAGCCTTTTTCTTTCGAAGACTGTTTGAACGACCTGCGGAACAAAATAGAAAAACTCACTAAAGATGGCCGCAATGAGAAAGGACAGAACAGGGAATATACACGAGATGACTTCAAACCAGAATATCGCAAACTGTTAGATAAGGATTTTGAGTTGATATCAGATCTGTACGATCGATGGTGCCAGAATTCCGAAGATCCAAAACTTGATGAGTTTAAGGAGAGCCTTAAGCCCATTTTGTTTGACCCGGATCAGAATCGTCCCCAGAAGTTGGTTATCTTCTCTGAAGCCATTGATACTGTTAAGGCATTGAAGAGAGCAGTTGAGAACAAGGGCTACAAAGTACTGATGATTACAGCAGAAAACAGAGAAAAAAACGAACAAAAAATCCGTGAGAATTTCGACGCTAACTACAAAGGCGATTGGAAAAACGACTATCAGGTTATCATCACTACTGAGGTTTTGGCTGAGGGTATTAATCTTCACCGCGCGAATGTAATTTTAAATTACGACACCCCGTGGAACTCAACCAGACTGATGCAGCGAATAGGGCGTGTGAATCGTATCGGATCCTCTGAGCCGTTCGTCTATGTCTATAACTTCATGCCAAGTGCACAAGGCGATAGGATGATACAGTTGGTGGAAAAGGCACACATCAAACTGCAATCCTTCCACACATTATTCGGTGAGGACGCAAAGGTATTCACAGAGAATGAAGAAGTGGCCCACTACAAGCTGAAGGAATTCGTAGATGGCGAGGAGTCACCATTCGAGAAATACATCTTCGAACTGAAGCGGTATCGAGAAGCAAATCCGAAACGCTATGAGTATATCATCGGGAAGAATGATGACCTGCAGATGGCAGTTTCTGATAGGAGTGGAGATAATTATCTAGTTGTCAGGACACCAAAGACCAAGGGGCTTTTCGTGCATGTGGCTTCAAACGGGAAGGGGAGTATCATTCGAGCTCTCGATATGTTCCCGGCTTTCTACTCCGACGAAATGACAGTACGAGAGGCTCTGCCCGAAGACTGGGAGCACGTTAAGAAGACGGCAATACAGACTTTTGGCCAGCATCTCGCTAAGATCACTAGCTATAAAGTGAAGGACAAAGCTGCTACGAATGCTAAGGGTATTGTAATGAGACTAATCAAGGAAAAGAACTTGTCGAATGAATCCCAGCGACTGCTCGATGCTGCTTTCAACATGATAAGAAAAGGTAATAAGGATATTATACGCATAATATTGGCAATTGGAGAGGAAGTATTTGGAGAAACAGAAAACCTCTTTAAAATTAATCAAGAAGATATCGACTCAATTATTTCCAAGAGACTTGATAAGATTGTAGACGAACAAACCAGCCAGCTTGGGAAACCTGAGGTTTTCATTGGCTTGGCAAAATAAATGTGAGTTATGAGCGAAAAGGATTTACAGGAGTATTTAAGCAAAGAATTCCAGGGTGAAGATTCATTCTTGGAAAACATCATATTTCCAATATTTGATGAAAGTAACTATCAGACAGCCTATCGCCTGCCAGTTCTCGAGGGTGATGACTCGCTGAAGGCTTTGGCTGCAAGATGTGGCATACAGGAAGTAATCCTTTATGGCACCGTATCTATCGGTCATATCATCATCCAGATATTTGAGGTAACAGTGCAAGATCATGTACAGATGAGCCGTAATAGGGTAACGATACAGCAGATTATTCGCCGTATCATGGAAACTTACTCATCGGCTTTCATCATCTTCCACTATGAGGACAACTGGCAACTAGACTGGCGATTCTCCTACTGTCAGAAGGATGCCAAGGATATGACCGAAGCCAAACGGTATACTTTCCTGTTAGGGCCAAACCAGTCTTGTAGGACTGCTGCCCAGAATTTCATGAAGCTAATGGGCAAAGGAAGCAGCATACAAAGAGAGGAGATTGTAGCGGCATTTGATGTTGAAGCATTGAGTGATGAGTTCTTTGCCAAGTATTATGGCTATTATGCAGACTTTGTAGAATATATCACTGGTAAAAGGATAGTCAAAGAAAACGGAGAATGGGTAGAGGTTAAAAAACGTGATCCTCATCCGCAAATTTATGAGGATTTTGAAAGAAATGACAAAGCTGTAAGAGACTATATCAAGAGAACTTTAGGTCGCATTGTTTTCCTTCATTTCCTTCAGAAGAAAGGATGGATGGGCGTTGAACCAAATAAGAAATGGGGTGATGGAGATTTGCAGTTCATGCAGAAATTGTATGAATGTGCCTCTGAAGAACAAAAAGATGATTTCCTAGACTCTGTCTTGGAACCACTTTTCGATAAAGCACTTGACACGATGCCTGATAACGAGCAGTGTCTATTCGACACGAAAGTGAGGGCATTGCCTAATGGAGGAGTTCTACGATTCCCTTATTTAAATGGCGGTCTTTTTGAACGGGATGCTTTCGACAAAATCCCGACAAAGTTCCCTCGGGACATGTTTGAAGGCTTCTTTAAATTTCTTAGCGAATATAATTTTACCATCGACGAAAACGATCCTGATGATGCAGAGGTTGGTGTAGATCCTGAGATGCTTGGCCAAATTTTCGAGAATTTGCTGGAGGACAATAAGTTCAAGGGAGCCTATTATACAAAGAAGGAGGTCGTGCAATACATGGCTAAGGAGGCTCTAATTGCATACCTTCAGACTGATTGTGAAGATTTAGAAAAAAAAGAACGTGTACGCAAATTTGTTACGACATATGATTCATCTGATCTTAACGACGAAGAAAATACAGAAATAAAGAAAAATCTGAAGCGAATCAAAGTGTGCGATCCCGCCATAGGCTCAGGGGCTTATCCAATGGGAGTTCTTAAAGAGATTTTCAGATGCAGATTGGCTATCGAAGATTTCTCAGCGGAACGATATGCCGACGTGAAGCGGCATATAATACAGAATAATATTTATGGTGTGGATATTGAACAAGGAGCTGTTGAAATCGCTCGCTTACGTTTTTGGCTATCATTAGTAGTGGATGAAGTAGAGCCTGTTTTATTGCCTAATCTTGACTATAAGATTGTTACGGGTAATTCTTTGATTACCACGTTTAATGGTCAATATGTAGATTTGGAAAAGAATAAGAATAATACAGATGATTTCTTCCTACAGCAGATGAAAAATAAACTAGCTTCAAAGAAGAATGATTTGTTCATGCTTTCAGGCGATGAGAAATACAAATGCATGATAGAAATTAAGATTCTCATCTTGGACATGCTAGTGATTCAGCTTACAGGAGAGAATAAAGGCAAGCGTGATAGCAAAATGTCTGTAGGTAATTTGTTTGAGGAGAACAGTGCTGTAGCTGCTGTTGATGATGATAAGGTTGCTCAGCTTGTTTCTCCGGAGCAACAAGCTATGATAGAAGAAGTCGAAGCTTTGAGGGCCTTGCTGACAAATGTAGGCATCGGCTTAAAAGAACGTTCTCAGATTATTGTGCCTTTCTTCGACTGGAAACTGATGTTTAGTGAAATATTCCAGAATGGAGGTTTCGACATAGTACTAGGAAATCCACCATACATCAGTGCCCCAAATCAATTACAGGATAATGTGCTGAATAAGCAAAGAGATAGCATTCGCAAAAGTGGCAGATACTCAACACTTAACGAGAAATGGGATCTCTATGTCCCGTTTATGGAATTGGGAGTTCAGTTATTAAAAGATGATGGTATTTTTACTATGATTGTTCCTTACCCATTAACTAATCAGAAATATGGTAAGAAGTTACGTCGTTTCTTTTGCGAGGAGAATAGATTGATAGAAGTCGTTGATGCTAAAGGGTACAAACTATTCAAGAATGCAACAGTTGAAAACTGCATCCCACTAATTAGAAAGAGCAATTTTACAAATAGCGTGATTATAGCCCACTATCATGATGATAAAACTATTTCTAAAGATTACTCGTTAGATACAGAAAAATTAGTATTAGATAGTAATACGTATGTGTGGAATCTAACACAGGAGGCTAGAAACACAAATAGATATGAAAATATGCATGTCTTAGGAGATTACTGTTATATAAGTAAGGGGATGGTTTTGCATTCTGAAGAAGGATTATTTACAAAGGATGATTTAATTAGCAAGACCAAAGATTCTATTCATAGTAGAGAGTATGTAGAAGCAAAAGATATTAGTCGATATGCAGTAGAAAGAGTTAAATATCTGGAATATGGGACTGAAAGATGCCCTTCAAAACTGAGCCGTCCTACTTTCCCAGAACTATATGACAGAAATAAAATTATTATGAATTGTCTAGGTGGTCTAAATTCAACAATAGGGAATTCATTATTGCATAATCATTCTCTTTATTGTGCAGTTCTCTGGAAGGATCTTAAAGGAGTGGAAAACAAGAGCATTTCGAATAGCATAAAAAAATATAGCTCAATGGACCGTGAAGAAATGGAAAGTCTTTCCAATAATGTAGATTTAAGATATCTTCTTGGTATTATGAATTCAAGTTATACTACAGTTTTGCTTACAAATTTGCGTGGTGGTGATTATCATATCTACCCAGAGCATATTCGTAATATACCAATACCTATTGCTCCTAAAGAGCAGCAAAATTCTATCAGCGAATTAGTTGATAGAATACTTTATGAAAAAAAAGCTAATCCAAATGCCGATATTTCGCCATTTGATTTGCAAATAGACATACTTATCTATCATCTATATGGTTTGACTTTTGAAGAGGTTCTAATTGCAGATCCCCAAATTCCTATTACAAAAATAGAATACGATAATTATCAATAACAACTATGTCAAGACTAAGTGATTTATACAAGGCAATGGAGACATTGCGCAGAGAAGGGCTCTCGCTAAATGAGGATTTGGAGAGGCAGGTGAGTGAACTAGAGGAGAATATCATTAAGAAGGAGATTCTTCCGGTAGTAACTCAGACGATAGAGCCTGCATTGAAGCAGGTACAGCGAGAATTAGTTTTGGTAGTAGACTATCATCCAGGAGAACCTATTAGCGTTTCTCTCTCTCGTAAGGGCAACATTGCAGAAATCCTTGATGCTAAACTACTGGAGCAGGATCCACAGGTAAACCATCGTGAGGGTACTAAGCGCAGAAAGCCTGTTGAACGTGTAAACGAGAAGACGGTTTTGCGTGTAACATTCCCTGACGGCAGAGTAATAGCCGACAAGAAAGCTAAGATGACTTTTACAGAGGCTATTAGGAAAATAGGTCTGATGAAAGTTCGTAATATGGGCATATCATTCTGTGGTGTACCCATCGTTTCGAATACGCTCGACAAGAAATATGGCAAAGCTCAGGTTCCTGTTGAGGGCGGTCTTTACGTGATGACCCACAGCAGCACCCACGACAAGAAGAAACAGCTCGACAAGATTTCAAGAGAATTAGATTTAGGCTTGAAAGTCGAGGAAATATAATCAGTCGAAAGACATCTAGTCACAAATTGTGACCGGCTTCATCATCATCTTCTTCCTTTGGCTGGATGAAGCCAATGGGGCGGCGCTTGTTTAAGGTCGCATTTTGCAACCTTAAAGGCTGAAGTTCTGCTAAAGCGGTACTGATGGCATCGAGTTGGGCGCGAGTGCTCTCGTTGATGTCGTTCTGATCTTCAAGAATGTCATTGACTTCGTTTTTAAGATTTTCAATTTGCTTTCGGAGGTCAAGATATGTGGCAGCGAGAGGCAATTCTGCCAAGTGGCGATAAGCGATGAAAGCCTTCATTATTTTGCGGTTAGCTTCAATGGCGACCTCTGATTTTAGTACACTGCTGAGCATTGCAACGCCAATTTCAGAAAAAGCATAAGGATAATAACGCTGTTTCTTGATATAATTTGCGGTAACAAATTGTGACCGCAAATTTGTATTGTCCTCATTTTCAGAAGGATGCGACTTAAAGAAATCTACTTTAAATGATCTCCATTCTGTTTCAGATAATTGAAACATGAATTCTTCTCCCTCGAAACGTTTTTGGTTTCTTTTTACTGCCTGATTCAGGGCGCTTGTCTTTACTTCATAGAGTCTTGCGAGGTCGAAATCGAGCATCACACGATAACCTCGGATGACGTAGAT
>Ga0326512_10003898_pt1 | contig 10890 bp, 6 predicted proteins | sample 1_2617_0518_D_FD_203652 | JGI IMG/M metagenome (GOLD analysis project Ga0326512, IMG submission 203652) | Bovine rumen microbial communities from UC Davis, California, United States - 1_2617_0518 | ecosystem: Host-associated > Mammals > Digestive system > Stomach > Rumen | place: USA: California...
ACTCGTTCTCAACTGCGGCAGCTCCTCTGTAAAATTTGCTGTCATCGATACAAAGACCCAGGAATCCATCGCTAGCGGCCTCGTCGAAAATATCGGCGTGAACGGCCACACCAAGGCCAAGGGCCCCGAAGGCAAGATTGACTTCAACTTCGACTGCCCCACGCATGCCGAAGCTGTAGACCAGGTCAAGAAATTCCTCGACGCCCAGAAGCTCACCGACACGATTGAAGCCATCGGCCACCGCGTCGTGCATGGCGGCAAGTACATCAAGAGCGAAAAGGTCTCGCAAGAAGTCATCGACTACATCCGCAGCATCACGCTCTTTGCCCCGCTCCACGAACCGGCACACGCTACCGGCATGGAATGCGCAACCAAGTTCTTCCCGGGCCTCCCGCAGGTCGCCGTTTTTGATACGGCTTTCCACCAGACCATGCCGCAGAAGGCTTACCTCTACGGTATCCCGTACAAGTTCTATGAAAACGACGGCATCCGCCGTTATGGTGCCCACGGCACAAGCCACCGCTTCGTGACCGCCGAAGCTTGCAAGGTTCTCGGCACCAAGCCCGAAGAAACCTGCCTTATCACAGCTCACCTCGGCAACGGCTCCAGCTGCTCCGCCATCTTGAACGGCCAGTGCGTCGATACCACGATGGGCTTCACCCCGCTCGAAGGCCTTATCATGGGCACCCGTTCCGGTAGCCTCGACCCGGCAATCCTCTTCTACATCGCTAAGAAGTACGGCGATGAATACGGCACCATCGACAAGCTCGACCACCTCGTGAACAAGGAATCTGGCTTGCTCGGCCTCTCCGGCCTCAGCAACGACATGCGTACTCTCACGCAGGCAGCAAGCGAAGGCAATAAGCAGGCTCAAATCGCTCTCGACGTCTTCTGCTACCGTCTCACCCGCGAAATCGGCGGCATCGCCATGGCTCTCCCACGCATTGACGCCATCGTCTTCACGGGCGGCATCGGCGAAAACAGCTTCTACGTCCGCAAGCAGGCTTTGGACAACTTAAAAATTCTCGGCTACCAGGTCGACGAAGAACGCAACCTCAAGAGCGGCAAGGAATCCAACCACCTCATCACGAAGGATGGCACGCCGAAGGCAATCGTCGTTGCAACAAACGAAGAATTGCTCATCGCTCTCGACACCGAAGCACTGGTGAAGTAGACGAAAGACGAGAGAACGCCGCTCTACGACTACAGACGAAAGAAAGGCTCCGCGATGCGGAGCCTCTTCTTTTGGAATTTAACTGGATCCTTCGCGGTCCAAGACCGCTCAGGATGACGCACGCAGTGCGTTACTTAATCGTCCAGGTCTGGTTATTGACGCGGAGGATCTTGCGCCCCTGCACCTGGGCAGAAGCGCCAAGCACTTCAGCCGGGTTCACCGGGAGCTTTGCATTCCAGACCACGCGGCCCTTCATGTCCATGATCTTAGCCGTACCGCGCTTTGCCATCACGGCATTCTGCCAAGTATTCTTCACCTTAGCAATCTGCGGCTTCAAGCCAAGACGTTCGCCCACAACGATGTAAAGCGGGATCACCACGCCAGACTTGCTCGGGTCCGTCACCTTCACACCAAGAGCGTACTTTGAACCTTCCTTGAACTTGACGCCTTCAGCGGCATTCACGCTAAGTTCAGAGCCCTTGACCGAGATTGTCATGTACTTTGTCAATGCGCTCGTTTCGTTCGGCGTAAACGTGAGTTCGTCACCGTCCACATCAAAGACAAGCGTATCCAAATTCCACTTGACCTTCCAATCAGACAATCCGACATAGACCGTATCCGCATGCAGCAGCACCGGCTTGTCGTTCACCGGAGTGATATTCACCAGGAACTCGAAGCTCTTGGAACCAGACTTCTTGTCCGTTGCCGTTACAACCACATAGGCCTTGCCGCAAGAATCCGGGACAGAATTGACTTCGAGAATACCCTTGTCCGTAATTTCGACCTTGAGTTTTCCATCCTTGCTCTTTGCGGAATAAGTCAACGAATCGCCTTCCGGATCCTTGAACCAGGATGCCACAACAGCCTTCGTGTACTTCAAAGCTCTTGTCGACGGGAAGTCTTCGGTCACAGTCGTATCGAGCGTTTCCGGCTTCACGACAACAGTCGGAAGCAAGTTGCGCTTGTCGATCACGATAGTCACAATAGCGGGCTTAGACTTCGTACCGTTGACAACGGCATAGTAGCCGAAGTAATCGATGCCTTCAAAGCCTTCTTCCGGCTTGTACGTGAAGCTACCATCTTTACTGAGGGTAAGCGTACCGTGAGCAGGCTTCTGCGCAAGTTCTGCTTCCATGCCCTTCGTGACACCTTCAGGATAAGTGTCGTTGGCAAGGACGCCCTTCTTTGCATCCACTGTCAGAGTACTGTCGTTAAACGTAGTGTACTCATCCTTTACAGCCTGAGCCACATCCTTCGGGGAGATGAGTTTCACATACAGGTTCACGCCCACAGAATCACTACCATCAGATGCGTAGAAGAAAATCGTTGCAAGGCCCGTTGCGCTTGTCACCGGCTTCAGAGAAATGTAGTAGTTGCTTGCATTCACGCTATCAACAGCCGGGATAATCTTTGTTCCCTTAACATTGTAGGTGAGCTCCTGCGTACCTTCCGTAACTTCACGGTCGCTAAAGACCAAGGACTTAGCCGGAATCTTGATTTGCTTCACGGTATCTTCGTCAAAGTCCATATCGAGAGCAAGCGTATCCTTAAGGAACGTGCTATCAGCAATGGTCACTGTCGGCTTTGCGTTAATCGGCAACACATGGATAACCACGGTACCCTTGTTACTGATCATTTCGTGGTTTGCGGTTTCCACAAGCACATAGGTCAACGTGTCATCGCCACGGAAATCCTTTTCCGGAGTGTAGACGAACGAACCCAGCTGCGAGAATTCCGTCAACTTACCATGCTTGGTAGAGTCGATAGGCACGACCAAGAAGTCATCGCCGTCCAGATCAGTACCCAGAGTTGCAAGGCCGCGGACAATCGGAACGATGAGGTCGCCACCTTCCTGCATCTTGAATTCGGTATCAGCCGCAACCGGAGGCGTATTCGAATCCTTGATTGTAACACCGAAGTTGACATGGACCAAATCCGAATTTCCATCCGTAGCATAGACAGTAAGAATAAAGGTCGTATCCTTCTTGACTCCCGAAGGAACAATCTTGAGGGTATCCTTCAAGGTAACCTTATCGATTGCCGTGAGAACCTTCATCAACTTTGCTGACATGTCGACCACAAACGTAAGCTTGTCATTATCCTCGTCGGCAAACAGGTCGGCAAGAGCAATCTTCAACGTATCGGCTTCCAATATGGTATCCAAATAGGTCACTTCAACATTGTACGGATCAAGCACAACCGTCGGGTGATTTTCTGCAGGAGGATCATCCGGGCATTCCGGGTCACCCGGGCAAACCGGATCAGGTCCCGGACCTTCAGCATCAGCCGTAATGATAACGTTAAACTGAGCCTTTACAGAAGTTCCTTCGCTACTCAAAGCAAAGATATTAAGAGCTAATGCTGTATCGCGTTCAATATTCCTAGAAACAAACACAAGCGTGTCCGCCAAAGTCGGCGCATCAGCCGGCTTGATCTTCGTCAAGATATTGGCAGGCATCGAAGTCGCAATCGTAATCTCTTCATTTTCGCCCGCAGTAAAGACCTTCGAAAGAGGAATCTTCAAGGAATCCGTTTCCTTCATCGTCACAGTCTGAGCCTTGTTATACGGTTCAAGTACCGAGAGAGAGGGCTCTTCAATAACCGATCCGCATTCGCCGAGAGAAATGGCAGAAATCGTAATGACGTTTTTATGCCTAGTGGCATCGCTCGCTTCAAAGCTATTGGCATGGCCAGCCTTATAGCTCATCTGAATGGCTAGCTGTTTAGTCAAATCCAGCGAGGCAGTCTCGCCCCAGCCTGCTTCCTGGGCGAAATTCTGGAAATCAATATACCTAGAAGTAAATGTTGATGCAGCAGGGAGGTCCGTGCCATAATAATTGTAGTCCGTAATCGTAGACTGTTTCAAGTCCAAACGGAACTGGCGATCAGCCTTATAGGTAATGCAAAGACCGGAATGAGACGAAAGGTCTACATCGACATCTTGCTTATTGGTCTGTTTCCATGCAAAACCGAAGCCTGCGACACTGTATTGGTCAGAATTAAGGTCCAATTCTACAGAAAATTGCTTATACCCGTCATCGGTATCGGAAAGGGTACCTTTTGTATTCGGTTCCGGCTGGGCATAGCTAAACCAGTATGCCGGCTGCATGTCATTGCCTTTCTGCTTATCAAAACTCCAAACCGTCGAGCCGGCAAAACCCATTGTCGTGCCAGCCAACGCCATCACCAAAGATAAGGATAGCGATTTCATTTTTAAACTCCTCTAAGATTTCAACACCAAGACCCATTCAGTGTAAATCTATATTATGCAATGGGTTTTGTCACTAGGGGAGCTAAAAAAAATCATCCCAAATTGTCAAGGGCTTCAAAGCGCTCATAGGCCTGTTCGAGCAGCGCCTCGTCATCGGCAATCTTTTTCTGGAGTTCCACGATGAGGGTCGCGTTCGTGTAGACCTCGGGCTTGGAAAGTTCCAGCTGGTAATCGGCAATTTCCTTTTCGAGTTTTTCGATTTTTTCGGGGAGGGCGGCGTATTCGCGCTCCTCGTTGTAGCTGCGTTTTTTCTTTTTCGCGGGGGCGGGGGCCGCAGAGGCGGCGCCGGCGCCAGCATTGGAACGGGCAAGCTTTTCGGCTTCGCGTTCAGCGGCCAGGCGGGCGGCCTGGGCGGCTTCCTTGTCGCGAATCTTCTTGTTCGCCTCGTAATCGGAATAGCCGCCGACCGCTTCAAAAACGTGGCCGCCATCTTCGATGGCGAGGATGCCGGTCGCCACGGAATCGAGGAAGGCACGGTCATGACTGACTGTCAGGACGGTGCCGTTATAGTCCGCTAAAAGTTCCGCCAGAAGGTCAAGGGTTTCCATGTCCAAATCGTTCGTCGGTTCGTCAAGCACCAAGACGTTGCTCGGGTGGCTAAAAAGGCATGCGAGCAAAAGTCGGTTGCGTTCACCGCCGCTAAGAGCACTGATCGGGCCGCGGGCGCGATCTGCCGAGAACAAAAAGTCTTGCAAATAACTTAACACATGGCGTTTGACGCCGTTCAAGGTAATGTAAGCTTGTCCGTCACCGATATTCTCGATAAGCGACTTGTCTTCGCGCAAGCGGGTACGCATCTGGTCAAAATACGCAATATGGAGGTTACTGCCCAGGCGTACTTCACCCGATTCCGGCTGGAGTTCGCCGAGAATCAAGCGCAAAAGCGTCGTCTTGCCGGAGCCATTCGGCCCCACAATGCCAATGCGGTCGCCACGGCTGATTTCGGTTGAGAGGTCGCTAATGAGCGGGCTCCCGTCATAGGAATAGCTCACGTTCTTGAGACGCGCAACGAGGCGCCCGGAACGGTCGGCTTCCGTAATCTGCATGTTCACATTGCCTGTACGGGAGCGGCGGGCCGCGCGTTCTTCGCGCATCTTGATGAGGGCGCGGACTCGCCCCTCGTTGCGCGTACGGCGGGCCTGGATGCCCTTGCGAATCCAGACTTCTTCTTCAGCCAATTTCTTATCGAAAAGCGCATTCGCCTTTTCTTCTTCGGCAAGCGCCTGGTCCCTAAACTGCACAAACTTGTCGTACGGGAAATCCCAGCTGCGCACGCGACCGCGGTCGAGCTCAAAAATGCGGGTTGCCGTACGGCGGACAAATGCACGGTCATGGCTCACGAACATCACCGCGCAATTCAAACGCGTCACAATCCCTTCCAGCCACTGAATAGCCGGAATGTCCAAATGGTTCGTCGGTTCGTCGAGCAAAAGCAAGTCCGGGTCTTCAGCCACGGCTCGCGCAAAAAGCACACGGCGCTTCTGACCACCGCTCAGGCTGTCGTAAGGCGCATCCGCATCAATGCCCGTCTTGCCGAGAATTGCTTCGGCTGTTGCATTGTGCGCCCCATCATCCAAAATCTTTTTGGAAATCACGGTACCACCGCTCACCACGGACACGCGGCCCATCACAATGTCGCGAACAGTCCCATCGAGATGCGCCGGGATTTCCTGGATCATGCGGGAGACCTTGAGCCCCGTCTTCTTTACGATTTCGCCGGAATTTGCTTCCATCTCGCCGGTCAGCACCTTCAAAAGCGTGCTCTTGCCCTCGCCATTACGGCCCACAAGGCAAATGCGGTCACCCGCCTCGATATCGAACGAGACATTATCCAAAAGCGGCGGACCGCCAAAACGCAGCAAAATATTCTGAACCGACAAAATGGGCATAAATAAACCCTTCTATAATTACTTTTTCCCATTGAAAAATAGAAAATTCGTTTAATTATCTAAATTTGGGCGAAATGCGTTTTTTTGTTAAAAAGCTACTAGCTCTAGCAGCCTTCGCCTCGCCCGCATTTGCGGGGGCTGAAGCAGATTCGACGGACAACTTCCAGCGTTTTTCCGCCGTCCCGATACTTGGCTACACCGAAGAAACGCAATACCAGTTCGGCGCCATGGCAATCATTTTCTTCCGCCCAGACGCCGAAGGCGAAAAAGCCACCGAGCTTGACCTCTCTTTTTACGGTACCTCGAGAAAGCAGCTTACAAGCTCATTCTCGCCCAAGTTCTTTTTCCTAAACAACCGCATTTCGGGCAACCTGGAAATCCACTACGAGGACTGGGTCGGAAACTATTTTGCACGTAAGAACAACCCCGATATCGACGACTACCGCAAGTTCGACCGCCAGACATTCTATGTCAAGACGCTGACCAAGACAAACTTTGGCACAAAGCAGTGGATCCCCGGCCTCAATTACGGGCTGTTCCTCGAATTAAACCATACAAACGTCGATTTTAGCAACTACCAATACCACGGGACCATCGAAGAGCCCGCAAACACAAACGGCTGGCGCAACGGCATCGGCTACCACCTCTCGATAGACACCCGCGACAACACCAACTGGGCACGTCACGGCTACCTGGTCCAGTGGGGGCACTATTTTTACAACAAGGGAATCGGCAACTACAGCTACACCCACCAGGAACTTGACATCCGCGGCTACAGCGAATTCATCTGGAACACATCCATGGCCGTCGGTTTCCTTTGGCAGCGCGTAGATGGAGACGCCCCGTTCGACAAGCTCGCCGGTTCGGACGGCCTCAAGCGGTTCCGCGGCGTCGAAAGGAACTACTTCTACGGGGAGCAGGCCTTGTTCCTGCAAGTGGAATTCCGCAAAAAGCTGTTCTGGCGCCTCGCCGGGGACATCTTCTTCGAAGGCGGAAAGACGGGCGACTACTTCAGCGACCTTATGCGTAACAAGTGGCACAGGAGCCTGGGCTTCGGGGGTCGGTTCGCCCTCAACAAGAAGGAAAACCTGTACGCACGCTGCGAACTTTCATGGGTGGACTTCAAGAACGTCGGCATGACGATGTACGTCCGCGACGCATTCTAGGGCACCTTCGGTGCAGTTACTAGTTGATAGTTACTAGTCATTAGTCATTGGTTATTGGTTAGTAGTTAATAGGTTTTGCGGGGTTGGGATGTCATCCTGAGGCATAAACTGAAGGATCTAGTCACGGTTCTAGTAATTCAGAACTGCTGCAATGCAGCTTCATTAAAAAAGCGGACGCAAACCCAAGGTCTGCATCCGCCATTTTGAGATAGAATAATCAACAGTTTTAAGGATTAATCCTTAACGCTATTCCAGTCCAGGACGCCCTTCTTCAAGAGGTAGATGTAACCTGCTTCGAGAATCAGGAGGAAGCCGAGGAGGATGAACAAGAGTTCCCAGCCGCCAGCGAGGAACTGGATTGTCCAGGGATAGATAAAGGCGACTTCGAGGTCGAACACCAAGAAGAGCATGGCCACCATGTAATACTTCACCGGATAGCGTTCGTTTGCCGTACCGGAAACGTGAGCCAGACCGCATTCGTAGGCAGAGCCCTTAATAATAGTATGCTTGATCTTGCCCGGGTGCAAGAACCAGTTGGCAAGAAGAAGAATCGTCGGGATGCAAAGGGCCATGATCACGAGAATCGTCATGGCAAAGGTGGTGTCGAAAATTTCAACATTGCTCATAGTGATTCCAAAGATAGTAAAAAAGTTTTTGCTACATCAATTCTTTTTTGTAAACTATATTTGGTAATCATGAAGAAAAAAATTCTGTCTTTAGGTTTTATAGGGGTCTCCACCCTCTTTTGGGCCTGCGCGGACGATACAAGTCCAGTAGCGCCGCCTCCGACGTCGTATACAGAGTCCTCGTCTTCCGTTTTTGTGGGAACCTCCTCCAGTTCCGCACAACAGCAAACACCGCCTACATATTCCTCCTCTGCCACGTCTAAAGACCCGGCAGTCAAGCACGTAGTCGTCTCCAAACCTGCTCCAGGCGTCAACTACCCCGACATCTACAACAAGGAAGTATTCTGCTTTACCGAAGGCTGTGAAAAGACGGTCACGCCGCCTTCGTCTTCTTCCAAGGCTCAGGCCACCTCGTCTTCGAACGGCGGCGGCATCACCATCGACGCCCCGGAAAACAAGGCTCCGACTGTAAACGGCCTCACGATGACCGACACCCGCGACAACAAGACCTATACACTTGCACAGGTCGGCGGCAAGCTCTGGATGGCCCAGGACCTCAACTACGAAGGCTCTACCGGCGAATGCTATAACGAAGTCGCCGCAAACTGCGCCTCGAACGGAAGACTCTACACCTTCAATTCCGCACAGAGAGCATGCCCGAGCGGCTGGCGTCTCCCCAACAGAGAAGAAGCCCAGGCAGCCATCAATGACGAATCTTACCCGTGGAGCTACAGCGGCCGCTGCAAGGACGGCGACTGCAACTTCCTCGGCCAGATGGGTTTCCACTGGACATCCGCAACCCCGCAGGATGGCGACAAGAACTTTGATTCCAACGTCGGCGACAACTACACGGTTATCATCGTGGAAAAGGAACCCGAATACGCCGGCGAAAACAAGGAACTCAAGTTCTTCCAGGTCGACGCAAAGAACAAGCGCTTCAGCGTACGCTGCGTCCAGGAATAAAAACGAATTTCCTCCTTACACTAAAGACTCCGCGCAAGCGGAGTCTTTTCCTTTTTGGGCAAAAGCACCCCCTGCAACTTTACTAAATTCATATTTATGCTACGTTCAAAGTACCAGATGCTCGCGGATTCACTCTCCGAGAACATTTTCAAGACAAGGACCCAGGCCAACCCCATCATGCTGGTGGTGCTCGCCTACCTTTTGCTCATCGCTATCGGCACGGCGCTTTTAAGTTTGCCCCAGGCAAGCACCCGTCCGGTAAGCCTTATCGAAGCGTTTTTCACCTCCATGTCAGCCGTCTGCGTCACCGGGCTCTCCGTTGTCGATATTTCCTCTACATACACCGATATTGGTCACTGGTTCATCGTCGTCCTCATGCAGTTTGGCGGGCTCGGTATCATGACCGCGTCTACAACGCTCATCTTGCTTGCCGGCATGCACCCCGGCTTTAGCCACCAGTCCGTATTCTTCTCAGAATTCACGCAAGAAGGCAACATCGATGCAGGCCGCATCCTCCGAGCCGTGATCCCCTTTACGTTTGTCCTTGAACTCATCGGCGGCATCGTCTACTTCACGCAGTTCGAATCGATGGAGCTGTACGACCGCATTTTGTGCTCGGTATTCCAAGCCGTTAGTTCCTTCTGCGGCGTGGGCTTTACGTTGTTCCCCAACTCGCTCGAAGGCTTCCAGTACAACCCCGTCATGAACATCACCACCTGCATCCTCGTGCTGGCAGGCGGTTTCGGATTTTTGGCCATTGCAGAACTGCGCTACATCTTCGACTTCAAGCACAAGGAAATCCGGCGCGTTTCTTTGCACACCCGCATCGCGACCTACGGGACCATCATCGTCATCGTCGCAAGCATTCTCGTCTTCTCGTTCACCGAATGGAACAACCTCTTTAGCGGACACTCCATAGGCGAGAACGCGCAATCCGTATTGTTCATGGCATTTTCAAGCCGTACAGCAGGGCTCAATTCCGTAAACATCCCCGACCTCACGCAGGCATCGCTATTCTTCTTTATCATCATCATGTTCATCGGTGCAAACCCCGGTAGCTGTGGCGGCGGCATCAAGATTACGACCGCAGCGGTCATCGGGCTTTTGGGCATAAACAGGCTCCTCGGCAGGGAAAAGACCCAGGTCATGGGCCGTACCATCCCGAACAACACCGTCGACAAGGCCATTCGAATTTTCGTGGTCGCCATGGTCGTGATTGCATCGGCAACGCTCATCCTCCTCTGCACCGAAATCCCCTCCGGCACCGCCTACTCCGCCAACAGTTCCCCGTTCCTCAAGATTCTATTCGAAGTCGTGAGCGCGTACGCCACGTGCGGACTCTCGATGGGGCTCACCGAAGAGCTCTCCACAGTCGGGAAAATCATCATCTGCGGCGTGATGTTCATTGGACGAATGGGCCCGCTGTTCCTCATTTCGGCAGTCGCAGGCAAGCTCCAGGACACCGCCTGGTACGCCGAAGAAGACATCATGGTGGGGTAGCGCGCCCTATCGGGCGCAGTTGGCAGAACTTAGTCGGTAGAACTTAGATAAAACACATCAAAATCCATTTTTTTCACTCTATTTTCCAAATACTAAGTTCTAAGCTCTAAGCTCTAAGTTCTATATTTACCGCATGGCTTCTAGACAATTCGTTATTATCGGTCTTGGAAATTCGGCAAACTACCTTGCCCGTCACTTGACGTCGCTGGGTCATGACATCATGGTCATCGACTCGCATCCCGAAAAAGTCCAAGACTTCGCAAGCATGGTCTCGCAAGCTGTTGTCGCCGACAGTACCCGT
>Ga0326512_10003899_pt1 | contig 10889 bp, 7 predicted proteins | sample 1_2617_0518_D_FD_203652 | JGI IMG/M metagenome (GOLD analysis project Ga0326512, IMG submission 203652) | Bovine rumen microbial communities from UC Davis, California, United States - 1_2617_0518 | ecosystem: Host-associated > Mammals > Digestive system > Stomach > Rumen | place: USA: California...
CAGGGGCTACCAATGCAAATGCAACAGCAGCCAGAATAAAAGACTTAATCTTCTTCATTGCTAATTTTTTGTTTAGTTGATAAAATATGTTTCTTAACTCGTTTTCCGTAATTGAATTTGATGCTGAACGTGCCATAAACCGTCGTTCCTGAGGTGTTATTACCAAGGTGATAGGGTCGCATGGTACGATCTACGAAATTAAAAATGTTATCTACCCCCGCCTCAAGTCTGTATGCTAGCATCTTGTCTTGCTTCCCAAGGTCGTGAGTGGTGTTGATGCGCCATATCTGATAAGCTTTTCCATTACCGTTATTCTGATAATAGCGTGTGCTGCTGCCACGAGTTGACAGGCTTATACCAAGAGCATAACTTGGGCTGAACGTATGGCTGTACATCGCTGAGGCGTTCCACTTATGGTGAGCAGTACCATCGATGACAACAGTGTTCATCCTTTCTGTCTTTTCATCATACAGATGGGCTTTAGTATCAAGGTAGCTGTATGCAGCATTGAGTGTAAGTCCTTTCATCACCTTATACGAAAGAGTGAAATCCAAGCCACAGGTACGTGCATCATCCATATTCTTATACATCCGGGCCTGAACGTTTGTACTTCCATCACCAAGATAAGCAGTTGTGATACCAGCAGGAATCTCACCTGACGACACGTTTACAAGTGCAATCATATTGTCGAGCTTGTTCAGGTAACCTGTTACAGATGCCGTAAAATTTCGTCCGCGATACTCTATATTGGCTGAATAGTAGTTGCTAATCTGAGGATCCAGATTGGTATTACCTATATTAAAGAAAGTGCTGCTGCCCATAACATGCAGGTAACGATAATGTAATTCCTTAACGGTAGGAGTCTTGAATCCCTGGCTCCATCCTAATCTGAAGCGGAAGTCACCAACAGACAGCATCGCACTGATCTTCGGAGTCAAACGGAGTCCGAAACTGCGATTGTCTACCAGACGGAGTCCAGCTGTGATGTTAAGCCATTGCAGCATATTGAATTCATCTTGTACATACAAGGCTGCAGTCTGGTCACTGGCCGTTCCTGTCTCCGTCCTCTCAGGAGCCTTAAGATAGTCGTAACGATATTCTGCTCCTGCATTCAGAGTGTTCTCGTATGGCAGATAGAAGATTCCCTTCAACAGTCCCATAACTCGTTGCTGGTCGCTCTGTAACTTGCTCTGTCCTGGCAGCATAGCAACAGAGAACCACTCTCCGTTCTGATCGCCATATTCCTCACCTTGCAACAACACATAATCATAGTGCTTGGCGGTATAATCGTAGTAATAGGCATGCTTGTTCCAGTCGACATCAAGTGTGATGTAGTCTCTCTTACCTCTCACCTCTGACTTCTCACCTCTGGGGTACCATTTTCCTCCAAGTGATGCAGAAGCATTATTGTAACGTAAATCATAGGTGTAGACATCGCAACTCGGATGAGTACCGTTCTGAGGACGGAGTATGTTCTTTTTATAATAAGAACCTTCGGCATATAACTCCAGAGATTTAAGAGGTTTATAGGTCAGGCGTTCTGCTATCTGCCAGTTCTTGAACTTGTTTACAGTCTTGTTCTTGCTGTCTGTCAGCACCATTGCCTCAGCATATTCTTCTGCGGTATTCTGCCATCCGTCGTTGCGCTGCATCTGGAAATTGGTCTGCGAAGAGAAATCCCCAAACGTCAGGACGAGACTATTATGCTGACGCAGATCATTATGTGAACCATAGCGTGTGCTGTTGTCAACAAATACCCCCTTCTCAGTATGTTTCTTTGTGATGATATTCACAACACCTGCCATCGCATCACTACCATAAAGGGCGCTCTGCGCTCCCTTAACGATTTCTATCTTCTCGATATTATGGGGATCGATGAGACCCAGATCGTTTTCTCCACCCACATCGCCATGAATACGTTTGCCGTCAATGAGTATCAGGATATAGCTGTTGCCCAAGCCGTTCAGCTGCATCTGCGAACCCATATCACCCTCGTTGAAGGCGAATGAAGCAGTAAGGCCCGCGAGGATATCCTCCAGGCTCTTACCACCATACTGACGCAGCATCTTCTGGGTGATGACTTCTGTCTGTACGGGGGCATTTTTTAGCAGGTGTTGGGTACCTGTACCTGTAACCACCACTTCCTGCAACGAATCAGAGCGCCAGATGTCACTCTGGGCCTCGACAGATACAATTGCACAAAACGACAACAGTATCGTAGTCAGTCTTTTTTTCATTCAAAAAGTTATCTTTTCCGCATCCGCTAACTCCTGAACGGGCGTACTTATAAGTTTGTGGCAGGTCTTCTGGCTTTCCCCAGTCTGCTCTACCTTCCCGACTTCAAGTCAGTGGCGTTATACGAGCAGGCCTCTTTAATGGGGATTACAGCTGCAGGAACAGCTCCGGACTCACACCGGATTCCCTTACATCGTAGTGGCATCAGCCACCAGATTGCCTTTATCTGGGTGCAAAGATACAAATATTTCCGATAAGTATGCAAAAATTCCAAGTTTTTTTCTAATTTTGCACTCATGAATGCTAAATTCCTTATCGCAGCACCTACCAGCGGCTCTGGCAAGACTACTATTGCCAGAGGTCTGATGGCACTTCTTACATTGAAAGGATATAAGGTCCAACCATTCAAATGTGGACCGGATTATATCGATACAAAGTTCCATGAGACTGTATGTGGTCATCCGAGCATAAACCTCGACACATTTATGGCTTCACCTGAACATGTATGTGAATTATTTGCCTATTATGGTGAAGGGGCTGATGTGTGTATCGTTGAGGGGATGATGGGTCTTTTCGACGGATATGATCGCGACAAAGGTTCATCGGCAGAGATAGCCAGAGTATTGGATATACCTGTGGTGCTGGTGGTTGATGCTAAGTCGGCAGCCTATTCGATGGCGGCACTGCTCTCTGGGTTTATTCATTTCAGGGAGGATATCCGGTTTGCTGGGGTTATATTTAATAAGGTGGGATCGCAGAGGCACTTTGCCATGCTCCAACAGGTATGTGAGGATCTGAATATCCCTTGTCTTGGATATCTGCCAAAGAATCCGTCACTCGAACAAGGTTCACGATATCTGGGGCTCGACTTCTCTGAAAAGGCAGAGAGTAAGGAGCTGATAGAACTCTTAGAGAATCATGTCGATTGGGAGAGCTTAACCAGACATATTATTCCCAGCGTGGGAACATTTCATTCCCAGCGTGGGAACATATTATTCCCAGCGTGGGAACAAAATGTCCTCTTGGCTCGTAATGCAGAAAGCTTCTCTTTTATCTATCAGGAGAATATCGATAGGTTTGGAAATGTTTCTTTCTTCGACCCAGAAAAGGATACTCATTCATTTGATGGCATAGACCTTCTTTATCTCCCTGGGGGCTATCCAGAGAAACATCTTGAGGCTCTTGTAAATAATGAGGCTGCACGTAAGGCGATAAAAGATTATGCAGAGCAAGGAGGACGGATAATCGCAGAGTGCGGAGGTATGATGTATCTATGTGAAAGTATCGTAACTGATGATGGCGAGTATCCGATGTGTGGAGTCCTGCCTTATAAGATATCTGCTCGTAAAGAGGACAGGAAACTATCGTTGGGATACAGGAGTTTTGTTCTTGATGGAAAAGAGTATAGAGGCCACGAATTCCATTATACCCAGTTTATGGGTGAGACTCCTGAATCTATAGTACAGGTTTATAATGCCAAGGGCGAGCCAGTGCCCACGCCTGTGTTCAGATATAAGAACGTGTTGGCAAGTTACACTCATCTTTATGAAATAGTGTGATATGAAGTTTATAGTAATAGGTATAACCGACAATCCCAAGCCATTCCTTCCCCCAGAGGTGATGGAAATAATCCAAAGTGGAAAGGTGTTCTCTGGAGGCAAGCGTCATCATGAGATTGTTGCAGAATTACTCCCAGCCGATGCCCAATGGATAGATATAACCGTCCCCCTAGATTCTGTCTTCGAGCAGTATCAAATCGTAAATCGTCAATCTATCATCGTTTTTGCGAGTGGCGACCCTCTCTTCTTCGGCTTTGCCAATACCATCAAGCGCAAGCTGCCTGAAGCAGAGATTGCTGTTTATCCTGCCTTTAATTCTCTTCAGATGCTGGCACATCGACTAATGATGCCATACCATGATATGCGCATCGTTTCGCTTACAGGTCGTCCTTGGCCTGAGTTCGACAAGGCGCTCATAGAACATTCAGAGAAGATAGGCATACTCACAGATCGCGAACATACTCCTGCTGCCATCGCCCAGCGAATGCACGACTACGGTTATACCTATTATAATATGTCCGTTGGCGAGCATCTTGGCAACCCTTCTCTTGAAAAGGTCACAACCCTTTCTCTCGAAGAGGCTGCCACTACAGAATTCACAATGCCTAACTGTGTGATTCTTGCTTCTTCCCTCTTACCTCTTCCATCTCCTTTTGGCATTCCTGACAGCGAGTTCACACTCCTCGATGGCAGAGAGAAGATGATAACTAAGATGCCAATAAGATTACTCACCCTTCAGGCTCTCGAACTCCCAAAGCATCGTGTTTTTTGGGATATCGGTTTCTGTACAGGCAGTGTGTCTATCGAGGCTCGTCTGCAGTTTCCTCATTTACATATCGAGTCTTTTGAGATCCGCCCTGAGTGCGAGTCGATCATCAAAGAGAATGCCAGGAAGTTCGGTGCTCCAGGCATCAACATCCATATTGGTGATTTCCTCGAGACAGACATAACAACTCTTCCTCGTCCAGATGCAGTATTCATCGGTGGACATGGAGGTAACCTAAAAGAAATCATGGCGAAGATATTAACTGTGCTGGATGATGATGGCATCATCGTGATGAATAGCGTGAAAGCTCCAAAAGTCCTCACAGACAGTCACCAACTCTGGGATGCGGCTTGTCAGGAACTCCGTCTCCATCAAGCGCCCCCAATAAGAATAGTAATAGATGAACATCACCCTATAGAAATTCTAAGATGCAAAAGATAGCAATCATTCAAATCAGTGAGGAAGGCAAGAACATCGCCCGTTTGTTGTTGAGTCAGATCTTTGCCCAGAAGAACGAGGCAGAGATAATCAGTCGTGCTAATGTCGGCAAGCGTTGGAAAGACTTCGATGCCTTTGTCTTCGTCGGAGCGATGGGTATCTGTGTTCGTACTATCGCTCCATATATCAAAGACAAACACGAAGATCCGGCTGTGGTATGTGTGGACAGCATGGGCCTTAATGCCATTTCCGTGTTGAGCGGACATGTGGGAGGCGCCAATAACCTTACCCGTGATATCGCAGCGATTATAGGTGCTCATGAGGTTATCACTACTCAGAGCGACAATGCCGGTCTATGGGCGCTCGACACATTTGCAGAGCGATTCAACTGGGCCATTGCCAGCGACGATGACATGAATGAATGTATTTTTGCCTTCGTTAACCGTCAGCCTACAGCACTGTTGATGGAGGTCTGCGATGAAGGTACTGACTATCTGGAGAAGACACTCCCAGAACACGTTACTGTTATCAAGAGCCTCGAAGAGGTAGACCCTCAAAAGTTCAAACTTGTCATCCTGGTGACACCTTATAATCTATGTGTGCCTTATGGTGTACTCGAGCTGCATTTTGTCCCTATGATAGCCTCTTTAGGCTTCGGACTCGCCCATCATCCTGATGACTACGAGGATATCTATGATGAGATAGACGAGGCTATGAGTGAGATTGGCGTTTTGCCTTGCTACAAACGCTATTGTACCATCGATGTAAAACAGGGTGAGGAATTCTGTGCTATGCTTGAAGACGAATTAGGAGAAGAGTTGGTGTTCTTTACCGCTGAGCAGTTGGCTAAGGTCGAGGTGCCCAATCCCAGCAATACTGTTCAGAAGCATGTGGGTACGCCTTCAGTCTGTGAGGCAGCAGCCATCCTTGGTGCAAACAATGGCAAACTGATTGTCCCTAAGGTAAAGGGCAGAAATTGGACAGCCGCACTTGCCATCGACTATAAATACCTTCGTGAGAAAGAAGGCCATATAGAGATTGTTGGTGCTGGTCCTGGTGATCCTGACTTGGTGTCTGTTCGAGGACGTAAGATGCTCGAAAAGGCAGACCTTATTTTATATGCTGGTTCGCTGGTGCCCAAGGCTTTGACAGAATGCCACAAGCCGGGTGCTGTGGTTCGCTCTTCTGCTGATATGGCTCTTGAAGAGCAATGCCTGTTGATGAAACAGTATTATGATGAAGGTAAATACATCGTTCGCCTTCATACTGGCGACCCCTGTATCTTTGGGGCCATCCAGGAACAGATGGCATTCTTTGATGCCAACAACATGCATTATCACATTACGCCAGGTATCTCTTCCTTCCTTGCAGCAGCAGCCGAGTTACAGAGTCAGTTTACTATACCTGAGCGTTGTCAGACGATTATCCTGACACGAGGGGAGGGTAGGACTCCTATGCCAGAGAAAGAGCAACTTCATCTATTGGCTCGCAGTCAGAGCACGATGTGTATCTTCCTCTCAGCAGCAATCGTTGATGATGTACAGCGCGAACTCCTTCAGGAATACCCTGAGGATACACCTGTCGCTGCCTGTTATCATCTCACATGGCCTGATCAGAAGATATATCGTGGTAAACTGAAAGACCTCGCTAAGATTGTTCATGATAACCATCTCACCCTCACTACGATGCTCGTCGTGGGCGAAGCCATCGACAATCGCCAGGGTCTTTCAGAACTCTATTCAAAGCATTTCACCCATCTTTTCCGTAAAGGCGATGATGTATCATGATACTGGTTTTTGGAGGAACGACTGAAGGTCGTAAGGCGGCAGAGGTGCTTGAAGAGGCAGGAAAAACCTACTATTACAGCACTAAGACGGGCGAGCAGGACATCACCCTGCATCATGGACAACGTATCGACGGCGCCCTTGATAGTGAGGCGATGCTGGCATTCTGCCAGGAGCATGATATCCGTCTTATCGTAGATGCTGCCCATCCATTTGCCAAACAGCTCCACCAGACCATTATTGATGTTGCTGCTGAGGCTCAGATTCCTATCGTCCGTTATGACAGGATCTATCCCCCCAGAGATCCTGATATAACGTGGATTGACGACTATTCACAGATACCCATAGACATCCATACATTATTGGCAACGACTGGTGTCCAAAACATCAGCAAACTGAAACCTTTGGAGTCTAAGGGCATAAAGATTTACTATCGTATTCTCCCTCGCGAGTCATCGATATCACTTGCAAAGGCACAGGGAGCCACAGATGACCAGCTCTGTTTTTATGAGGATGGGAATACCATCGACGTAGATGCTGATGCCATCTTGCTAAAAGAGAGTGGTATTAGTGGAGGATTCGCTGAGAAGGTGGCTGCAGCACGTGCCAAGGGTATGCGCATTTTCGCCCTCAAACGCCCGAAATTACACAACGGGAACGGTTCTTTTTGTGTAGTTTGTAATGGTCCGCATGGTCTAAGGAGGGCGGTGGAGAAGTTGTTGCCGGAATTTTATGCTCTTCATAGTGGACTGACAACTGGCACTTGTGCTACAGCAGCAGCGATAGCAGCAGCGTTGAGGCTTATAAAAGGTGAGACGCCAGATGAGGTACCCGTGATACTTCCAAATGGTGAGACAATAACTGTTCCTGTGACTTATGGCGATGGCTATGCTTCTGTATTTAAGGAGGCTGGCGATGACCCTGATGTCACTAACGGTATTGAGATAAGGGCGAGTGTTGAACCAAGCAATCATTTCGAGATTCTTGGGGGCGAGGGGGTAGGGCACTTTACTCTTCCTGGCTTTGACTTCCCTCCTGGCGAACCAGCCATAAACAAAGCCCCCCGAGAGATGATTCGTAGAAACCTGGAACGATTCGATACCCTTCAACAGACTCTGAGTCCGTCTTTACGCATCACGATTTCTGTCCAGCATGGGGCAGAAATCGCTCGCCGTACCTTCAATCCCCGTCTTGGTATCGAGGGTGGCATAAGCATTATTGGTGTGTCAGGCATCGTCAAACCCTTCTCTGAAGAGGCATTTATCGACAGTATCCGCAAATGTATGACAGTAGCAAAAGCCTCTGGTTCTGAGCGTGTGGTGATAAACAGTGGTGGAAAGAGTGAGCGTTTTGTGAAGGCTCTTTACCCCGATATCCCACAACAGGCTTTTGTGGAATATGGCAATTATATTGGTGAGACACTGAAGATAGCCCACGAACTAAGCATCAGCAAAGTCACCCTTGGAGTGATGCTTGGCAAGGCCGTAAAACTTGCCCAGGGTCATCTTGATACTCACAGTCGTAAGGCTACGATGGACAAGACCTTCATATCGCGGCTCCTTAAAGAGTCGGATTGTGATCTCGACATCAGCGGAATCACTCTTGCCCGTGAGATATGGGAACGCTTGCCACAAGGCAGACTAAAGTCTTTTGCCGATATCATCATCAGCCATTGTGCAGAGCATTGTAATCCTTTGCTGCCTAACGGCGAACTCACCATCCTGTTGATAGATGATGAGGGTAATATCTACGAATAAACTCTGGTTATTTATTCTCCTATCTCGTCCTTCCTTCGACCGAAGAGCACAGCTGCGATGACAGGAGCACCAACCAATGCCGTCACACTGTTCACTGGCAATGCGCCTTCGAATCCTGGCATACGAGCGATAAGATTACATACCAATGCCAATGCTGCTCCACACAGCATTGTAGCTGGCATAAGTATCTTGTGGTCTGAGGTTTTGAAGATTGCTCTCGCAAGATGAGGCACCGCGAGACCTATAAACATAATCGGTCCACAATAGGCTGTGACGATAGCCACGAGTACTCCAGAAGACAAGATAACCAAAAGTCGGGCCCTACTGATATTCAGTCCGAGATTAGAGGCATATCTGTCGCCAAGAAGCAACAGGTTCATCGATTTCACCAACAGACAACTCAGAGGCAGCAATACACACATCAGCACCACAAACAATACCATCTCATCGCCTGACACTCTCGAGAATGATCCCAGTCCCCACACCACGAAGGCCTTCACATCCTCTTCTGGCGACAGGAACTTAAGTACTCCGATGATGGCATTTGCCAGATAACCTATCATCACACCTATTATTAATAATGTGACATTGCCCTTCACCTTCTGTGATATCCATACTATCAGTATCATCACCGCGAGAGCTCCCACAATGGCAGCAACCGACATCGCTGCATCACCAAGATATCCGAGACGACTAAGAGCTACACCTCCTATTTTACCTGACAGCAGCACAACAAACGCCACTCCTAATGCCGAGCCGTTGGAGATACCAAGTACTGAAGGACCTGCCAGCGGATTGCGGAAAACCGTCTGCATCTGTAGTCCACTGACGGCAAGTCCAGCTCCTGCTACGATAGCTGTAAGAGCCTGAGGCAGACGAGACTTCCAGATGATGTTCTGCCATATCTCATTGTGGCCATTGCCAATGAGGATATTGCACACGTCTCCCATAGGTATCCTGACAGAGCCGATAAGCAGATTGACGATAGCCAAAACAACTATCGCAACAATCATCACCAATATCATCGGCCAGGTATGTCTCATTTCAATAAGCGATAGTATTTAGGCTGATAATCTTTCTCTATTAATTCTGGATGGAAGATAGCCACAAAGTCCTTCAACAGCACATCGGGCTCCACAGGCGATATCTCGTAATATGCCTGTTTCTTCATATTACAATAAATTACCTTTTTCTCTTTGAACGCCTTAAAGAGCTCATTGCGAGGCTCAGAGGCTTTCAGCGCCTCATACGAGAACTCATCGGGATAACTGTTCAGAATTCTCCAGTAGTCGGCATTGGCAGCGAGGGCATACATCTTCTCAAACTCCAGGTTCTCGCCTGCCGTCTCCTCGTCGTTGATTACATATTCTGCTCCTGCGTCACGGAATATCTGTGCCAGGTAGTTCTTTCCTCCTACGGCATGCCAGGTGCCATAATGCATCTCACCACTTGTAACGCTAGGACGTGTCTCAGCCTTCCCTGCCTTAGCCTTCAACTCCAGATAACGGCTCTCGATGCCTTCAAACACCTCCTTAGCTTCTTTCTCCTTGCCGATAAACATCCCCACAAACTTCACCCATTCAGCCTGTCCCAACGGGTCGAGTTCCTGATAGCCGAGATGTGGCACCAGCGTTATCCCCGTCTCCTTGATGGCATCATATCCGCCACGTTTTGATGGCGAGATAAAGATAACGTCAGGATTGGCGGCGAGCACCATCTCCGTATCGAAATTTCCCTCCATACCAATCTTCACGATACGTCCGTCCTTCACCCTTGCAAGAATATCCTTGTTGAAGAGATTCTTAGTACCTGTAAGGCCTTTCACCACGTCGTGGGCATCGAGGGCGGTAAAGTTGGATAGCTGGAGCATTGTCATACAGATAGTACTTTTGATAGGCACGCTTATCTTCGTATATCCTTCTGGCACTTCGACCTCATCTGATGTCACAAGGGCGAACTTATAATGCTTGCCAACATCTACAAGTCGCATATCCGCACTGTCCCTGACCTCATAGCCTGTGGCATACTTGGGCGCAGAGATTTCTGCTGAGACTTCATCAGATACGTTCTCTCCGTTATTCCCGGCACTCTTTCCCGCCTTTCCTCCACAGCCAATGATGAGGAGAGCAACAAATAACAGCAAAATAAACTTCTTCATATCCTGACATTCAATAATTTGCCACAAAGGTAACACTTTCCTCCGAATAATCCAAGAGAAGAATCAAAAAAGCACCAAACATTTGGAAGTTTCTCCGATTTGTCGTATCTTTGCAGTCGATAAACCAACAATTAAAATGAAAAGAGCTAATATTATCATCTTATCACTTCTGGTCTCGATAGCCGGATTCGC
>Ga0326512_10003900_pt1 | contig 10888 bp, 21 predicted proteins | sample 1_2617_0518_D_FD_203652 | JGI IMG/M metagenome (GOLD analysis project Ga0326512, IMG submission 203652) | Bovine rumen microbial communities from UC Davis, California, United States - 1_2617_0518 | ecosystem: Host-associated > Mammals > Digestive system > Stomach > Rumen | place: USA...
ATAAGATAGTACTTAAAAGTGTAAGAGGAAAGGTTGGCATTGTTATTAAAATGTAGCCTTGTAAAGATCCTAAAACAGGCAACTGGCCTAGTTGTGTAAAAAGAGTAGACTCTAATGGTAATATGATCTTATCCGAAAAGGAATTAAATGACCCCAATAGAGACTTCTTTATTAGAGAAGATGCAGTAATTAATGTTGTAGATGGTATGACTTTTGATTTAGATAATGTTAGTGATCGCTTTAAGTGGGAAGCTATTAAGAATAATCCTTTTATTGCTCCTGATTATTATTCAAAGGATTCTAAAGGTAATTCTTTAATTAATGGAGATATGAGACCTTATGGAGTAAAAGAACTCTATAATAAAGAAACTAGACGATATGGTACAGCTGAAATGTATGTTGTTAGACCAGGTGTTGAAGCAACTAGAAGAGTTTCTCGTAAGAAATTAAAACATGATGCTGAAACATATATTTATAATGATGAAAGAGGTCCAGAAGGGAGAATTCTTAGAGCTAAATTACTTGGTCATCGTATGGATAATATGCCCGATGCTGATGTAACAGATTATCTATTATAGGTAGCAGAGCAAGATCCAGAAAAAATTATTAGTCTTTATACTGGAGGTGATACTTCTATTAGATTACTATTCATAGAGGCTAGAGATAAGCATGTAATTATGTACAAAAATAAAGTATATATATATGCAGATAATGTTGTTTTAGGAGCTACTGATGAAGCAGCCATATTATACTTAAAAGATCCTAAACATGCTAATATCGTCAAATTAATTAAATAGGATACTTTCCCAGATTTAGATTTAGATGGAGGAATTATTCCAAAAGAAGATAATAAAGACGATAACACTGGTAAAAAAGATAAAAAATAATTCACAACTTATAATAAATTAAATAAGTGAGTGCAAAAGAACTTTACGAAGACGTATTAATAGAAATTAATAAAGACAGTGCTTCAAATATTCTTTTAGAAGACTTTAATTATTTAGCTAACAAAGCTATAAATAATTATACCAATAAAAGGTATAATATTTATGATGTGAATCAACAAACATCGGATGATTTAAGGGTATTAAAAGCTACAGCTATGTTAAAACCAGTAAAGGTCACTGATTATTCCGGATTAAGTTTAGCTAATGGTGCTAATTATGAAATAGTAATGCCTAGTGATTATTTACATCTTCTTAATTGCATTTGTATTTATAAAGTAAAGAAAACTTATAAATGCTACAATGCTGGAGATACATGGAGAGCTGCAGCTAAGCGTTTAACAGCCGATATGTATTCACAAGTTCTTGATAATTTCTGGAATAAACCTACATATAAGAGACCTTATTATTATATTCATAATATTAATATAAATAAGGATGATAGTACAACAGAAGAAAATATAACAACTATTACTAAAGCTTCTAATCCTACTAATCCTTATAATAGTTCAACAAGGAAAGGTACTGATATAAGTAGTTTATTAAATTCTGAAGAAATTAACGGAGTTTCTCAATCTTATGGTAATGACGGAAAGGGAAAACCAATAGTATAGGGTACTGGAGGTCCGGAATCTATTATGTTAAATGGATAGGAAGCATCATTACGTGAGAAAGGTGCAGAAATTCGTTATGGAAATCGTTCAGAAGTAAGAATTGAAATTAGATATGGAACTGATGATAGTATATTTGAATTAACTGATGTATATATTGATTATATAAAAGCTCCATAGCATATACGTCTTACACAAAAACAACTTGATACAACAGAGGATACTTCTCAATTATTAGAATTCCCAGATTATGTATGTCAAGAGATTATAAATGAGTTGGTACATCTTATTATGGAGAATCAAGAAAATCAAAGACTCCAAACTCATCCAGTAGTTAGTTAGTCTATTGCAAACCCAGCTCAACAATAGACCCAGGATGCAGCGGGTTAGACTGCTTAATTAAATTTTTTATAAATTATGTTTAGTTTTACAACACAAACTGTTTACAATCAAATTAGTACTTCAGGTGCTCATAAAAATTTAATAGATAATAGTGGCGCTAGTAAAGTTCCTTCTTTAAGAATTGGTAACACTAGATTTGATGCTGCTACTATTACATCTATTCAAATCAAAGCTCCTTCAGCAGAACAATTAGGTTCAGTTACTTTTGATATGACCGATGTTATTCCTCAAGAAGGAGAAACAACAGGACGTATTGCTCTTTACTTAGGTCTTTCAATGGGAAGCCAAGATTCCTTCTATTCTAATGCTTTAGTATATAAAGGAAAACCTTTCTATGTAGAATTCCCAGTAAAATCTACTGATACTGCTGATGTAGTAGCAAAGAGAGTAAAAGCTATTGCTGATAAATTTATTCTTTTCCAAACTGGTGAAAAAGAAAAGATTCTTGATGTTTCTTATGTAGCTACTGCTGCTGTTGGAGCTGATCCAGGTCCTGCTGCTGATGCTGTTGGTACAGTAACATTTACTTGTGTAAATGGTTATCAAATCATTAAGAAAGCTGAACTTCAATCTTATGATCCTAAGGCTTATACTATTGACTGCTGTGCAGATCAAGGTGACTTTATCACTATTAAGACTGGTGTACCTGTAATTTATAAGGTTGCTAACGGTGCTATCGTAACTAAAGATGGAAATAATAAACAATATTACTTAGACGAAGCTGGTAATGAAACAGAACTTGGTTCTGATATGATTGCTATTCTTCCTGGTTTAGAAGCATTTGGTGATTATAATTGGATTATCCACAATTTAAGACTTCCAACTGCTGCTAATACAGGATTCTGGTCTCCTGCTAAGGATGCTGGAGAACTTCCAATTGTTGGCCAAACTTATACTCAATTTATTATCACAATGTGTGTTGATAGAGACGGTATTGCTGGAACAGTTGTTGGTGACAGAGCTACTTCTGTAACTACTCATGTTCTTTATGTAGCTGGTGATTACAATACAGCTTCAACACCTGCTAATACAGTTTATACAAAACTTAATGCTCTTAAGGGTTCTGCTATAGCTACAACAGCTGATACTAAATTAGCTAATCCTTATGGTACAAGTTTAAATTTAGTTGCTTAATCTTTAATTATAATCTTTAAAAGCTAGACCGGACCTTACAATGGTCTAGTCTAGCTTATTTTTTTATTATGGCTTGGACATCTATAGAAAGACTTGCTGATGCCGTATTTAATGATGTAGTATCTGGTTTAAGAGGTTATCACCAGAATATGTCTATGTCTAAAGAACAATTACAAGAAGAAATTGTTCAAATGAGATTAGCGGTCATAAAAGAATATATGTTAAAAGGAATACTACCAATAGATGATTTAGTCATGGCTATAAACTGTATTCCTGTAGATTGTGATACATTAGATAAGTGTAAATGTAGTGGTATAGTATGTGGAAAACCAACAGCACATTTTTAGATACCTCAAATATTACTTGACTTTGGATTAGGAAACTCTATAAAATATTTAGGAGCTTCTGATAAACAACATCCATTTCTAGTATATACACATAATATAGATAAAGTTAGAACTCTTTAGAAATACCGTAAAAGAGGAAAAAATAAACCTTGGGTTTTTATAGATGTAACTCCTAATGGTGATGGATTATTAGATTGTTATATATTTGATGCTCCTTTAATTAAACAAGTATCAATAACTGCTATATTTAAAGATCCAAGACAGCTAGAAGAATTTCAATGTAACTGTGATGATATTTCTAATCAACAAGATAAAGTTACATAGATGGATTATAATCTAAATTTTTTAGATATAGTTATTAAGGATAGACTAACTCAACAAAAATTGAGATATTATAGACAATATGCTGCGCCTATCCTACCTAATGATTAGAAATATGCTGCTGGATAATTATGTAGAATTTTCATTATGTAAGTGTACTCTTAGATTAGTTGTACGGAATCAGTTTAGATGATGCTGATATGGAAGAAATGGGATTATTAGCTTGGGAAAGTATTGGAAATAAAACTAGAAAGCTTTATAAATATACTACTTTAATTGATCCTAGCGATAATTCTATTACATTACCTTGTAATGCATTAGATATAAATGGTGATAGTTGTGTTGAATTAGTTACTACTCCTTTTGAAGAATGGAATACTGTCACTAATAGATCAGATTTTGGAGATTTGTCTACAGCAGAAGCAGAATAGTATATAGAAGCTTCTAAATTATATTAGGGACCTTATTACTTACCTGGAAAAGTGCTAAAATATGAACAAGTTAAAAATAAATTATATTTTACACATAATTACGGTAGAGTAAATGTTCTTTATAAAGGTATTTTCTTTGATGAAGAAGGTCTTCCAGAAATATCAGATAAAGAAGCTATGGCTATAGCTACTTATATTGCTTATTGGATGACTTTTAAAGAAGGTTTAAGAACTAATAATGGAGATAAATTAAAAATGTCTCAAATGTTAGAAGCTCGTTGGCATAAACAATGTGATTAGGCTAGAGTAAGACAATTATCTTAGAATGAATTTAACTAGATTTTAGAAGTCAGTTCTTCTTGGGATCGAAAAATTCATGGAAAAGGTTATAAGATATTAAGGTAATATGAAACATTTTGCTTTAGGTTGGGCATGTAATTTAAATGATATATTTGTAAGGTTTCCATATGAAAAATGTAAATCTCTAATAAAAAAATATAATACTAGAATTAAATAGCGTTAGATAATTAAAAAAGTATTTAGAGAAGGAGTTCAACAAATACTTGAAGACGTTATTGAAAATAATGTAACGTTTAAAATACAAGGAGTAGGTTATTAGGGTGGAGAAATTCATATGGAAGCCATTACAGGTTCTGAGTTTGAAAAAGTTAGAAAAAACGGAAAATTTAAAAAAGTAGATTTCTTGGAATCTTTATTTACAGGATATTAGATGTATTTATATATACACGGTAAATCTGATAATTTTTTATATAGAAAAAAATATCCTATTTATGTAAATAAACATTTAAGAGATAAACTTACTAAATATACTAATGAAGGAAAGGTTTATTGTTAAATGAAAATAACCAATATTAATGATTATGTTGATTCAGTTCATGAAAAATTTCCAGAATTAACTAGAGAAGAAATAAAAAGAATTTTAGTTTATGGCTGGAAAATGATACTTTAGTATGTAAGAGCTGGAAATGATGTCTCGATGATTACCAATAAAGAATTTATGTTTATAGGTGTAATTCCAACAAATGGATTATCAGTATTCAAAACATATTGTTATAAACTTTCTAAGCGAATTGCTTATATGTTCTAGAGAACAAAATCCAAGTGGGATGGATATTACTACTTTACAAGATCTGAATCTTAGTATTTAGATTATTTATCACAAAATAAAAGAAAATACAAAGTATTTAAAGATGTATTTCTTTTTAAATTACTAGAAGAACTTAAAATAAAAGAATCCTTTGCTCCTTATATCTTTAGATTAAAAGAATAGAGGACTAATTGGATGACAAAATATTATAAAGAAATTAAGACAGAAAATGCCGAACTTATAATTGTTCGAGATCCTTTACAGATGAAAGATATTCTTACATCTGAAAATAAATTTAAATATATACAATAGTAATATGGAACAAGCTACTAATTAGTTTACCAAAGGTTTATAGCTCGATACACATCCTATGGTCTAGAGTAATGATACTTTAACAGACTGTTTGAATGGTACTTTGATTACTATGAACGGTAATGAGGTAATATTACAAAATGATATGGGAAATAGGAGAGTAGATAAAGCCTATCTTCCACCAGGATATGAACCTGTAGGTATAAAAGAATATGGTGGAATTATTTATGTGGCTTCCTATAATCCTATTACTAATAAATCACAAATAGGAAGTTTTCCTTCTCCATAGAAGAAAATAAGTAGTAATACTAATGGAGATACACAAGTATTTGATTTTCAAAGTTTTACTGATTTAAATGGTTCAAATATTGAACATGATACTGATTTAGGAATAGATGTTTTAAAATCAGATTCTTTTATGATTCCTCTTACTAAAGATTTAAATCTTAGAGCTGGAGATAAATTTGCAGTGTATTCTGAAGGATTATCTTAGTTATCAAGTTTATTAACTAATTATAACAATACTTCAGATAATAAAGCATATTCTCCTAAAAATAGAAAATATACATTACAATTAGGAGTATTAAATTCTTAGAATGAATTTGCAGACATTACAAAAACACTTTGTAGATGGAAAGATAATAATGGTTGGAAACCTGTGAATTATAGTTCAGAAGTATCAGAAGTATTTAAATTTAATGATGGATATTTTATTTCTGATGCTTTTACAAATACATTTTTAGAGGAAACTATTGAAGATGCTAAACTCATAAAAGAACGTTAGAAAATAGCAGCAAATACTTATTCTTATAAACTAGTTGGGCCATTATATTTAAAAATAATGATTAATCATATAGAAAACTTTAACTATAATATATATGGTACTTATGATAATGGTGAAGCTACTTTATGGATAGAAGGATATTTAACATATAACTGTCCAGATGGATCTACGTTCAATCCTAATGATACAGTTAATTCTAATGAAAATTATGCTACTTTTAGTGAAGGAACACCAAGTGATAGTTTTGGATTTGATTTATATGGTAATAATAGTTCATAGTTAATGTCTCCAGATAATAGTGATTTTGAAAAGAGTATTTATAATCCAAATAATAATACATATTCCGTTAAAATAGTAAAAAAATATACAAATATTACAGGAAAAAATGGTACTACAATATTTGATTATGTTTTAGGAGTAAAAGCTGATATTGAAAGTCCTAATATATATCTAAAAGGAATTTCTGCTAAAGGTTCTATTGATTTATCTTTATTAGGAAGTGGAATTTTAAAATTTAATGGGTGGAGATTTTATAATAAAAATGAAGCTACTACATTAACATTTGCATTTAATGCATATCCAGAATATGGTAAATCGTTTACTAATCTTAGATTTAAATTTGTAGAACATGAATCTGCAAATCCTACTGATATTTATTATCCAGTTGATGGTTATTTACCTGTTTATAATGGAAAACAAACAATAAAATTTAGTTGGAATGAAGTTGGATTATCTCCTAGAAAAACGTATAAAGTATATACTACATATCAAATTTGGAATAATAAAACTAATAGTCTTGAATCAAATAATAGTGTTTCAGAACCAGATAATCAATAGAGGTGGTTTTTAACAACCGAATTATTTAATGATTTTTATTCTGGATCTTCTGCTGTTTCTGATTTTTGTGCTACTAGTAATTAGGATTTCTTAGATAAAATGAAAATAAATATTTTTAGTAATACTGAAATTTCTGATTATAGTACAAACACTGAAGAAGCATCTCCAAATAAAAATTTAATAGGATATCATGATCCTAATATAGATTACTCGTATATACATACACATAATATTAAAATGACTTGTAAACCTAAGTTACAAGTGAAAGATGTGGATAATTATCCAGATTATGTAACTATAATTTAGAACAAGGAATCTAATGTTGTAATTAATAGTGTTACTTTGTCTTCTATTGGAAGTAAAACATCTAATCTATAGTATGTAGGACCAGATAGTAATGGTTATTTAGATTATAGTAGTAATTTAAAAGAACAATTACAAATAGTAGAAGGAAGAGGTTTATATGATGTAAATCAAGAACATAGTCCTATTGTTCCTTTTAATGAGCAAAAATTATTAGAAACATCTACAATATCTTTATCTGATGATCATAAGACATTTTCTTTAGTAATAAAACACTATGATGTATTTAATGGTTATGGTGAAGCTGTTTCTAGTATAAAAAATGCTTTTAGTGATTTTTCTGAAATATTAACTTCTTCTGAAGCATTACCATTTCCAGGACATTTTGCTGGAGTTATTGCTGATTTTGATAGGATAAAAATGGGAAGTCGAAATAAACATTATATAGAAGTTGCTACAAAATAGAGTGTAGATTATGCAGAATCATTACCTAGAGACCATGATATAGAAGAATTAGGATGGATTGGTGTAGATTATGAACGTGGAGATGAAGCTATATTACTTAAGATAAACAATTATTTAGGACATATATTTAGAATATTTAATGAAAATGTGTAGGATACAGATGTAACTTTTCTATATTTTTTCTGTAATTAGAATAGTTTCTGGTAGAATTCTAGATTTAATTATAATAATAACTCCGGTTAGGGAAGACAAGGAGAAAAGTATACTAGAGCTTGGTGGAAAATGCCTAATGGAGAATGGGCTTGTTTTTAGGATTTATATCATATAGATGATTCTAATAAACGTTATCCAAATACTGAAAATTTCGCTAATTTTATAAAATCTCAAATAGGTTGGGGAGGAAATTTAGTATATTGTATGTATGATGATTATTCAAGTAATGAGTTCTTTGTTGCTAAAACAAATTGTATTTATTATGATAGGTATAGTATTCCTATGACTTATAATATAAATTATAATTTAGATTTAGCTCAAGGAGAGACTCCTAGTAGTTTTGTTTCTGGAGTAGGTGCTAGCCATAAATGTGGTAATTTATAGTTTAGTGTTCCCAATACTGTTAATATTTCTCCTGATACAGTAGAATTTATGTTAAACTCTTCTGAAAAGTTCTATGATGATATAAATTTTGCAAATACTGATACTATATCTAATGTATATTTAGGAAATGGAAAAAGAGTTGATTCTATGGGTAGATCTTTAAATGCGGGTTATGTTTATTTATTAAAAGATGATGAATTAGTAAGAATAGATAGAAATAATTTCTATGTAGATTCTATTAATAAAACTCGTACTGGAAAAAATAAATTATTATACAATGCATATAGAAGCGGTTCTGTAAATTTTAAATATCAACATGCAAGTTCAAGTGAATCTGAAACTTTAACAGTAATTGAATATAGTTCACTAAATGTAGTAAGTCCCATTATGTTATGACAAATTATATACAAAATTTTGAGGTGTATATTAATACTCTCAGACAAAAAGGAAACTTAGCCTATGAATATAATCCATTATATAATTATCAAACTGATACTGATTTATATTTAATTGATAATAAATATGTTGTTCCGGCGGGAAAAGCTGTTAATATTAAAAATGGAGAAATTCTTAATAAAAAGAATAATAGATGGATTGATAAAAGAGGTAAAAGAATTTCCAATAATGAGGTTATTCTTGCAGAATCTGGAAATTTATGGGCTAAAGCTGGTTCATTAATAGATCTAGATACAGATTAGTTAAACTTTGATTTAAATCATCCTGTTGATATTGAAGTATAGCCATCATATGATGGTTCTGTTAATCTTATTCTAAATGATGACAAAAATATACCAAGATTAATAAATTCAAGATTCTCTGTAAGGGAAAAAGATACATATGAAATAGTAGATAGAATAGGTGAAAATGATACTAATATATATAATTCAAAAACTTTTGATAAAGATACTTCTTTATATTTCCAATATGAGTATAATCCAAATATTACTTATATTGGATTTATAAAAGGAACTTTATAGGTGGGTTAGTATTGTTTTTATATTACATACTGTGACGCTGATGAAAATGAATCAGATATAGTAGCAGAAACCGGATTAATTCCTGTATTTATTGGAAATGATTGTGATCCCTATTCAATGGATGGAGGAATTAAAAATCAAGTATCTAATAAAGGAGTACAATTAAAATTAACTAATTTAGATAAATCTTATAATTATTTAAAAGTATGTTATGTAAGATATTTTGCTGATTATCAATAGAATAGAGTAAACGAATGTAAAAAATTAACTAAAAAAATTCCTATAACTTCTAGTGTACTTTATTTACAAATAAATGGTTATGAAGAAACTGAAGATATTGATCCTAATATATTAAATATTTCTAAATTTAACCCTCATAGTATATTAACATAGGCTCAATGTAAAAATATGTTATTCTTTGGTAATATAGTTAAAAATACTGATAATTATAGAGAATTAACCGATATAGCATTAAGAATTATACCACAATTAAATGTTGTAAGTAATTTTGATAACATTAATGAAAAATATGGAGCAGAATAGGGTGATTTTGCTTATTATAATTCATTAAATATATACAACAAAACTGGATATTTTAATTAGGAATACTATAGATTCGGTGTGGTATTTATATATTAGAATGGAACACTTTCAAATGTATATAATACTTTAGGAGGAGTCCTAAATCTAAATAATCCTTTAAAAATTTCTGCACCAGGATTTCCAGATTAGGAAGCACATTTATATAATACTAGTAGTCTTTATTTAGTTCGTAATTATATTAAAGTTGATGATTTTGGTTGGGTTAAAAAAGATGATTCTATTTATACCTTATCTGGAAGTAATATAAATGCTAAAGGAGTTTGTAAATTTGATTATATTGAATAGTATGATGATAAAACTATTTTCTCTGTTAAATTTAAAGTTCCTGAAGAAGTATCTAAATATCTTAGAGAAGATTTAGGAATTAGAGGATTATTTTTTGTAAGACAAAAATGTATTCCTAATATATTAGCTCAATGTTATCTTCTTGGAATGGATGAAACAGCAGAAGTTCCGGTATTAGAAACTGGAAGTAATACCAAAAATCATTATACAGAATGTTTCCTTGGAAGTGATGGAGTAGTTAGACATGATTATTCTTCAAGGTTATATAAATATAAACACGATGGAAACAATAATGATATGGATAATGCTATTAGTTATAAAGCATTTGCAGGAATTTGTCCTGATTTTGTTTTAAATTAGCCTTATTATAATTAGATATTCAATGGAGGTAAATTTAGATTATAGAAAATAAGTAAAACTAATTCTG
>Ga0326512_10003901_pt1 | contig 10887 bp, 11 predicted proteins | sample 1_2617_0518_D_FD_203652 | JGI IMG/M metagenome (GOLD analysis project Ga0326512, IMG submission 203652) | Bovine rumen microbial communities from UC Davis, California, United States - 1_2617_0518 | ecosystem: Host-associated > Mammals > Digestive system > Stomach > Rumen | place: USA...
TCTATTACATTTAATAATCAACCATATTATAAAAAAATAATGATATCATTGTATACATAGGATCCAAAAAGATTGGAATATTATTATGGATAATAAATCATTGTCTAATGAAATAAAAGCGTTTTATAAAACAGAAATGTCATATAAAGTCTTAATGAATAGATATAACCATTATGAACGTATGGAAGTAAGAAAAATAATGTCCCAGAACAATCTGATGTTCACTGGAACTCCTGATTATATCATCAAATGCAAATATGATGACATCATTGCATGCAAAAACAATGGTTTAAACCTGAAGGAAACAGCAGATAAAATAAGTGTTCTACCAGTTGATATAAGTCGCGCATGCATTGGATATGGAATAAGCCAATTCATTGAACAACCTCAAATATCATATGAAGAAATAAAACAGAAAGTATTGGATGCATATGATAACACAAAATACACTGTTTTCCTGAAACGGAATGGATGGAACCGCAAATCTCCGGAACGCGCCATTATCATGCAAGTTTTATCAAACGAAAATATTCGATTCATCGGTAATTCAACTATTGAAAAATTGGATTGGATGTCATATGAGGATTTGAAACATGAATACATGGATGAGAACATGTCTCCCAGCATGATAGCAAAAAATCATGATTTGAAACCGCAAAATGTAAATGAGCTTATATATTTCTATGGCTTACCACGCCCTAATGACAGAGGAAAGGAATACCATGACGCGATGGTTGAATACATGAAATCATTGCAGACAAATACGTTCATTAATAATTATGGTGTTACAAATCCGAATAAGAACGAAACAATAAAAAAGAAAATACGGAAAACGAACATCGACAGATATGGTTCAGAAACGCCATTCACGTCGAAAGACGCCCGTGACAAGGCAACGAAAACATATATGGCGAAATATGGAACCGATAATCCATCTAAATCGCCGGAAATATTGGATAAAATACAGAAATCCTTATCTGATTCAGGCCATGCGAAACCATCAATGTATGAGAAGAAAATAATGGACATATTGGATGCATTGAATGTGAAATACCATATGCATGATTATCATATAATGAATGACGGTCATGAAATCGACATTGTTATTGATGATAATAAGCATAATGCATGCATTGAATGCAGTCCGTCATTCACCCATAATAGTAATATTTCAGGGTTTCAGATAGTCAAAACCATGATTGGCAGTGAAAAACCATGCAACTATCACATGGATAAGTTTCTTAAATGCAAACAGAATGGATATAATCTGATTACATTGGATAATATAATGTTTGGCAAACATTATATATTGGAACGCTATTTAAAATCATTATTAATAGGAAATGAACGCAATTCCAAAATGAGCATCATAAATACTGATGAACATGACATGCTGAAATTCATTGGTTTGAATTCATTCATTGGAATACATCATGATGACATTCATGCGATTGGTTATGATGATATGATTTCATGTGTTTTCAATGTTCACATGGAAAAGAATAATGTTGTTTCATTGGAATTTGCGTTCAACGATTCTGTTCCTGATTGCAATGCTATTATCAAAGCGATTGATTATGTTCGTGATAATTATGCGAATTGTAATGTTCTTGTTGATAACAGGTTTGAAATCATTGATGTATTTGAACAAGCAGGATTGCATTTCATTGATTATGTTAATCCAATGAGATGGTTTTCAAATTATAAAACGGATGCGGATTGGATAATGGGAAACCCAGTTGACATCATTAACGAACGCATGAATGAACATATTAATGATGAGAATGAAGCAATACGATTGATTGAAACGAAACTCCCGCATGCAATGGATAATAACATTGGTTATTTTTCAATGTTTGATTGCGGTCATGCTATCATGAAATCATAAATAATCATAGCAATGTATTTAATTATATAACATTCATAATAATGACATCCATGCCCTCATTGATATCATTGTAATCAGCATAACCAACATATTCGGAAGGACAAGAAAAACCAATCATGACTTATCAGCAATGGACTCATGTGAAAACACAGGATGAAATCAAACGAATGCAGAAACAGCCGAAACATGATTTCTGCGCAACCGGCACTAATGGCAACAATGCATCCAATGATAATGCCGTCATTAACCGTGGCCCGCGTATTCCATACGCAGGATCGAATAATCCACGCGCGGGACAATGGGATGGCCGTGTCATGTCGCGGCATATGGTTGCGGATTACAAACGGTTCGGCGTCGTTGACGGCATTGGAGTCAGGAACTCATTGTATGTGTCCGGTTGCCCGTTCCGTTGTGAAGGCTGTTTCCAACCATCCATTTTTGATTTCCATACAGGTTTTGAATACACTCAGGAATTGGAGGATAGGATTATCAATGATTTGGATTATTCCTATGTTGATGGGATAACCTTCCTCGGTGGCGAACCAATGCTGAACACACCAATACTCATTCCATTGGCTCGACGCATACGTGAAACCTATGGTGATGATAAGACAATCTGGTGTTGGACTGGTTACACATGGGAGGAACTGCATCGTGATGGTGAGACACCGGATAAACTGGAATTATTATCAATGGTGGATGTTCTTGTTGATGGACGTTTCATGCAGCCGTTGAAAGATCCGATGCTGCAATTCCGTGGTTCGGCAAACCAGCGCATAATTGATGTCCATGCTTCCACTGCCGACAATGTTCACATTTGGGATTCGTTGCATGATGAGCATTTGGATTATGACGAAATCGGCGTTGATGAACGGAATGAGCATGAGGGATCGGAATCCTGATATTTCACATAATATGAAATAAGAAAACGGATAGGAAAAGAATCATTTCCTATCCGTTTTCCATTTTTATTCCGCGATTGTCCAGATTGCTTTTTTCACTCCATATTTTTTCAGCATTCGCTGACATGCCTCGCATGGTTTGCTCAATGCGATTTCACCATCGGCAGCAAGGCGTGCAATGTAAACAACCGCGTTATCGGCTTCTTCCGAGTTCGCTCGGATGACGGATTCCTCGGCATGGACAGACATCATGTCCTTAACATCAACGGATGGCGCAAGGACATTCGGTTTGTCCGGGCCGACAATATGAGGATCGTTCTTCAATGCGTTCACGCCAATTGCAAGCACGTTGCCATTCTTAACCAGTACCGCGCCATGACGTGTTTTGCAAGTGGACATGTTAGCGGCGGTGATTGCATAACCCAGGTATTTACGTTCCTGTTTGGATAGTTTGATGACTCGATTTTCCAGTTCTTTATTTTCATTATTCGCCCACACGGGCGACGAACCGGCGATTTCAACCTTATCAGTCATCGGAGCCTTATGCATTATTATCAGTTTCACCTTTCATTCGTTCTTTGTTTGATGGAACCATGATAACATGAATACAGGATAATGTCCAATCGGCGTGCCGCGATTATCATTCAACATGTTTCACATAAAACAACGTGTGCAATCCATCGCCACGATGATTCTCATGAACATCATATTGTTCATAACCGCGTTTATCCAATATTGCCTTCTGCGTTTCATTCCCGCTGCTTATCCGCAATTTCACAGTGTTATTGAAAGCATTGGATTCAATGGCGTCATATAATCTGGATGCCAGTTTCAAACCGCGATACTCATGTCCCGTGAGAATCAACGCAAGATATGAGCAATCATCCATGTCATCATACGCCGGTAATGCCGCGACATTACCGTTCACGAATGCTATCATGGCATGTTCGCGCATCAATGAATACATGAATTCAGCCATGTTTCCAGTGTCATCATTGAAATCAGCATGATGGCAGTCATGCCGCGTGGACAGGCGCGGCGTGAAATCATCATCGCATGCATTCAACAGCATGTGGATGCCGCGAATCGTTCCCGAACCAGCGAAACGCAATTCATCAAAATTTTTAATAATAATGTTCTCACTTATGATTACCAGTATATCATGCGGATGCAATAAATACAAATATTCTGATATCATTGTAATCATGAGGATAATACAATCTGATTGTGAGGTTATTTATGATGGACGCGGACATACTGAACTTGCCCGTGGAATCAGGCTTATTCTCATTAAGGATGATGGAACTGTCATAATCCATAGGACAACCGGTGTGAAACCTACTAATTACATGGGTTCAGTGGTTTCATTTGATGAATATGATGACGGTGAAAGGCATGTGATTCTTGCTAAATCCAAAAAGGAACAGCTCATGATAATCAATTACAACATGGTTGTTGATGTTCGCATGCCGAAAATCCCTGATGATGCTGATTTCAATAATGTCGGAACGGAACGCCAGCAGCAGGAATGGCTGTCAAGGCATTTCCATGAGGTTTTCGGTGAATCCAATGTTTACATCATGCGTGAATTCCAAACCGGTGACGGTTCATGTGATCTACTCGGTTATGACACGGTTCATAAACGCGCTGTTCTCATTGAGGTGAAACGCAAGGCCGTGAAAAAGGATGTGTATCAGGTATTACGATACAGGGATGCCGTCATGAAAGCCGCCGTTGAACGCAAGCATGGCATTCTTGATCAGATACCATCAGGCGATTATTCGCTGTCGATGTTTGATAAACCGCATTTGATTCTTGCCGCTGAATCCGTCAGCCGTGGCGTTGAGAACGAATGCGAACAGCATGGAGTCAAATTCGTATGCACCGGAACGGAATGGCGACATGACACGGTGCCGAACAGCGTTGCTCGCAAGGATGTGAACAAATACGCCACGAGAACCGATGCGAATGATTTGGAACCGGTTTCAAGTTCATTATTTGATGATAATGAATAACAGAATCCATATGAAAAATATAGCACGATGAACAATGCGGAACAACGCAGGATAATGAAACCGCGCGAACGCGCATACGAATACTGATTTATTGAAAGGAATAGTATGAAACCACATGTTTTCATTGATTTTGATGGCGTTTTGAATGCTTTCCCGGAGGAGAAAGTATTAAGGCGTGGCGGCATCGGACATACTGATTGGATGAAAGACAATGATCCGCGCAAACCAGTGTATGACGCATCGAACGCATTCGCATTGGATGGCAATGAACGCATTGAAATCATGCGACCATCAGACATGGAACTTATGAAACTGCGAATTCATTATTCCATGGAACTCGCCTGCAACATTTCATCATTGGTTTCAAATGGTTCCATTGACTGCACATGGCTGTCAACATGGCAACCGTACACCGATACGCTGAATAGGGTTCTCGGTTTTCGGAATGTCGGCACCGCTGAATGGTATGACACTAATCTTATACCGAATCAAACGCATAAAATCGACTGGTTGGAATCTTTCGCACGAAACGATTACATGAACGCGAGACATGCTCATCCCGGATTACCGGATGACGAACTCATTCCGTATCTCACACCGATAATCTGGATTGATGATGAAATGGTGTTGAACTGGACAATCAGCATTATTGAAACCGCGACACCCGCATCATGCCTGTTCATTCGACCTGATGACCGTATTGGAATCAGCCGTCCGCAATATGATGAAATGCTTGCATGGATTCATGATTCGAACAGAAGAACCGGTTATTTGCTTGAACCATTGGATCATGGCTCGCACATAGGATATTAATGAGATATTAATGATTACATGAAAACATTAAAGAAAATCATTGTAATCGCAATCAGCACATTAATGCTGGTTTCATTGGCATCATGCTCAGCGCCGTCAATGATAGGCAATGAAACTGATCAGCCCGGCGCTACGGATGTGTTCAATCCTGACAGCCAATACCGTTATCAGAAGAAAAGCACTGACAAGGCACCCGGTAATGACACGGCATCGAAATCAGATAAGCCGGTTCTGGATGCACAGGGACGGGACAGCCGTGACATCAACGTGATAGTCGAGGAAGTCATTGAAGGCAAATACGCGACCGGCGAGGAACGCAGGAAACTGCTCGGTGATCGCTATGATGAAGTTCAGAATCTCGTCAATCAGAAATGCGTCGTTGAAAAAGACCCGCGCTGTGCCATCTGAACGCCGTTCTGACGGCATGAACACATGAATATGACCTTATTCATGATTATTGTTTAAGCGCGTCAGACCCGCGTTAGAATCATTCACAGACATGAAATTGAATCCATCATCAATTTCATGCCTGTTCTTATTGTATATATACTCATATGTTATCATTGAATGCATGATTAGAACAACTGATTTGCGAAAACTCATTCATGAGCATAACGGGAACATGTGCGATGTGTATGAATCTCTCATGGATGATTATGATTGGATTGACGCGACAATATGCGGATTGGATGCAGGATGGGCGATAGCATTCGGCTCTGAACTCATCAATGACATGGAAATCGCAAAAAAGAACACTTATATTCCACCTGATGAAAACGATGAGGATCATTCATTTGATTCAAAATTCAAACTTGTTCAAATCAAGGAAAAATTCGGTTCATTGAGATTCTATGCCGATGGAATGACTGAAGCCATGTCCGCTGTCGCATCCGTTTATGAAATCATTGCATATCATGCATGCATCAAATGCGGCAACATTCAAAACATAGCGAGAACTGACGAATGGATTCAGCCGATATGCAGGCAATGCGCACGATTGGAGGACTCGAAACGGGAAGCGGCAAATCTTGCGCCATCGTTCACTCATGAATCATTCAATTACACTATAACTCATGAATCGTTCAATTACACTATATATAAGCAATCAGGTGAATTGAAACGCAATTATCTTAATGACCTCGCATCATATGATTGGAATCATGATTTGAACCTGCATTCACTCATTGCGAACATGAAATGATATTTCAGATAGCAATTGGATATTTTGAAAGGACAGAAAATAAAATGGCTATCATAATAGTTCTCGTAATAATTCTTGCGCTTATCATAGGCGGTATAGCATGGGTTGTCGGAGTCCAGAACAATCTCGTCCGTTTAAAACAACAATGCAAGGAAGATTGGAGCAACATTGATGTTCAAATGCAACGCAGGTTCGATCTCATTCCGAACCTCGTTGAAACAGTGAAAGGTTACGCGAAACATGAATCCAGCACTCTCGCTGCCGTCATCAATGCTCGCAATGCAGGCATGAACGCATTGAAATCAGGCAATGTGAAAGAAGCAGCGAACGCGGACAAGGCATTGACCGTCGCCGTGAACGCATTGACGGAAGCATATCCGCAATTACAGGCGAACCAGAATTACCTTGCCTTGCAGGAGGAATTGACAACAACCGAGAACCAGCTTGCATTCGCCCGTCAAACATATAACAAGTCAACCAGTTCATATAACACCGCGATTCAAATGTTCCCAAGTTCAATAATAGCGAACACATTGAATTTCCATGAAGGCGACATGTTTGAAATTGACAATGAAGAAGCGCGCACAACACCGAAAGTGTCATTCTGACATAATTTTAATCAAAAATATTATGAACCGGATGATGGGATAACACTTATGAGAACAGCATCCCTCATCCGGTTTTCCATAATGTTGAATGAAAGGCAATGAGAACAATGGCATCATCTGATTTCAGACAGGAAATAGCGAATCTTAAAAAAGCGATTGCAATAGCATGGTTCATGAATTTCATGGTTCTCGCATTGACAATAGAAGCGGCTCTCATCGTATTGTTCATGGTGGTGAATTCAAGTAATGGCGAAATAGCGGTTTTCATTGCCATCACCGGAATCATATCATTCGTATTATCCGCATTGATAACAATGAAAATCAAAAAAGGCGCAAGCAAAACCCTCATGGGGGCCGTTGATGGCAATATGATTCGCGTGAATAACGGCATTGTATATGATGTCGTTCAGGAAATGGCAATCGCGGCGAAAGTGAAAATGCCGGAAGTATGGATAGTGTTGAACAGTCCGATATCCAATGCTTATGCCGTATCCGATAAAGAACGGAACCGGATAATAATCACGGACAGACTGTTGAACATGATGACACGCGAGGAATTACAAGGTGTTGTCGGACACGAAATAGGACATATCGCATCCGGCGACAGTGAGGCAATGACAACACTGGTGGCATTGACTGCATTCACCGCAGCGATATCAGGAATGGCATTGCGTTTAACAGGGAATGGTTATGGTTCGCATCGTTCACAGAAAAAAGACAATGATTCAAATTCCGGTTCAAATCCCATCGCGTTGATCATAATCATAATCGCATTCCTGTTCCTTCTCATCGCGCCGATACTTGCGAAAATCACAGAATTATACATGAGTCGTACACGCGAATCCAATGCTGACATGATGTCAGTTGATTACACCCGAAATCCATCAGCTCTCGCGAACGCATTGAATAAGCTCGCAATGGATGATGGTAGCATCAATCCGGATGCCGCACAATCATTCAATCAGAAAGCAGGTCAGCTCGCATTCTGGATTCCGCGAATAAAAGGCTTGAAATCATTGAACGCGACGCATCCGCCATTGGAAGAACGCATCAACACGCTTAAAGGAATGGGAGCCGTCATTCGAAATGATTATGGTTTGAGCGTCGCTGACAGAATGGAAACACCATTACAACAGAATAATCAACCTCAAATACAACAATACAGGCAATTCCAAATGAATCCAACGCAAGCATCAAACATGAATAATCCGGTTCAACAACCAATCCGATATGGTTCCAATGAACCGAAACCATTCCGCAAATGATATCATTGATGACATGACAACAACTGATAATACAAACACTGAAAGGAAACCGGTGATTCATAATGCTGGCATTGGTCTCATGGGATGGACATACATGCATCTTGTGAAACCATATGTTTTCCATACTGAACCTGATAAACTGCATGAGCAAATGGTTTCATTCTGTAAAGTCGCTGAGAAAATCCCCGGTTTAATGGGATTATTGCATTTGTTCACGGAAGTGGAATCAGGTTCATTGGAACGTGACATCATGGGATTGCATTTTATGAATCCATTCGGACTTTCAGCCGGATTGGATAAAACAGGCAATCTCACCACATGCCTGGATTCAGCAGGATGGGGATTTGAAACAGTGGGAACAATGACAGGAACCTATTCAAAAGGAAATCCGCGTCCATGGTATCATCGTCTGCCTGAACAAACCGCTCTCATGGTTCATGCCGGACTTCCCAGCGAAGGCGCGGAAATAGTCGCGAAACGCGCATCATCCGCTAAACGCAAACATGGAATGCTGCTATTCGGAAGCGTTGGACCGTCAAATAAACAATATGAGAATCAATTGGATGGAATGATTGATGATTATCTGAAAGCATTTGATGTCATTAACACCGATGTTGGTTTCAATGGGATTGAAATCAACATTTCATGCCCGAACCTACAATTCGGTGAACCGTTCACTGATGCGCACAATGTGAACACACTCATGGACGAAATCGCTAAAAGGCAAATCAATAAACCCGTCATGGTGAAATGTCCAAGTTTCATGAACGCGAATGAACTCATTCCGATACTTGATGTTCTCGCAGCGCATGCTTTCATCAATGGAGTCAGTGTATGCAATTTGCGCAGGGATAGGACAGGATTGCAAATACCTGATGATTGGCTCGGTAACATTTCCGGACTGCCGACACAGGAATGCAATGAAAACGCGATAAAACTCGTTCGTAAAAACTATGATGACAGGTTCGTCATCAATGGAATCGGTGGAACGATAACGCCGGATGACGCTTTGCGCAAACTTGACGAGGGAGCCGATCTTGTATCTGGAATCACTGCATTCATGTATCGCGGACCTCAGATGATGGCGGAATGGAAACGCGCGCTCATCCACAGAGAACAAAAATAACCGTATGCGTTTCAGCATGGAAAGATTGGATTAACATATGACTGACACTATTATGAAATGGCCTGACGATAAGAAATGCCTTGAATCATTATTATCAACGCATGTTCTTGGTAATCATGATGATTACATGAAAGCATGGCATGAAATGAATGATTATGTGAAAGCAGAAGGATTATTCGATGATGAGGATGATAATGGCATCATGCAATCACCTGAAATCAAACCGATTATAACCGTGAAACCAATCATATGGGCGACAGGGAATGATGATGGGAATGCGTTCAATGATGCCATTACAATCAATGATTTGACTAATATTGAAACCCGTGTCATGAAAAGCAAGGAAGCGCGGAAATCGCGGACGAAAACAAAAGCCGAGGTTTTCACGCCATCATGGGTGTGCTCATATCAGAATGATCTCGCGGATGATAGGATTCTCGGACAAGAACATGTGTTCGGACATGTTGATGGAACATCATGGATTCCGAACATGAAACCAGTGCCATTCAATGATGATAATGAACGCATAAGATTCATCCTATCAAAACGAATGGAAATCACCTGCGGGGAAGCGCCATATGTCGCTCAGCGTTATGACACGACATCAGGTGAAATCATTCCAGTATATGATGAAAACAATGGTTTCATGCGGTCAGGATTATTGGACAGGAAACTGCGCGTAATAAGCGAAAACAAGGAATGGCTGAAACCTGAAATCTGGCGGATGCTGGCAATGATTGCATTGAAAGCAACTTATGCTTATGAATGGCAAGGCGATAACCTGCTCATCGCAAGAATGAACATTGTAAACGACATCATTGAATGGCATGAGGAATTATTCAAAAAGAAACCATCGATTACATATGTCCGTGAATTGTATTCAGCGGTTTCATGGAACACATGGCAGATGGATGGTTTGAAACAAGTCATTCCAATGTCATGCTCAAATGATTGCAAAGCATGCAAAAACAAGGATAATCGTGGTCATGATGGATTGCAGCCATTGATTGCATGGTGGAAGCCATCATCCGATTCATTTGAACCTGCATTTGATGAAATCAGGACTTTT
>Ga0326512_10003902_pt1 | contig 10885 bp, 8 predicted proteins | sample 1_2617_0518_D_FD_203652 | JGI IMG/M metagenome (GOLD analysis project Ga0326512, IMG submission 203652) | Bovine rumen microbial communities from UC Davis, California, United States - 1_2617_0518 | ecosystem: Host-associated > Mammals > Digestive system > Stomach > Rumen | place: USA: California...
GCCCACCTGCACGGCGTGAAGTTCAGATACTGGGACAACGTGGACCATGAGGGCACCTTCATGCACGTGCTCATAGGCCGACAGTCGAGCGGCAAGGGCACCATCAAGAAGCCCATAGAGTATATCATGGACGACATCCGCCAGAGAGACGAGCCCAACCGCCAGCGCGAGGCCGACTGGAAGCAGCGCAACCCCTCGGGCAAGCCGAAGAAGGACCCCCGGCCTACCGACATCTGCATACAGATGCTGATAGACAACCTGACGGACGCGGTGTTCAACCAGCGCATCGTGGACGTGAACCAGAACGGCGAGCGCTACGTGTACACCCAGGTGGACGAGATAGAGGCGCTGAAGAAGGTGACGTCGAGGCAGTCGGTAGACGAGGTGGGGCTGCTCATACGCAAGGCCTTCGACAACTCGCTGGCCGGACAGGAGCGAGTGGGGGCCGACTCAGTGTCGGGCATCGCCCCGCTGAGGTGGAACTTCAACGCCTCGACCACGCCGCCCAACGCCCGCAAGTTCTTCCACAAGATGGTGAACGACGGCACCGTGAGCCGGCTCGACCTGGCCACCATCATCCACTCTGACGAGGACGATGACACGGCGCCCGTGCAGGGCATCTACGACTACGCCTTCGCCCAGGAGCTCAAGCCCTACATCGAGCGGCTGGATGCGGCCAGCGGACTCATAGAGTGCGCCCAGGCCAGGAAGCTCTCGCTCGACATCCGGCAGGAGAACAAGGATGCCGCACAGCTCTATGAGAGCGAGGCCTACAAGGTGCTCTCCTACCGGGCCAACGTGATAGCGTGGCTCAAGGGGATGGTGCTCTATGTGGCCCACGGCTGCCGCTGGTCGAAGGAGATAGCCGACTTCGTGCGCTGGTCGCAACGCTACAACCTGTGGTGCAAGATGCTCTACTTCGGGCGACAGCTGGAGCACGAGCTGCACGAGGAGGTGGAGATACAGCGGCAGTCGGGGCCGCAGAACCTGCTGGAGCTGCTGCCCGACGAGTTCACCCGCGAGCAGTATCGCCAGATGCGCATGGGCCAGGGGCGGCAGGGCGACGGCGAGAGCACGCTGCGCTCGTGGCAGAGCCGGGGCTACATCGCGCTGGACGAGACGAGCGGGCGCTATGTGAAGACTGAGGGCTACAGGCAGAAGATAGGGGGGAAGCTATGATGGAGATCCGTAACGACAAGGACTGCTTCGTGAGGCTCTGGCGCAGGCTGGAGCGCACGAGGCGCCTCCTGCAGGGGCAGTACAGGCGGTTCTGCGCGAGGCATGTGTTGCGCCAGTGGTTCGGCCTGGAGGCTACCGACGACTTCATCTGGGAGGTGTGCCACAGGGCTTCCAGCACGCTCGACGACGACCTCTGTGGCAACGACTCGCTGCCGCCGCCCTCGCTCTATCCGCGCAAGCACCGCGAACTGCTGCGGGCCATCGTGGCCACGAGGCTGGGCATCGGGGTGAGGCAGGTGAGTCTCAAGGCGCTCGACGAGGCCTATTCGGAGGTGTTTCCGGGGAGCACGCCGATCAACATCGGGAAGAAGCGGAAATTAAATGAGGAATGAGAAATGAGGAATGAGAAATGGTGATTAGAACATGGTGAAGACAGAAGAAATGATTGGTGACTTGGGGGCTGGTAAATTGTCGCCCCACTTCACGCTGAAAGAGATGACAAAGACATCGGTGAAGATGAAGAACGTGCCCACAGGGGCACAAGTGGAGAACCTGAAGCGACTCTGCGGCTGGCTGGAGCAGCTGCGTGCCCGCTGGAACATGATGTACGGCGATGGCGATGACCCAGTGGTGATCAACAGCGGCTACCGCTCACCGCAGGTGAACAGTGCCGTGGGCGGGGTCTCAACGAGCAACCACCTGACGGGCTGCGCCGCCGACATCCGCGTGAGCGGCCAGGACCAGCTGATACGCTATGCCGCCATCCTGCTCGACATCAGCGACGAGACAAGGGAGGATTTCGACGAGCTGCTCCTGGAGCGTAATAGCAAGGGGAGCTACTGGCTGCACTTCGCCGTAAGACCGCCCGAACAGGGCAACCGCCGGAAAGTGAGGTTCATTAAGGCATGAAAGCCCAGAAACACTCTAGACAAGGGCGCGATGGAATAGCAAGCCGTTGCGCCCTTGATGATTTTAAATGAGGAATGAGAAATGAGGAATGAGAAATGGTGATTACAACATTAGAATCGGGAAGAAGCGGCGTTGCAGTTGTTGCAGTGTTGCAGTTGAAAATATAATCAGTAATTAGTATTTACAGGGCGCGCTGCTTAAGAAATATTGTTAAATTGCGGCAAATCTTACTCGGAGATTTGGATATTAGCCATATTTTGACTATATTTGCACTCCGATGCAAAAAGCAATCAGGAGAATATGGTGACGATAAAATGACAGCATCGGATTGTTGCTAAAAAGAAATGAATACAGAACTATTAAGCGAACTGAATGAGAGTCAGCGGCTTGCGGTGGAATACTGCGACGGAGCGAGCCTCGTGATAGCAGGAGCAGGATCGGGCAAGACGCGCGTGCTGACCTATAAGATAGCATGGCTCCTGGAACAGGGCATGAAGCCCTGGGAGATACTCGCGCTGACCTTCACCAACAAGGCCGCGAGGGAGATGAAGGAGCGTATAGGGCGACTGGTGGGGCAGGAGAGGGCCCGCTACCTACAGATGGGCACCTTCCACAGCGTGTTTGCACGCATACTCAGGGCAGAGGCCGACAAGATAGGCTACAACGCCAACTTCACCATCTATGACCAGACGGACGCCCGGTCGCTGGTGAAGGCCATCATCAAGGAGATGGGACTCGACGACAAGGTGTATAAGCCTTCCTCGGTGGCCGACCGCATCTCGATGGCCAAGAACCACCTGCTCTTGCCGCAGCAGTATCAGCAAAGCTCGTGGGCGGCCGACGATGCCACACGGAAAATGGCGCAGACCCCCAATATATATATAAGGTATGCGGAGCGATGCCGTCAGGCCAATGCGATGGACTTCGACGACCTGCTGATCCAGACGTGGGTGCTCTTCCGCGACCACGAGGAGGTGAGGAAGAAATACGCGGAGAGATTCAAGTTTGTGCTCGTGGATGAGTATCAGGACACGAACTTCGCCCAGCAGGCCATCGTCTATCAGCTCTCGAAGGAGCACCAGCGGGTGTGCGTGGTGGGTGACGATGCCCAGAGCATCTACTCCTTCAGAGGGGCCAACATCGACAACATCCTCGACTTCCAGCAGCAATATCCCGGCTCGAAGCTCTTCAAGCTCGAACAGAACTACCGCTCGACACAGCTCATCGTTGAAGCGGCCAACTCGCTCATCAAGCGCAACGAGCGGCAGATACCCAAGAATGTGTTCTCGGAGAACGAGCACGGAGAGCGGCTACAGCTGAAGCCTGCCTACTCTGACAAGGAGGAGGCCGTGATCGTGACCCAGGACATCAAGCGCATACGCAGGCAAGACCACGCCAACTGGAGCGACTTTGCCATCCTCTACCGCACCAACTCGCAGAGCCGCTCGTTTGAGGAGCAGATGCGCAAGGACAACATCCCGTATCGCATCTACGGCGGGCTGAGCTTCTATCAGCGCAAGGAGATCAAGGACGTGATAGCCTACTTCCGGCTGGTGGCCAATCCCGACGACGAGGAGGCCTTCAAGCGCATCGTGAACTATCCAGCCCGAGGCATCGGCGACACCACCGTGGGCAAGATCATCCAGACGGCGCAGACCTACGGCGTGAGCCTCTGGCAGGTGGTGAAGGAACCTGGACTCTTCCCAACGGGTGTATCGAAGGGCACGCAGACCAAGCTGAATGCCTTCCGCGAACTCATCGAGGGCTGGATAGCGAGGCTCAACACGGAGGATGCCTACACGCTCGGCCACGACATCATCATGGCTTCCGGCATCAGCAAGGACATCTACGGCAGCCGCAATCCTGAGGACATCTCCCGCCAGGAGAACCTTGAGGAGTTTCTCGGCGGCATGCAGGACTTCGTGGAGTCGCGCCGCGAGGAGGATATGGGCGACCATGTGTATCTGCCCGACTTCCTGCAGGAAGTGGCCCTGCTGACCGACCTCGACAGCGATACGGGCGACGAGAACGACAAGGTGACGCTGATGACCATCCATTCGGCCAAGGGACTGGAGTTTCCAACGGTGTTTGTCGTGGGACTGGAGGAAAACATCTTCCCCTCGCCGATGTGTACCAATTCGATGAGAGAGCTGGAGGAGGAGCGCCGACTGTTCTACGTGGCCATCACCAGGGCCGAGAAGCACTGCATACTGACCTGTGCGCAGAATCGCTGGCGCTACGGACGGATGGAATATGACACGCCCTCGCGCTTTATCAATGACATCGACCCCGGGCTGATTGAAACCCATTCGGAGGCAGGCGACTCGGGCTACGGCAGCAGTCAGCGCCGCAAGACCTATAACCGCTATGACGGCGGCGCCTACGGCACAGGCAGTAGCTATGGCGGCAGTCGCCGGGGCTTTGAGAGCGAGGGGCCGGAGTGGATGCAGAATCCGAGACCCGTGGCCACGCAGTTCAAGGCCGACCCGAAGCCTCGTATGGCAGCTCCCCGTCGTGCTGAGGCACCTAGCCAGATGGCCTCTGATGCCAGCGCGGGCGACCTGCGCGAAGGGGTGCGCATCGAGCATCAGCGTTTCGGCATCGGCACCGTTGTCAAGATAGAAGGAACGGGCGAGAACACGAAGGCCACCGTGGAGTTTGCCAACACCGGAATGAAGCAGCTGCTGCTGAAGTATGCCAAATACAAGATTATCTCTTAGCAATAGGCCATCGAGCAAGAATTAGAGCGACTCGTCATCGGGTCGCTCTATCTGTCGGTTGCCGGTTTTCGGCAGATGTTTCTTCTTCCTGAGCCATGCAGCCTTCCGGGCTTCATAGTCTTCGTGATGCTTCTCTAAGAATCCGTCGGCCATCAGTGTCTGAATTTAGCATAGATCACATCAATCTTGATAGGACTCTCCGCCGTTCCCCTTATCAGTCGTGTGCTTGAAAGCCCCATCTGGTTCTTCAGGGCAACGGCAGTCTCGGAAGAGGTCGTCGTGGTGCCGTAGTAATAGGAAGAGCTGGACGTGGTTGACGTGACCGTCACCTCATCCACAGGCACCAGCAAGGCCTTATTCCAGTTGGGATGCTTTGCAACCCAGTCGGGATCGCTCTTCTCTCCATTGGTCTTAGCCCTATTCATGCGTGTGATCATGTTGGATATGTTGTCGAATGAGTAGGCATTGCTGGCGAGGGTTGTCCTGAAGGCATAGGTGTTGTCGTGGAGCCTGTTGCCCTCAAAGAAGTTCTTCAGGCTGTCTTTCTCGATCAACAGCAGCCTTTGTGGTGCTGCGAGTGTGAGCGATGTGAGCTGCTCGACATTGTTCATACGCATAAAACTCACCTTGGCCTGCAGCAGGGAGTCGGTGGTGTGGCTGGTGCAGATGTCGCTTACGGGCAGTTCCACTTCGGTGAAGATGCCGGAGGGTGTCTTGAGGTAGGTGCAGCTGTTGTCGGTAGCCAGGTATTCGAGTGCATTGCGGTCGTTGGTCACCTTTGTAGTCTGTATGACCTCCTCGGTGGATGTCGTGCGCAGATAGGATGCCCTTACCTCTCCGTTGCTGTTGTAGTGATAGTAGGTGTAGAGGTCTATCTGTGCGATCTTGGCCATCACTCCCACGCCATCGTAGAGTTCGAAGAAGAAGCCCGGACAAACGTTGTTGACGAAGGTGAAGGTATTCTTGAAGTATTCGGGATGGTCGTAGTAGCTTCTGAGCAGATAGGAGCCGTAGTTGTTGTAGGTAGTGCCGTCCTTGGCCGTGTAGGGATCGTTGAGGTGGATTCTCGTCCATCTTGTCTTAGAGGACGTTGCCTGTTCAGAGAGGCTGAACATGTGGTGGAGCTTGATGCCGTCCTGCCTGACGAGACCCTCAGCCTTGGGGTCATAGTTGGAGTAGTGCATCCTGATGTCGGTGATGGGCTTGTCGAGTTCAAGCAGTCTCATCTTCATGGCCTGGAGGGTGTCGCCGATGCTTGAGGGGAAGTTGAACTGTACGAAGATGATGCAGGAGTCGGCTGTAATCTGTCCATTCTCATCGGTGCTCAGGATATTTTCCTTGCTGGGCAGGGTCTCGTTGTCAGCGGCAATCATGTTGAACTGAGTGGTGAATTCGCTTTTCACGTAGGTGTCCGTTTCCGGGTCTTTCACCATGCCGAAATAGCAGTTGCGCTCCCTTGAGAGTACGGAGTCAACTACTATTGATCGGGTCAAGATGTTGAAGCTTTGTGTTGAGATGTCCAGTTTGTCGTTATTTTCTGTTACTGAGCTTCCAAGTGTACCTGTATTGTCTTCACACGATATTAACGCCATTGCAGAGAGTGCAATTGCAGTAAAGAGTTTGAGTTTCATCGTTGTTTGTTAATCCTGTTTACGCATTCTTTGTATTAATCGTCATCCTCCTCCGGTGCGTCCTCCGGTGCTATCTGGTTATAGAAATCATCGCATGCTTCGGCAAAGCCTTCTGCCTTGTATGCCAGTACGGGAATATTCTTCTCCCTTGCATAGTCGAGCAGTTGCTTGTTGACCATCTTGTCAGCCTGCACGATGCCGTCGCTGTAGTCGATGGCCAGCTTGCCCAGCTCGATGAAGTCGAAGTTGTCGCTATAGGGTTCCAGCAGCTTGGCATCGGCCTCCTTGAATTCCACGCATCGCTTGAAGTTGTCGCCCAGGCTGTTGTTGAGGCTCTTGGTGAAGAGCGAGGTGACGACCTTGGTATTGGCAAAGGAAGGCTCATCGTGGTAGGCCGTCTTGATGTAGAGAGGCACTACGGCGCTCATCCATCCCTGACAGTGGATGATGTCGGGCACCCAACGGAGCTTCTTGACCGTCTCCAGCACGCCTCGCGCAAAGAAGATGGCCCTCTCGCCGTTGTCAGGATAGTCTTCGCCGTTCTCATCCTGTTCCATCTGGCGCTTGTTGAAGTAGTCGTCATTGTCGATGAAATAGACCTGCACCTTTACGGAGGGGATGGAGGCCACCTTGATGACCAGCGGGTGGTCGGTATCGTCGATGATGAGATTCATGCCCGAGAGTCGTATCACCTCGTGCAGCTGTCCTCTGCGCTCATTGATTGTGCCCCATTTTGGCATAAAAGTCCTGATTTCATGACTACGCTCCTGAATGGCACCGGGGAGATCTCTTCCCAAGAGCGACATAGTGGTGTCGGGTACGTAAGGAGCTATCTCCTGATTGATGAATAATATCTTTTTCTTTGCCATCTTTATTGAATTTGCCTTGCAAAGGTACAAAAAAATCTTTGTATTTGCACCTTTAGTTTGATGTTTTTAGCAAAAAGTGGCACATTTGGCGCATTTTTTTTATCTTTTTAAAAAATATTTAAGTTGTATTTGTACTTCAGGCATACCTGCTGATGAGGTCTACAAACTGCTTGCCGTACTTCATTTTCTTATGCTCGCCGATGCCTGGCACGAAGCCGAACTGCTCGATGGTTGTGGGCTTGATGGTGGCCAGGGCATGCAGCACCTTGTCGCTGAAGACGATGTAGGGCGGGAATCCTTCCTTGTCGGCACATTGGCGGCGCAGCTGGCGCAGGGCCTCGAAGAGCTTGGGATCCTCGGTGCCTGAGGTGGGGGGCATTCCAGGCAGGGTGATGGTGGGAATCTCGAGGTGCAGCCTCTGCCTCGTCGACCGTGGTTCCTCCTTGGTGCTGCGGTCGATTACGGAGAGTTGTGCCGTCTTCCGGCCATAGAGCACGTCGTAGCCACTCGGCGTGATCTTGATGGCATTTCCTTCGTTGTAGGCTATCTCGAAGAATCCCATCTGCAGCATCTGCAGGAGGTAGTCCTGCCAGTCGTTGCTGCTCACGTCGCGCCCCACTCCGAAGGTCTTCATCGCGTTGTAGCCCTGCTTGATGACTGTGGGCGAGGCCATGCCCTTGAGTATCTCGATGGTGGTTGACACCCTGATCTTTTCCTCGGCCCGCTTGACGGCACTGAGAGCCATCTGCACGAAGCGCGTGCCGTCAAACTTTCGGGGCGGGTTCTGGCACACGTCGCAATTGCCACAGTCGTGATCCATCGGCTCGCTGAAGTAGTTGAGGAGGATTCGCCTCCGGCAGACGCTTGCCTCCGCATACTCCCGCATGCGCCTGAGCTTGCCCAGATTGACCTCCTGCTGTCCGCTCTGCTTGGCGAACTCGGTGAGCTGGATGATGTCGGCCAGCGAGTAGAAGAGCACGGTGTCGGCAGGCGCACCGTCTCTGCCCGCACGTCCTATTTCCTGATAGAAACTCTCGATGCTCTTGGGCATGTTGTAGTGGATGACCCATCTCACATTGCTCTTGTCGATGCCCATGCCGAAGGCGATGGTGGCGCACACCACCATCAGGCGGTCGCTCTTGAAGGCTTCCTGGGTCATGCTGCGTTCCTGGGGTGAGAGACCGGCGTGATAGGGCGCTGCATTGATGCCCTTTGCCCTGAGGTCGGCTGCCGTCTTCTCGGTGGTCTTCTTGCTTAGGCAGTAGATGATGCCAGGATCGTTGGGGCGCGCCTTGATGAAGTTGAGGATAAAGCGCAGCTTTTCGGCCCCCTTGTAGCCTCGCTTCACGGAGAGGCTGAGATTGGGGCGGTCGAAGCTGGATATAAACTGCCTGGCATCCGTCAGGCAAAGCTGCTGGAGAATGTCTTGGCGCGTGATCTTGTCGGCAGTGGCCGTGAGGGCCATGATGGGCACCTGCGGGAACTCCTTGCGGAGGATGCCCAGCCGCGTGTATTCCGGTCGGAAATCGTGGCCCCACTGGCTGATGCAGTGGGCTTCATCAACGGCGAAGAGGGAAATCTTGATGTATCTGAGCAGGTAGTCCATCTCCAACAGTATTCGCTCAGGCGAGATATAGAGCAATTTCAATTGGCCTGACATGCACTTCCTGCGTATCATCGTGTCGAGGCTGGGATCGTTGCCACTGTTGAGAGCGGCGGCTTCAATACCGTTGGCATTGAGGGCTTCCACCTGGTCTTTCATCAGGCTGATGAGTGGAGATATGACGATGGCCGTTCCTGGTAGGGCCAAAGCCGGAATCTGGTAGCAGAGACTCTTGCCGCCACCAGTGGGCATGAGCACGAGGGAGTCGCCTCCCGAGAGTGTGTGGTCGATAATTTCTGACTGGTGCTGACGGAAGGAATGATAGCCGAAATAGTGCTTAAGAATGTCGATTTTGTCCATTAAACAGAAAATTTTGTGCAAAAATACAAAATTATCTGAAAAAAAAGTGCAATATTCTTTGATATTATGGAATTTTTTTGTAAATTTGCAAAAATTTTAAAGGTCAACTTAAACCAATTAATACAATGGCAAAGTATAACATTACCGAAAAGAAGGAGAAGGAAGCTGCTTATCGCAGTTTGGTCAGTCCTCGCCTGATGGATGAGATGCAGGAGAAGATTATGAACATCGTGGTAATGCAGAAGAAGTATCGCGACAAGGACTACTCTGCCAAGAGGCTTGCCGAGGATCTCGGCACCAACACGCGCTACATCTCTGCAGTGGTGAACGTAAGATTCCACATGAACTACACCTCATTTGTCAACAAGTATCGTATTGACGAGGCCATGTCGATCCTGGTGGACAAGCGCTATCAAGACCTCCGTATGGAGCAGGTCAGCGACATGGTGGGTTTTGCCAATCGTCAGTCGTTCTACGCTTCATTCTACAAAATCATGGGCATGACTCCGCGTGAGTATCGCATCAAGCATCTGAGTCAGCATCCATCGATGAAGAAGAAGTCTAAAGAGTAAAGGAGGCAGGCTTCGTGGAGTTCAACTTTCGTAATGAACGGTTTGCTGACTTGCAACTGCTCCGTTATCGCTTGGATGGTTTTGAGAAATTGTCGCCAAGGCAGAAGAAGTTCGTTTATTTTCTGGCCAAGGCGACTCTTTTTGGCCGTGATATAACCTTCGATCAATACGGCAAATACAATCTGCGCATCAGGAAGATGCTTGAAGTGGTGTATACCGACCTGACCATCGACAGGGACTGTGAAGAGTTCAGGCTTCTGGAGGTCTACCTCAAGCGGGTGTGGTTCTCCAATGGTATCCACCATCACTATGGTTGCGAGAAGTTTGAACCGGGCTTTGGTCCTGACTATCTGAAGCGCGTGCTGCAGCAGGTGGATGTGCGCAGGCTCCCCCTGAGAGAAGGGGAGACCTTGGAGGAATTCTGTAAGGAACTTTTTCCCGTCATATTCGACAAGAGGATACTCCCCAAGCGTGTCAATAAAACCGATGGCGAAGACCTCGTGGCCACATCGGCCTGCAATTTCTACGAGGGTGTGACCCAGGAGGAGGCTGAGGCCTATTATGCGAATATGAAAGAAACTGCCTGCAATGCGCAGTCTCCATTATCGTATGGACTGAACTCCACACTTGTGAAAGAGGATGGGAAGCTAAAAGAGCGTGTATGGTCGGCCGACGGCTTGTATGCCAATGCGATTCGCCACATTGTATATTGGCTTGACAAAGCCCGCGAGGTGGCCGACAATGAGCGTCAGCAAAAAGTCATATCTCTCCTTATTGACTATTATAAGACAGGCAACCTGTCGGTCTTCAACGACTATTGCATTGAGTGGGTGGGCGAGCAGGAGGCCACAGTGGATTTCATCAATGGATTCATAGAGGTGTATGGTGATCCTCTCGGTCTGAAGGCATCGTGGGAGGGTCTTGTGGAGTATGTCGATGAGGAGGCCACCCATCGCGCCCAGACTATCTCTGAGAATGCCCAGTGGTTTGAGGATCATTCGCCGGTGGCACCCCAGTTCCGCAAGCCGGTTGTCAAGGGCGT
>Ga0326512_10003904_pt1 | contig 10884 bp, 16 predicted proteins | sample 1_2617_0518_D_FD_203652 | JGI IMG/M metagenome (GOLD analysis project Ga0326512, IMG submission 203652) | Bovine rumen microbial communities from UC Davis, California, United States - 1_2617_0518 | ecosystem: Host-associated > Mammals > Digestive system > Stomach > Rumen | place: USA...
ATATCATAATAATAGAATATGATGGAGAATTTCATTTTAAAGAAATATTTTATAATGATTTTTCTTTAAAAGAACAACAATTAAGAGATAAAATGAAAGATGATTATGTAATGTCTCATAATAATATATATTTATATAGAATAGATTATACTGAATTTGATAAAATAGAAGAATGTATAGATGAAATATTAAATGAGAATAAAAATATAATTTTTCAAAAGTAATATATGTATACTCATTTTTAATATAATAAAGAGGATAAGGTTTATTACCTTATCCTCTTATTTTTTAGGAACATAGAAAAAAAAATTTAATCTCCCAAATTGGGAGGGAAAACACTCCGAAGAGTGTTTCCCTTTACAGAAGATTAGTATGTATACTTCTTCTTCTGGTTTTTTGTATTGCTCATAGATTTTCTTGCAGGAATTTCTGCAAGTTTTTTTGCTCTGGAAAGAAGCTCTTCAAATTTATAATTACTTCTTTTTCCAATAAGAATTTTTTCTACCTCATAGTTAACTTCGGTTGCACTTAATGAATTAATATTTTTCATAACAATTTCCTCCAGTTTTTATATAAAGGTTTATTTATCAACGAACAAATTCAAATATCAGAGCTGACCTTATAATATTATCCTTCATTCACAATTATAATATATATTTAATATTTATATTTAATACAGTTTTTATAAATATATATTTTAATATTGTGAAAGGGAGTTGATATTAATGATAAGAATAACTCAAGAAGAATTAGAACAAAAACTTGGTAAAGATTATACTGTTTTGGGTAAATATGTAAATGCAAATACAAAAGTTTTAATTAGACATAATATTTGTGGTTATGAATGGGAAGCTAAAAGAGCATATGAAGTAGATCATTGTCCTTATTGTACTAAAATTCAAAAAACTAAATCTCCAGAACAATTTGAAAAAGAAATACATGATTTATATGGTGATGAATATACTGTTTTGGGTAAATATGTAAATGCACGCACAAAAGTTTTAATTAGACATAATGTTTGTGGTTATGAATCAGAAACAATGCCTACTTATATTTTAAAAAGAAGATGGTGTTTTCATTGTAATAGAACTAAATCTCAAGAACAATTTGAAAAAGAAATACATGATTTATATGGTGATGAATATACAGTTTTAGGTAAATATGTAAATTCATGTAAGAAAGTTTTAATTAGACATAATGTTTGTGGACATGAATGGAAAATAACAGCAAGTGTAATTTTAAGTAAAAAAGTTTGTCCTAAATGTTCTATTGAAAAGAAAAGAAAATCTCAAGAACAATTCGAAAAAGAAATGTATGATTTATATGGTAATGAGTATACTGTTTTGGGTAAATATATGTCTAGCTATAAAAAAATTTTAGTTAGGCATAATGAATGTGGTTATGAATGGGAAACTATACCAACCGTTATTTTATCACGAGAAACTTGTCCAAATTGTAAATTAAGTAAAAAAGAAAAAGCAATAAGAACTTATTTTAATAAAATTGGAATTAAATTTACAGAACAAAAAAAATTTGAAGGACTATACTATAAAAGTAAAAAAAGTTTATTAAAATTTGATTTTTGCTTATTAACTAAAGATAATAAAAATATTTTATTAGAGTATGATGGGGAATTTCATTATTTAAATATATTTGGAGAAGATGTTTTAAAATCCCAACAAGAAAGAGATAAATTAAAAGATGATTATTGTAAAGAACATAAAATAAAACTTTATAGAATTAGTTATAAAGAAAATTTAGAAGAAAGATTAAATGAAATAATAGAAGAAAATAAAGATATATTGCTCATAGAGGATTAACCTCTATGAGCTTATTTTTTAGCTATTTTCTCTTAATTCATTAATTTTTTCTGTAACTTCATCATACTTCTTATCAAGTACTTTTATATAATTTACTTTTTTAGCTTTAACATCTTCCATAACAGCTGATTCTTTTAAAGTTTCTAAGCCTAAATCTCTATCTCTATAACCAGAACCACTTTGACTTCCTTTAATTTCTATTAATAAATTAACATCTGATAAATATACATCTGGCATATAAAAATGTTTTTTACCATCTGTAGTGGTATAATTATATACTTGAGGTGCTGGTGAAAAAACTTCACTACTTGGATAATTCAATACTTTATCTAAATACTCTAAAAAGTTTTTTTCGTATGTTCCAGTATAAGTAAATTTTTTACCATCACTCCATTTATATTCACCAGATATCTTTCTATTAGCTAGCATTCTTAATTGTCTATCTCTATCTTTTAAATCATTAATAGGATCTCTACCTTTAGCATACATTCGTTTTCTAAATTTTTCTACATAAGCTTCTTTACATTTAGGATTTTTACATAATCTATTATATTTTTCTGTAGTTTCATTAAATTCAGTAGGTTTACCACATTCTGTACATTTACCCATATGTTTAGTATTTCGATTCTTGTAATCAAAATAATAATGTGCTGGTGATAAACCTTCTAGATTATCATTATGTTCATTTCCCATATGTTCATATAAACTTTGTTTGCTAACATATTTCTTTTCACAAAATAAACATTTAAAAGATTTTGTATTGAGCATTATTATCATTCCTTTCTTAATTTAAAATTTTAAATATATATTATTTTTGTGTAAGTTTGATTAATTTTTATCTTTTTAACCTTATAGGAGGGTTTTGCTTTATGATTAGAGAATTTAATGTTATTGGTATGTACAAAGAAGCTTATATGGGTTATAGTGTAGAAGGAAGTTGTTGTGTTTTTGAGTATACACCATGCACCTGTTATAAGTATCATCTTTATTTAAGAGACATTAAAAGTAATGAAAAATTTGATTTTTGCTTCTGGACTACTGAAGGTGAATGTGGCAGTGGTTGGTGTACTGCCACTTACGGTGAAATCTATATCAAGAGACTTAAAAAAGATGAAGCTATTCAATTTAATTATAGATATAATAATGACCAAAAAACAGTATTTGCAGATATTGAAGAGGACTCTGAAAGCAAAGGTTTTTTTAAAGTATCTGATACAGCTGATTTAGAAATTTTTGAAATTAAAGATTCTGATAATAATGTGATTGCATTCTGTAATTTTTATGGTTTTGATTTTTATTATCCTTCTGGTTCAGCAACAGTTAATGATACTTTCTTTATAGAAATTCCAAGAAACAATAATAATAAAAGACCAGTTTTTATTTTCAATGGTGAAAGTGCATTGTATAAAAGCACATTAGCTAATAACACATCTTACAATGTCTATGAAACTGATAAGTCAAAAGAATTACCAGAATATATTGATGAAGATATCATTGTAATAGGAAAGAGATTTGAATTTACTATTGAAGAAGTTGTTAAAAGAATAAGAGATACTGAAAATGCTGATGTTATCATTTGCGATTTCAGAAGGTATGGAGAGAATTAATCTCTCCTCCTTCTTTTTTTTAGTCATGAAGAATAGTAGGCTTTGGTAACTGAGAAATTGGATGAACACCATCACCAACAACTTGCTCTCCATTTTCATTTAAAACAATTTGTCCAAATTCTGGAATAAAATCTTTATCTTTTGTTTCCATTTTATATGCTCCTTTCATAAAAATATAATAATATTTTAATTAAATAAATTATGAAAAAAAAACACCTCCTAAGAGGTGTTTAATAATATTAATAACCACGACCATTAATACTATCAAAAGTATCATTTTTTAATTTTCTTCTAAATTGAGTAACAATACCAAAAGGTACTGTTTTGCTATGTTTAACTGTAAATTTATCTATTTTTACTATAACTACTTCAACTGTTCCATCTTTATGTACAGTTTCTTTAGTAATTATTCTTTGATATTCCTCATGATCTCCTTTAAGTTGTTTACTAAAAGAGAAATTGAAAGTTTCTAACATCTCAACAAATTCTCTCCAAGCCATGTCCACTAACTTAATATCTTCCGCTTTCTTCCATTTATTTCTTTTCATAAATAAAACTCCTTTAATAAATAATATAAATCAGATATGTAAATCTGTCATAATCATAATATATATTTATAAATATATATTATTTTTGTGTAACACCAAATTATAATTTTAAAGGAGAAATTTATATGCTAGAAAAAAATAAGAAAAAATTAGAAGCTAAAAAAATGAGAAATGAATGGGGATTTAATCCTAGAACAAGAATTAAACAAAACAAAAAAGGTAAAGGAAGTTTTAATAGAGCTGCTATAAAGGATAAGAGTCATAAAGACTCTTATCCTTCTTTTTAATAATTTTCTTTTTTGCATTTCTTATTAGAAATGTTACTTTAGAAAATCATTAATTATTAAATTGTTTACTAAAAAAGAAGCCGATACAAATGGCTTCTTTTTTAGATTAATTACATTGTGAAATTCTTTACAAAACCATTTTTCATAATGCAATAACCATTCAGATAAACAGGCATATAATACTGCTCAGTATAATCTACTTTAGATTCAACAATAGAACCATTCTTCTCAACAACGATTTTAACACCATATGCAAGCCAATTAAATCCTTCACCACAAAACCATTTTCTTTGACTTTTTTCATAACCAATGACATTACGCCATGCATTATGAGCCTCATCAGCATTAGAAACGGTATCATAGCATACAGGACCTTCAGTTGTCATAAAAGACAATGTTACTTTAATTTCGTTGTCATGTCTCATAATTCCTTCAAGACGATTCATAATACCCATTACGGTGTCAGATGTCAGAAGAGCAGAAAATGCATAAGTCTGGTCAGGATGAACAATATCAATATTTACCTTCTTACCGCATACATTTACTTCTACATTTTCTACACCCTTGAATTCATTAATTACGTTCATGATAAACTCCTTCCGAATGTTAGTTCATATGTATTTAATTTCCTAACTGTTATCCTCTTATATCGCAAATGAATTTTTTCTTTAATTCATGCAAGAGTGTCCTATGGAACATACAAACTTATAGTCTAAGGCACTATATTAACATTCTCCTTTATTCACAATTATAATATATATCCGAATTTATAGTTTAATACGGGTTCATAGAAAAAAATTTCCCATAAGAGATTTCTCTCTTATGGGATTATAGTTATTCGCTATCAATATCATTCTTAGTAAAGCTTTTAAATGTTTTAATAAACTTAAGTTCTCTAATACTCTTTTTATTAATTTCTAAAGCCATTTCAGTAACAGTATTATAAACCAATTCAAGAATAATATCTTCTAATTTATCTGGATTATAAATAGTTAATAATTTCTTTTTATAATCTTCAGACATTTCCTCCAATACTTCTTGAGTTATTTGAACTGAAAGTTTATTTACAATTTTATCATTAATAAGTGGTTTGCTATTTAAAGCTTTATCAACCAATGGTTGAAGAATTCTTCTATTAGCCATTAAACACTTATAATGAATAATATTCATTAAATCATCCATAACCTCTTTATATTTATTTTCCTTTGGAATAGGTTTTGGTGATGATTTCATCAATATACTGAAGTTATTAATAAATAATTCTACTATCTTAATTAAAGCAATAATTGTGATAACTATTGCTATATAATAATCTTGCCAATTACTCATAATCAAAATCTAGTAACACATGGGATATCAAAAGTACAATTTACTGTTTCAACACCAGTATCCCAATTATCATTAGTCAAACATTCAATTTCTAAATCTAAAGCTTCTTCAATAGCTTTATCATTTACAGTTACACTAAAATCATTTTCATAAGTGTAAATCTTTTCTTCATTCATCTTAAATCTACTCCTTTTAATTCACTGCAATTAACTTTTAACCATGAAGCTCTCTTGTGTGTATCTTTCTCTATAACAAGAAAATGCTTATCGTCTTCATTAATTACATATCCAATTTGATTTAAATTACTATTAAAAATCTTCTTCTTATTTAAATATGGGTCATAAACATTATACATAAATCATATCATCCTTTCAATAATTAAACAATTAGAGAAGGTCAAAGTATTCTCTTAATTCTTCTTTTGTTAATTCTTTATTATCATTAGGAATCCAATCATAAATTGGATTTTTTACTTTTTCCTTTTCTCTTTCTTCTTTAACTTCAGTAATGATAAATTTTTTGTTTTTAATATTATTTAAACTTAATTCTAAACTAAGTTTTGATTGACTTGCTTTTGATACAAATTTAATAGTTTGTAAAGTCTTATTATAAGAATCAAGTTTAAAAGTATAATTATTTAAATTATATCCATCAATATTTCCTTTAATTTTATATTCTATATTTAAATTAATATCACTTTCATAAATTTTATTTGTCATTAAAGCAGCTTTAAGACTTTTTGGAATATCACATTGTTCAAGTTCAAGATTAAAAACATCTAATGGGTTATCAAGTAATTTATTTCCAGTAAAAGTTGGTATTTTAGCTTTCTTTAAATATGGTGAATGCATTTGAATAAATAAATCTTTTTTAGCTTCTTTTTCTGCTTTTTTTAGTTCTTCATTTCTTGTTTCTTTAACAAAATCATCGAAAAATGGAAAAGAAAAGTCTTTCCAATTTTGACTTCTTTTTACTGTTTCATCTGCTAGTTCTTTTATTTCTTTAGCCAATTTTTCTGTAGCCTTTGTGGGATTATAAAGGTCTAGAATATAAATTTCTCTTGGCAACCAACTATTTTTGAAATCATTAATATGCTCAATACCATAAATAAAATCATGAATTGAAAGAGAAATAATTGGTTTAAATGCTTCTCTTCCTACTTGAATTTCAAAAACAAATCTATCATATTTAACATCAATAAGTTTTGCTTCCATAGTTTTATTTGAATATACATAAAGTTCATAAACTTTATTTAACTCAAATTCAAATTTATTATTAGTATACTTTTTAATAATATCATTCATTGCTTTAAAGTTACCTTCTCTAATTTCTTCTTTAGATTCTACATTATACATAATCATTACTCCTTTACTCCTAAAATATTTCCAATTTTCTTTAAATGGTCTTCAAAAGTTGCTCCTTCTGGAAAGAACCACCATTTATCTGGATTAGATGCTTCATTAATACTTTCAGTAGCCATACTATCTACCATTTCATTAAAATAGATATCTGGATTTTCTTCTAATGAAACACTCTTTCCCTTATGTCCTTTTTGCCATACAAATTCTAATTCAATATTAGGATTATATACTAAAAGTTTGTCAATAATTTTCCACATATAAAGGTTTTCAATAATATTTCCTGAAGAGTTCTTCCATCTTCTCTTTTTCCAACCAGGAAGCCATTCATTGATACCTTTAATAAGATATTGACTATCTGAGATAACGGTGATATGATATTTTTCTTTAGATTTATATCTTTTTAAAAATTCCGTATATGCTTTAATAAATCCAAAAAGCTCCATATTATTATTAGTAACATTCTCATAAAAATCTTGGAATTTATAAATTACTTTATTATCCTTAACAATAATAGCTCCATAAGAACCCCATACAGGTTCTCCTTTTTTCTTACCACCATTATTGTGAGAACCACCATCACTATATATTTTTAATTCTTTCATTAAAGTCCTCCTTTAAAAAAGAAGGGGAGAAATTAATCTCCCCCCATATATTATTCATAACAGTTAAAACCTAAAATCTTAATTACTTCTTTAAGAGTAATTCTTTTTCCTTCATAATTAGGAATATAATAATCAAATGGTTGCTGAATTAAATCATAGATTTCATTCTTAAAGAACTCTTTATCTCTTCCATGTTCATTAATTATTCCATCACTAGGCATTGCTAATACAAGAGCTGTTTTGATAATTACAGTTGATACAATGTCATGGTCAATACAATTAGAAATATTATAAATCGTATTATTCATTCCTTCAGCACTTGCTACAATAATATTCCATGCACTATCACCATAGATAAGATTTTTAACAAGAGTTCCATAATAATTATTATTAAAATGAGTTACACATGTTAATTTATTACAATTATTTAATTCACTAAAACAATCATGTTTTATAAAATAATAATCATCTGGATTCTCTAAATCTCTTTGTTTTCTTGTAGTGACTTGCATAGGTTTATGAAAAACAATTTCTTTAATTCCATCATGAATCTGAAGCATATTATTACAAAGCATATTAGCAATAAAAGTTTTACCACTGCCACTGCCACCACAAAGAATTAAAATATTTAAGTTTTTCATTAGATTATCCTCCTAATTTAAAATATAAATTTGTTAAATAGAGACATTTTTAATAAATACCATCAGAATTTAACCAAATTAAATGTTTACATGGTTTCTTGTCTCTATGTTTAAGACACTTCTTATTTCTAATATCATTATAATTAAGAAATACTTGTTTAGTAGCACAATAAGCTACAGCATTCTTACAAGGTCTATTATAAAGACCCATCTTAACTCCAGGTTCTGCATCTGAAGCTGTTTTGAAATCAGTCTTTTCAATTACAATTTCTTTATCAGATTCTTCAAGTTTTTCTTCTTTATATTTTAAATCATTCTTTCTGTTTTCTTGTTTCTTAATAGTAGTTTTGATTTCTTCATCAATAGAAATATATTGATTAAGTAATTCTTTAATATCATTATTAAGCATAATAATATCAACTAAATTTTCAACAATATCTCTTTTATCAGAATTTAAATCATAAATTTTTTTATCTTCTTCCATAATTTTATTTCTGATATTTTCTACTTCATCAATCAGCGGATTTTCAATTAATACTTTCTTTTTAGGAATTGGCTTATACTTCTTTTTCTTATGAGACATTTTAATTACCTCCTTTATATCATATAATAAAATTTGGTTAGGGAACATACATTTCCCTAACCAATTATTTTTAGTTATTTAATAACTCATATCCATATCTTGCATCTTTTGTAAGACTATAAGCTCTATCAAATCTTCCATTATTTGGATGAATAATTAAACTTGCTGGCTTTAGTCTGCTAAAGATTTCTTTTTGTTTATCAGATAATAAAGCAATAATATTCAATACGTCACCATCATAATCTGCATTAAGATTTGTTAGAATATTATTACTTACACTAAGCGTTAAATCATTAAAATCACTTTTTACTTTAGTAACATTTAGAATCAATAGAGAACCGATATTAATACTTGGATTTCTATTAAGGATAATCTTAATTCCCTTTTTACTTTTAGTAATAAGTTGATTCATATATTTATACATCTTTTTATCAAAATGTCTTTTACAACTTTCAAAATAGATTTCTGCTTCATTAGGTGTAATTCCTTCTGTCTTTACAATAAGATTAATAAGAAGAAATCTATAAAGCTCTAAAAAAGTTAAATAAGGAAGACTTACATCATCAATATTATTTTGAAGTCCTGGAGTTAAAACATTTCTTGAAGAATAATTAACTCTTGTACTAGCAATTAATCTTCTACAAACCCCTTTCTTTTCTTTTAAAAATGAATCTATTATATATTCTACAACTTGATTACAATAATCTTGTAAATTATAAAGTAATTTATTAACGGTTAAAATCTTTGCATTGTCATCTTCAATTTCTAAATTTTCTTTTAACTTACAAGAATAATTAATAATAAAATTGTATAAACCATTAATATCATCATATTTAATACTAGGTTTATTAGTTTTACTTCCCTTAAATAACATTGCTGGTCTTAATTTAGCACTAAATACTGGATATACACCAATAAATAATTTATCTTCATTATATGCTTTCATAATAGTTTCATATTCAGGTCTTTCTTTATCAGCATACAAGTCCATAATATCTTCAAAGTTTTCCATAAAACCAATAATTCCTGAATTTTGATATTCTAATGTTTCTGGTTCTGCTGGAATAAGTTGACCATTTTCATCTGTTTCCATATCATAAGAAATAATTTTATTAAGTGTTTTGGACTTTAATACTTTTTGAAGTCTTTTAAAAAATGTTGGGCTAATAATTTTATAACCATGAAAATTTATCCAACCAAGAATATCAATTCCTGTTGAATCTGAATTTTCTCCAAAGATTCTTTCTGAAAATAATCCTTCATCATTAAAAGATTTTTTCTTAGAAATAAATTCTGAAGAAGTAATTTCATTATCTGGATTATAAATTTTTTCAAATTTAATAATATTAAAATGCATATATTATCCTCCTATCTACTAATGTCAACCATTAGCTCTATAATAATATATATTTATTTTGAAAATTTAAATTTTAATACCATTATAATCTTTTAAAATATAATGACTTAATAACCATTCATATTCTTCAGGATAACATTTTCTAAGATTTTCTTCAGTCCAATAACTTTCATCTTCGTTTCCTTCTTCATCAAAGGCATAATAATTTATTCCCATAATTTCTCTATTATCTTTAATATTATTTATTCGTTTTATACATTCAGCAGTACTTTCATTATAAAATCCATTTACTTTTATTTCAATTCCAAATTTAGATAAGAAATTATTTAAAGCTCTTTGAAGAAGAACTATATTTTCATTTTTTATACTAGAACTTTTAGGAATAAATATTCCATCTTCTGGTATTTTATAATTACAATTTTTAAGCATTTGTAAAGTATTTGGTCCTACTTTACCATCTGCTATTTTATCATTTTTAGTTCCATAAAATATCTTTTGAAAGAATTTTACAGTATTCATTGTATATTCATCATATATACCTGTAATTTCTAAAGAATATAAAACTTTTTCTTTAAGAAGTTGTTGTACAAATTTAACATCATAACCAACCATATTATTTCCTTCAATATATTCTAAAGTTCTATACATACAATTATTTTCATCAAAAATAATTTGCTTATTCATTTTAGCCTTATATATAATATTTCTAATTCTATTTAATGTTGGTATATCAGCAACTCCATATTCAA
>Ga0326512_10003907_pt1 | contig 10883 bp, 8 predicted proteins | sample 1_2617_0518_D_FD_203652 | JGI IMG/M metagenome (GOLD analysis project Ga0326512, IMG submission 203652) | Bovine rumen microbial communities from UC Davis, California, United States - 1_2617_0518 | ecosystem: Host-associated > Mammals > Digestive system > Stomach > Rumen | place: USA: California...
GGAAGGCTCCTTGGACGTTCGCGATCATTCCGATACGCAGAACGGGTGTATCGCGGGTGGAAACTCCACACAGAATGCGGGGGGCGTGTATGTGGCAAATGGTGGCTACCTCAGATTGTTTGGCGCCCATGTCTCCCAAAACTATGCAGCAAAAGGCGGCGGAGTGTACGTGGAGCGGGGAGGCAGCTTCGATCTGACGGCCGGCTCCGTACATACGAATTTTGCGAAGACCGGCGGCGGCATCTACTTGGAGGGTGGCACCTGCACTTTGACAGGTGGTGACGTTGTAGACAACAGGGCCACGGATACGCATGGCGGCGGCATCTTTGTAAATGGTGGCGACCTGCAGATGACCCGTGGAGAAATAGTAGACAACGCGGCAAACAAATGGGGCGCGGGCGTCATGGTTCAGTCGGGTACGTTTGCGGCTAGCCTTGGTTATATACAACGCAATGCCGCGGGTGCCTATGGCGGTGGCATCTACGTAAGCAAGGGCGCGACGTGCAGCCTCAGTGGATTCCTCCATGTGGATGGCAACCGAGCGGGCAAGACTGCGGGTGCCGGCAACGTGTATTTGGCTACCGGCGCCTTCATTACCATACCGAGTACACTTGATCCCTATGAGCCCATTGGCGTTACCACGCAAACAAGGCCGCGCGTTGACGCACCGGTTGTACTGACGAGCGGGTTCCAAGACGGCAGAGCTGACAATTGCTTTGTGAGCGAATCGAGTGCCTATGCAGTGGGAACAAGCGATCAGGGTGAGGCCGTCATAGGCATTTCACAGACGGTGAGCTTCGATGCAGGCGAGGGCTCGGGCGACATGGATGGGGTTGCCGTGGTCTCTGGCTCAGATTACGTTCTTCCCAAGTGTGACTTCCAGGCTCCCGATGGGCATGAGTTTGCGGGGTGGAAGGTCGCTGGCGAGAGTGACGTGCGGGCAGCGGGCTCCCATATGGTGATCTCGCGCAACGTGACGCTTTTTGCAACGTGGACCAAGAACTACGATCTGTGGGTGGCTGGCGTGCGTGTGACGTCAGCCAACGCCGGAAACATTCTGGGTGACGGCACCGCGCGGTTTGACGAGGAGACCGCCACGCTGGTGCTCAACGGCTTCCATGCCCAAGGCACGACGTATGCCGGTGCCATGATCCGAGCGACCGATATGGACCTTACCGTTACGGGAGACGGAGTTGTGGAAGGCGAATCCAGAGGCATCTTCGTAGACGGTGGCACGTTGACTTTGGGTGGCAACTTCACCATACGCGGGCAAGTGAGGCCTGTGCAGGCAACGAGGTCTACCATTACATTTACCGATGGCTCTTTCACCATTACAGGAAGCGGCTATCGTGCCGCCATAGGGATTACCGCCTCCGAGGCAGTGGTAAAAAACGGAGTGAAGCGTTTGCAGATAGATGCAGACAGGCCCATGGGCAGTGCCCTGCTCACGCTCGACGAGGGCATGGAAGTGAAGATCCCCAAGCATGCCCACGTGGAGAACGGCATCATACGCGACGCCCAAGACAACGAGCCAAGCCTGCAGGTAGTCATCGCTCCTGCCGTGCGTCCCGTCTTTCGCACCCACTCGCTTTCGCTTGACGGCAAGATAGGAGTGCGGTTCTTTATGGAGCTGCCCACGATAGAAGACGTCGATTGGACGCAGAGCCACATGGACTTCTCCGTAGGTGGCAAGGGTGCCTTCCAGGCGAGCGACTCCTTTGACGCCGAAGACAAAAACAACGCTGGCACGTTCTATGCCTTCACCTGCTACGTGAGTTCTATCCAGATGGCAGAGCCCATCACGGCAACGTTCCACTATGCAGAAGACGGAGTAGAGAAAAGCGTCTCGCAAACCTATAGCGTCTCCCAATACTTCTCCGACTACGAAAGCGTTGCCGACCAGTACGATCAGAAGGTCACCAACCTCGTACACGCCTTGGCCGACTATGGTCACTACGTGCAACTCTACCTCTCTGCTTACCACAAATGGGAGATAGGTACTGACTACGCAGAAATAAAGGCCGTGACGAACTATACCAACCAGATGGTGGATGAAGCGCGTGTTGCCACCGAACCGTATGCCATCGAATGCAACGTGCCGAAAGATGGCGAGATAAAGAAGGTGACGATGTCACTCGATCTCGAAACAGACACCTCGATCTATCTACGTGTGCACATGAGCGAGAATGCGAGCGTAACGTCGGCTGTGCGTGCGGATGGTACCACGTTGGAGACCGCCAAGGCGAAAGAAGGGGTCTGGTGCATTGTGGTTCCAAATATTATGGCATACGAATTGGGATCTGTGCACGACTTCGACATTACCACCTCTGGTGGCACTGAGGCGTCAGTGCGCGTGTCGGCCCTTTCGTTTGCTTCTGTGCTGCTTCACGACGACAACGAGGACGATCAAAACGCTCTCTTTGCGATGACGTCCATGTATCGCTACTACGAGGCCGCAAAGGCCTATCCATCATAGAGAGACGATCGCAAGGTGCCATGGAAAGCGACCGTGCAGTTTCGCAGGAACGTGGACTGTATGAGCACGGTGCTTGTCCATGGCGCCGAATGGATGTGACGCTTCTTTCGGGGCTGGAATAGTCGTGTGATCAGACTCACCGCACGTTCGCCAGGTGCTCGCGCAAGTCTGCAGCGGCGTGGGCGGGGGCTACCGAGTTCACGATGGCGCGTCCCACCAGAATGATTTCCGGATTTGCCGTCACGACCTCGTCGATGTTTTCCAAGTTGATGCGCCCGACGATAGCGGGCAATGCCCTGCCAACGGTGTTTGACCGGATGAGGTTGAGCTCGCGTAGGGGATTGTCGTACCCGAGCACCGAACGCAGTGCTCTCGTGAGCCCAAAACCGGTATCCGCGAGGGGATTGCTGGCCAGTTGGCGGTCTTCATAGCTGGTGTGTCCGCAAAGATAGCGTACGCCCAAATCTTCGAGTTCTCGCGAACGAGCGGCAATGTCTATGATGCCAGTCAGATCCGCCATGATGTGTCCACCAGCCAGTTGTGCTGCGGCGACGGCTCCTTCTATCGTTTGGTCGGCAGCGACGCCCATGACCGTGACAATGCATGCTCCTGCTTCGAAGCATCGCGAGGCAATGTAATGACCGGAGTTTACGATTTTTGCGTCTGCGCATAAGGATACTTCGGGAAACTCTTGCGAAAGATCGCGTACGAGGTTCAAGCCCGATTCTATGATAAGAGGGTTTCCCACCTCGACGATATCCACATACTCATGGATTTGCTCAACCAGCTCGGTACATTGGTCTAGCCGCGGCGTATCCAAAGTGACTTGCAGCTGCATGGGATGCCTTTCGTGTCGAGAATTGCGGTGTCTTCTAGTATAACAACTGCCTATGGCCATATGTAGCTTTTGGAGTATATTTGTGGACTTGGTAGTTTTGCGAAAAGATTGTTTACAATCATACATCGCAATATCGGCTGAAAAGGAAGGTTAGTTACGTGGAAGAAGAAGAGGGCGTAGTAGAGATTGATCTCGCTGAGCTCTTTCGGAAGAACTTCGTTCTTTTGATTGTGGCTACGATTGTGGTAGGTGCCATAGCATTGGGCGTCTCCTACCTTATGCCAAACGAGTACACCGCAGTTACAAGCATGTATGCACTTGTTCACGGTCGGCAGGATCTGGACAACGAAAGCAGCAGGAAGTCGCTGTCTGCTACCGATCTTCGTACGGCACAGATGGTGGCCTCCGACATTACGGTTATCTTGAAATCCAATCGTGTGGCAACCGATGTTGCGCAAGAGCTCGGTCTCAACACCATCTTAGATTATAAAGTCGACGTTTCCAGTGGTAGCGATACGCGTGTTATCACATTGTCCGTGACGGGAAAGAACCCTGAGCTTACTGCCCAAGTAGCTAATGCCATCGTAAATGATGCTATAAAAGTATCAACTGAGGTCATGGGCACGCAAGCTGTAAGCGTAGTGGACAGTGCGGACGTACCGATGCTTCCGTCAGGTCCGAGGCATGCTATGATAGCCCTCGTGGGTGCCGCGGCAGGTTTCGTGCTTGCGCTTGTGGCAGCCGCCCTGAGGAGTGCTTTGGATACGCGTATACGTGATGGCGAGCAAGCGTCTGGTATTGTGGGCGTACCTGTGGTGGGGCATTTCTCCGCTTTGTCGTAAAATGTTTCATGGGAAAGCAAAAGTCGACCTGTGGACAGTACCGTTGTGTATGGTGTCCACAGGTCGCTTGCTTTGCGCTCTTCAAGATTCTTCAGAGAATTGTGTTTGAACTACGGGATATTACAAGAAGCATACACGCTCGTAACGCATAAGAGTAAAATGCACCAATGCTCAATATCTGTCCTTAGGCAACCTCAAATGTTGGGGAGATACGAGAAAGGCAAATGACATGGCTGAGGAAATCACTACGGAAGAAGGTGCCAAGAAGTCTGCCCTGCAGAATCTTGGTACGGGTGCCTGGATTGGCATTGCGGTCGCAACTTGCGTGATAGGCATTCTCATCGGTAAGTTCATGCTGGGCGGTTCTAGTGCGGCGATCAACAAAACCTCGCTGACCGAAAACGAGCTCAATACCGTAGTCGGCACCTATACGCAGGGCGGTTCAAGCAAGTCCATTACTGCTCGTCAGGTTATCGAGATGACGTCATCTCTCGAGTCCTCAAAGACTGAGGATGGCAACTACAAGGTGCCGAGTGCCGACAACATTCTCTACGCTGTCCGCAACTCTATAGCCATTTCTGAGGCGGAAAGCCGTGGAATCAATCCTAGTGACGAGGACATTCTCAACTTCGCCGAGCAGACGCTTGGTCAGTCGCCTGACTTCGAGTCCATCGCCACGAGCAACAATCTTGACGTGGACACGGTAAAGAAGCTTCTCAGGGACTCTTATCTCATTCACGAGCTGCAGAACCAGATTGGTGGCGAGATGAGCGCTACCGAGCCCGAGTATCCTACCGAGCCCGAGTATGCCACAAAGGACGAGGCTGGCGAGAATCTCCCCGACGATCAGGTTCAGAAGAACCGCGACGAGGCTCGTAAGAGGGCGACTCCCGAGTACGCAACGTACATCATCAATCTCGCTGGTGACGAGTGGGATGCAGAAAACAACAAATGGAAGAGCGAGGACGGAGAGTACGCAAAGGGACTGGCCGAGTATCAGGTTACCAAGGACGGCGCAACGTACGAGGCGGCATACGCGGCCTATCAGATTGCGTATTCCAAGTACTCTGAGGCACAGAGCGCTTACTATGAGTCGGTGACAAACTATCTGAGCGATTTGTACGCCAAGAGCTCTATCAATATCCTTACTCTTGCCCAGCAGTAAAACAGTGAGGCTTGCTTCCAGAAATTGAATCAAAGGCGTCCCCTTTGTGCCTGAGACAGGGTGCAAAGGGGGCGTTCTCTTGTACCCTCTGCTTGTTTTTCATTTGTTCCACAGTCCGTAATAAACGAAGACTATACTGGGCATGTTTGAACGGTCCATCGCAAGGAGGAATACGGTATGGAGAAGAAAGATATCGATTGGGACAGCTTGAGCTTTGCCTATACCCCTACTGACTTTAGCTACGTATGCAACTACAAAGACGGTGCCTGGGGAGAAGACATCCTCACTCCGGATCATACGCTGCAGCTCAGTGAGTGCGCAGGCATCTTCCACTACTGCCAGGAGGTCTTTGAAGGCCTCAAGGCTTATACGACCAAGGAAGGCGAGATCGTATGCTTCCGCCCCGATATGAACGCTCAGCGTATGGCCGACTCTGCGCGTCGTATCTGCATGCCGGCATTTCCCGAAGACCGCTTCGTGACGGCGGTAAAAAAAGTCGTAGAGGCAAACCTCGCATGGGTGCCGCCTTTTGGCTCCGGCGCGACGCTCTACATCCGTCCGTTTATGATTGCGACTGGAAATGTCATTGGCGTGAAGCCGGCGACTGAGTATCATTTCCGCATCCTCGTGACTCCCGTAGGTCCTTATTACAAGGGTGGCGTGCAACCCGTGGCAGTGAAGGTGCCCGACTACGACCGTGCTGCGCCTCATGGGACCGGAAACATCAAAGCTGGTCTGAACTACGCGATGAGCCTCTACCCAAGCGTTCTTGCCCACGAGGAGGGCTTTGCGGACAACATGTTCCTCGACCCTCAGACCCACACCTTCGTGGAGGAGTCCGGTGGCGCAAACTTCCTTCTGGTGAAGGAGGACGGTACGCTGGTGGTTCCTCAGTCTGCGACCGATTCCATCCTTCCCTCCATCACGCGCCGCTCGCTCGTGCAAGTGGCCGAGGAGATGCTGGGTATGAAGGTCGAGCAGCGTCAGGTGCGCTTTGACGAGATCGATCAGTTCGTGGAGTGTGGCATGTGCGGTACCGCGGCAGTCATCAGCCCCGTGGGCAAGGTCGTGGACCAGCAGGGCGTGGAGCACGTCTTTGGTGCGGGTATGGAGCATGTGGGTCCCGTGTTGGCAAAGCTTCGCGAGACGCTCACCGGCATCCAGTCTGGTGATATCGAAGACAAGTTTGGCTGGGTTGTCAAAGTCGCATAAAGAGCAAAAGCGGCCTGTCCCTTTTGTCTATACATCTATCAGACCGGCACGTGGGGGCGACGCTCTCAGGTGCCGGTCTTGCTTTGCTTTTCATGCGCTCACTTCGTGAGTTGCTACTTGCGGGCCGGCCGTTACTGTTCACACCCCTGGCCCCTGCGCATGCCAGCAAGCGGCGACTCGCGAAGCGAGCGAGCGAAGCGAGCGCGGAGCCTCTTGCTGGCTGGCGCAGGGGCCAGGGGTGCGAACAGTAACGGCCGTGCGTGGCGCGGGGATGTGAACGAGGAACCTTCCGTGAGTAGATACGACTTTTTTGGCTATACTAGACAAATTGCAAATAAAAGAGAAAGGCTCATCATGGCACAGCGGGTTCAGGGAACCGAGGATTTGTATGGCAGCTATATGCGCGCTTGGCAGCATATGACCGATGTGGCGCGCGAAGTCTTCGGCGCCTATGGCTTCGACATGATAGAGACGCCGGCGATTGAGCAAGTTGCGACATTTGTGCATGGCATAGGGGAGTCGACTGACGTCGTACGCAAAGAGATGTTTCGCGTCTTTTCCGGGGCGTTGGTAGAGAACTTGCTTCAGAAGGGCAGTGAAGAAGGGCTCAAGGCAAAACAGCGGCTGGCATTGCGTCCTGAAGGTACGGCAGGCGTCGTACGTGCAGCGGTGCAAAACAACTTCGTGCCGCAGGGTGGCGCTCCCGCGAAGCTTTGGTACGCTGGTCCTATGTTTCGTGGGGAGCGTCCGCAGAAGGGGCGCTTGCGCCAGTTCCACCAAGTGGGCGTGGAGTGGTTGGGCGCTCCAGATCCTGCCGCGGATGCAGAATGCATCATCATGCTGATGAGTTTCTTTGAGAGGCTTGGCTTTGCTCCAGAATCGCTCAAACTCGTTATAAACTCCATGGGCGATGCGACGTGTCGCCCGGCATATCGCGAAAGAGTACGCGAGTTCATCCTCGATCATCGGGACGAGATGTGCGCCGACTGCCTCGAGCGCGCTGAGCTCAACCCGTTGCGCGCCTTTGATTGCAAGAATGCGCACTGCCGTGAGGTGATGAGCGACGCTCCGTTGGCGCCAGACAACCTCTGCGAGGACTGCGCCGCTCACTACGGGCAAGTCAAGCGCTATCTGGATGAGGCTGGCGTGCGATACGTAGAGGATCCCACGCTGGTACGCGGCCTCGACTACTATACGCGCACCGTCTTTGAGGTCGAAGTTGAGGGTGCGGGAGTGGGCGCCATCGGCGGAGGTGGTCGCTACGATGGTCTGATGGAGCTCGAGGGTGGCAAGCCAACTCCTGGACTAGGATTTGCCGTGGGCTTCGAGCGTATTGCCCTCGCTCTACAGGCTCAGGGCGTGGATCTGGGCGGGAGCGAGCCAAGTTGTGTGTATGTGGCCTGTACGCCAGATGTGCGTTCGGCAGTCTTTGGCGTCGTGCTTGCCCTTCGAAACGCTGGTATACGTACCGAGGCAGACTATCAGGGTCGTTCGCTCAAGAGCCAGTTCAAGCAGGCCGACAAGCTCGGTGCTCGCGTCTGTGTGGTTTTGGGCTCTGACGAAGTGGTGGCGGGGGTGGTAACGCTGCGTCAGATGGATACGCACGAGCAGGTGCAGGTACCCGTGAGCGAGGTGGTGGCATCCGTTCGGGAGAGGCTTGGTTGATCGTGAGGCTCTTTGTGGCGGCAGAGCTACCTGAGGAGATGCTTGATGCACTGGCCGAGACTTCTGCTCGGATACGCGATGAGGTCGTTGGGCGCTACGTTGCTCCGGAGCTCTTCCATGTGACTTTGGCTTTTTTGGGCGAGGTTCCCGGAGCGCACGCGTATGAAGTTGGCGAGCTCATGCGCAGCGGTTGTCATGCACAAACGGTGTTTCAAACGTCGCTCGGTTTGCTTGGCATCTTTGGGCGGAGCACTTCTGCTACGCTCTGGCAGGGCTTTGTGGGCGGGGAAGCGGCATGGACGGCACTCGCGCGGAGTGTGAGGCATGCGCTGCGCGGGGGAGGGTATGCTCTCGATGAGAAGAGTTTCATTCCGCACGTCACCCTCATGCGACGCGCCGACGTTTCGCGAGGCGTGCTGCCCATGCCATGCATAGAGCGTGGTGACATACAGCGCATCACGCTCTTTTCATCGGATCTCCGCGGCTCGTATCCTCGCTATGACGCTTTGGAATCCTATGATTTGAAAGCGTTATAAGAGTCAACCCTCCCCGTTGTGACGATGCGCTTCGCCTACTCTCCGCGATTGTTTGACAAAAAATCAGTCATACTATGGCCGAAGTTGGAATTGCTGGTCGGGGAGACCGGCCGTGACGAAGCAAAGGAGGGGTGCGTATGGCTGATACCATGCGTGGTGTGTACACAAACCTTACCGATATCCGTCGCCGCGTATTTGCTGAGGTGGCAAAGATCGTGTATGAGACGGCAGGAGACTCCAAGAAAACCGATGAGGACTTCGACCGGCAATTCGAGGAGCTGCCCTACATCATTGTGCCTGGGGACGTGGCGACGTATCGTGAGAGCGTCTTTCTAGAACGCGCGGTCGTAGAAGAGCGCATCCGTCTGGCGATGGGCATGGACTTGCAGGGCGCAGATCGTCCCATGCGCGTAAGCGAGGGTCTGAGCGAGGCTGCCATAGCCGACTCCTACTACAACCCCCCTCTGATCAACGTTATAAAGTTTGCCTGCAACGCCTGCAAGGACAATATTTACAAAGTGACCAATTCCTGCCAAGGATGCTTGGCACATCCCTGCATGGAGGTTTGCAAGAAGGATGCCATCTCCTTCCACAACAAACGCGCTGTCATCGACCAAGAGAAGTGCATCAAATGTGGCCAATGTGCGCGTACGTGTCCGTACCAGGCGATTCATCATCACATACGTCCATGCGCCGAGGCCTGTGGCATGCATGCCATCGGATCCGACGAGCACGGTCGGGCCGAAATCGACCACGAGAAGTGCGTTTCGTGTGGTCAGTGCCTCATCAACTGCCCCTTCGGTGCCATCGCCGACAAGAGCCAGATCGCGCAGGTCATCTTCTCCATTGCGGGTGGTGATGAGGTCATCGCCATCGTGGCGCCGGCTTTCGTGGGACAGTTTGGCGGTAAGGGAAACGTGGGCAAGCTGCGCAATGCGTTTGCAGAACTCGGTTTTGCTGGCGTGGAGGAGGTGGCCATCGGCGCCGACCTCTGCGCGGTGGAAGAGGCGGACGACTTCTTGGAGAACGTTCCGGAAAACATCCCCTTCATGGGCACCTCGTGCTGTCCTGCTTGGTCGGTCATGGCAAAGATGGAGTTCCCGAAGTATCAGGAATGCATCTCGATGGCGTTGACTCCCATGGTGCTTACGGCACGTATGGTGCGTGCAAACCATCCGAAGGCAAAGATCGTCTTTGTGGGTCCGTGCTCCGCAAAGAAACTCGAGGCCATGCGCAGGTCCGTGCGTTCCGAGGTCGATTTCGTGCTGACCTTCGAGGAGATGGCGGGCATGATGAGCGCACGTGGCATCGACTACCTCAAGCTTGAAGATGACAACAACTCCGATTTTGCTGTGGCATCCGAGGACGGTCGCAACTTCGCCGTTGCCGGCGGTGTGGCAAATGCCGTCGTGAACGTCATCAAAGAACGGTATCCCGACCTCGAAGTGAAGGTGCTGAATGCGGAAGGTCTTGAAGAATGTCGCAAGATGCTGCGTGACGCGACGCGACACAAATACGACGGCTATCTGCTTGAGGGCATGGCATGTCCTGGTGGCTGCGTGGCTGGCCCCGGCACCCTTCAGGCGATAAGCAAATCCGCGGCGGCAGTGAAGCGCTATGCAAAGAAGTCCCCGCACAAACACGCGGTAGACAATGCCTTCCGTGCGCTCATTCATGCGCTAGAGCAGGACGTCGTTCAGGGCGACGAGGAATAACGGTCTTCCCCGGGTTCGCGCTCGGGGAAGACAAAACCCGCTGCGGGGCACGTGCAATCGTGTACGTACACCGCAGCGGGTTTTGCTGCCACATGTGCAAGAATCTGTGCTAGTCCTTCTCGCCGTTGATGGAGGCGTAGAACGTGCACTGATCAAAAACCTCTTCGATGGTGTGACCGTTGGCGAAGCGGAGCGAGAGGAACTCGCCGACGGTAGGGACAAGGTCGCTGCAGTCCACGAAGTGGTTCTTGTGATTGCGGATGGAGGTATCCTGTGCGCGCCAATAGTTCTCGTTCGCGTCGGTTATATAATAAACCTTCGTACCAAAGCGCATGTAGACGGAATGATGAACGTGCAGATACTCATCCAGCTCGTTGTAGCTGATCTTGAGAGCCTCCGCTGCCTTCTTCCCCATGGTCGCTCCTTTCGTCTGG
>Ga0326512_10003910_pt1 | contig 10881 bp, 28 predicted proteins | sample 1_2617_0518_D_FD_203652 | JGI IMG/M metagenome (GOLD analysis project Ga0326512, IMG submission 203652) | Bovine rumen microbial communities from UC Davis, California, United States - 1_2617_0518 | ecosystem: Host-associated > Mammals > Digestive system > Stomach > Rumen | place: USA...
CCATTTGTAGTGACTAACTTTAACACTTTAACACGGTGAAGTACTAAATGGCAAAATGCACAAAAAAGATCTGTGACCTTTGTGCAACTTTTTTTTCGAAAAATATTGACAGGATTCGAGAAAAGTGGTAATATAATATCAACAACAAGAGAGGAGATAAAAGAAATGGCAAAGTTCGTATTCGTAGTAGGTGATGTAAGACTTGACTCTGAGGTTCCGTTCGGTCCGGTATGGCGTGAAGCTAAAGCCCTTGCACATGAACTTCATTCCTGCGTTTATCGTTGGTCATATGAGGACGGTAAGGATCCGGTCTTTGAAGTATACTTCAAGGGTGGCGCGTTCCTTCCGCCGGAAATGGGTTCAAAAGACCGCTACATGGTTTTTTGAAAAACTTCAACAAAAGGGCTTGACAAAGCTCAAGCCCTTTGATATAATCAATAGTAGATAAAGCAAAGGGGGAAACAAAAATGACACTGTACGAATTATATTTGATTTCTATGGATTGCGCAAATGACGGGAACTATGAAATGATGATTCTTTCAAAAGAGGATTTCGAAAAGGAACTTTCTGAGGAAGAAAATTAAAAAAACACTTGACAAAGACAATAGCATTTGATATAATAATATCATCAAGAGAGAGGAGAAAAACAAAATGTACGAAGTTTGGTATCACGATTGGAAAGAGGATTCCTTTGAAGCGGCGTTTGATTCTTATGAGGAAGCGGAAGCTTGGATATTCCAGTTAGAAGAGCATGAAATGTGGGATTACTCGGAAGCATGGTACGGAATAAAATGTCCGGAAGATGATGAATAAAAGAAAGGAGAAAATAAAAAATGACAGTAAAAGAACTTATTAAAATTCTGGAAGCAATGCCCCAGGACGTCGATGTTTTGAGATTGAATACTGAGGAAGCGGACAATTCAGAACACTATGAAGATATTAATCATGTTGAGTATGACGAAGGAGAAGTCCTTCTTGAATAAAAGGGTTGACAAACCTCAACCCTTTTGATATAATAAATTCACAAGATAAGAAAAGGAGATAAAAAAAATGACCGTTTATGAAATGCTCGAACAGTTACAGGCACTCGTAGAACAGGGGTATGGATCTTGCGTTGTTTCTCTTAGCTCGGATGGATGCTTTTGTGATTCTCCGGTTGAGCAGGTAGTCGTTGCAGATTTTGGGTCTTACTCAGAAATCTGCATCGAATAAAAGTGGGCGCGCCGAGGGCGCACGGGCAAAGCCCGTTCTCCATTATACCACATGTTGCCACCCTTTGTCAATAGGCAAATTACACAAAGATTTGACCGAACCAGATCCCGAAATTTGTGCACTTTTTTTTATCAAAAAGAGTTGACAAGCCTGCCCCCATGCGTTATAATTGTATTATCAAAAGAAAGGGAGCGACAAAACAGAGTAGGGTGGGCGGACGAGCTTCGCGCCGGTTGTGCATCTGAAATGCGGATAGCCCCTAAAAAAAATAAAAAAAGTGCTTGACAAAAGCCACCGCATCTGATATAATAAAATCATCAAGAGAGGAGAAAACAAAATGAGAGACCCGCCGATGTAAGCAGAATAACTTAAGAAATGCGCCTTGAGCCTTTCCCTTTAGGGGCGCGATGAATACCGGCACGGAAGGTCAGTGATGGGAAAAACGCTTCCAAAAAAAATAAAAAAGTGCTTGACAAAAGCCACCGCATCTGATATAATAAAATCATCAAAGAAAGAGGAGAGCATACTCCTCATAAAACAAAAAGCCGTGGCATGGCGACGAGGGCACGACACAAGCCGCTCTGGGTGTTTAACCTACCTCACGGGGGAGGACCGCAAAAGGTTAAAAAATTAAAAAAAATACTTGACAAGCTTCAGCTTGTTTGGTATAATAAAATCATCGCAAGGGTGAGCCGAACGGAAGTAGGTAGATGCCGTAACATCTAAGGATGAAATGCTAGCTAGTAATCCTTTAGGGTTCAACTCCCTCCCTTGTGAAGCGTGGGGAATATGAAATCGCCTCCTTGTATAGATTAAAAATTTGAAACTTAATCTAAGAATTAGAATTTTTAATTAAATGAGATTTCCGTTAGAGGGCTGGAAAAGACGTCAAGCCCTCCCTTTTTGGTGGGCCGCGGGCGCACGGGCCTCGGCCGATCTTCCATTATATCACACCTGTCGCACTTTTGTCAATAGACAATTTCAACAAAACTTTTTCAATCTGGATCCCGTATTTTGTGCAATTTTTTTAGAAATTTTTATTGACAGCCTAATAAAAATAGTTTATAATTGTATTATCAACAAGAGAGAGAGGAACATACAATGGCACTTGACAAGGCGATACAGAGTGGAAAAGAACATAGGAAGCCCTATTATGGCAGTAAGGCAATAGACAGGACATGTAGAAACCATTGCGGTTGTCCCTGCTGTGAGGGAAACAGAAAATATAAATATCTCAAAAAAGAGAAAGAAATGCTTGACAAACTGAAAGAATGGTGCTATAATTAAATCAGAAAAAAACAAAGGGGGAATAAAAAATGACAGCTACAATCTACTTCGATATGGACGGAACAATCGCTGACCTTTATGGCGTTGATAACTGGTTAAAGTATCTTATCTCTGAGGACACTTTTCCTTATGAGATGGCAAAACCGCTGATCCAGTTAAATATCCTTGCAAGACGTCTGAACAAGCTTCAGCGTGAAGGTTATAGACTCGGCATTATCAGTTGGCTTTCAAAATCCGGCACGGATGACTATAACGAGAGAGTCACTGCAACAAAAGAAAGATGGTTGAAAAAGCACCTGTCTAGCGTGACTTTTGATGAAATTCACATCGTAAAGTACGGGACGCCCAAATATTTGTTCGCAAATACGGAAAATGACATTCTGTTCGACGATGAGGAAAAGAATCGCAACGAATGGACAGGAAAAGCATTTGATGTAAATGAAATTCTTGAAATTCTCAAGGGAATTTAAAAAATTCCCTTGACAAAATCAAGATTATCCCTTATAATTGAATTATCAACAAGAGAAAAGGAGAACAAAATGAGAACAGTTCATTACATTTATCATAACGAAAATGGAACATTCCATACCAGCGACTATACAGTAGCCACCGCAAATGGCGGACGTATCAGAAAGACGGTTCTTCTCGAAAGAGACATGACCTCTGATGCGGAAGCCCTTTACAATGCGGTTCGCAGAGCCAAATTAAAAGAAAAGAGGGGCAAGGGGTTTTAAACCCCTCTCTTAGCGGGTCGTGGCCGGCGCGGCTCGGCCGAACTTCAATTATATCATAGGTCGCGCCATTTTGTCAAGACTAATTTGAAAAAATCTTGCACAAAAAAAGATCCTGAAATTTGTGCAACATTTTTGAAAAAAAACTTTGACAAAGCTTCCCCTATTTGATATACTATAATCACAGACAGAGAGAAAGAGAGGAAATAAAAAATGATGGAAGCTATTGAATTTCTTGCCAATGTAACTGCATACTCAATTCTTATTGAAACGATTTTTGAGGTCGCTATTGCTGTTTTTGCTATTATTGTTTTTATTTGGATTTTTCTGACATCTTTTTAAGAAAGGAGAAAAAAATGAAAGAATATTTCACTGTAATTTTAATGATTTGTTATATTATTATCGCTCCATTCATGTATCTTGAGGATATTGACACTGAGTATCCGGAAATCTTTCTTGCTATCATTACTGCAATTCCTTTAATAATTTTTCTAATTAATCATTGACAAACCGCAAAATCCGGAGTATAATTAATTTATCAACTGAAGGGGGAACAAAAAATGCTGACAAGAGAGGAAATGGTAAACAAGGTTATTTCTAAAAGAGGATTTGAGGACAAATACACTGTCCTCTTTGCGGAAATGGCTGAGGATCCGAAAATTTCAGATGAGACCCTTGAAGTTTTCATGGTAGGTATGCTGAGTATTTCTTTTGAGGAAGAGGAGGAATAAAAAATGGAAACTAGAATGATTGTATTTATCGTATTTGCAGTAATCTCTTTTGTAGGAAGTGCTATCATTAATTATGATGAGTGTATTTTAAGGTTTAAAGATTATAAAAGACGCGATGTAGAAACTGTTCATAAAATTGGCAAGCGTCTCTTTTATAAAAGAACGTTGGGTACAATCCTTATCATTTTCATTTGTTATTTCATCTTTATGTAAAAAAAATAAAAAAGGGGGTTGACAAAAGTCTCCCCCTTTGATATAATAAAATCATCAAAAGAAAGGAGAAAAAATGAAACAGATTTGTAAGAATTGTAAACATTTTGATCCAGTTACTTCCGTTTGTAATTGGAAAGACCTTATAAAATTAGAAAATGATTGGTGCTACGGTTTTTTTGCTTTCGAAAAAAGAGGAGAATAAAAAAATGACAGCTAATGAAATGAAAAACCTTTCTGAAGAGGAACTTACAAATCTTATCGTACAGTGCAGAAATGAACTTGACCGAAGAAGGATTGAAAGAAGAAATAAGTTGCTGGAAGCTTTCTACGAAGCCTATTATGCTCTTGTTGAGGATGGAGCTTCATTCTTTGTTGATGACCGGCCTGTTCATTCAAAAGATGATTTTGAAATTTATTAAAGGGGTCTCTGACCCCTTTTTTTGTCGCCCTGCAGGCGGCCGGGCTGCGCCCGCTACTCTATTATATCACACCTGTCAACAATTTGTCAAGGCAAACTTTCAAAAAAACTGCACAAAATTTTTTCCCATTTTTTTAACACTTTTTTCTTACCAAATTTTTCAAAACTTATTGACGAATCAATCTAAAAGTGATAATATTATATCATCAACAAGAGAGATACACCAAAAGAAAGGAATCACCACTATGAGAACAAATTACGAAGTCCGTGCCGAGAAGTTTGCTAGACAGCTTTCCAGAATGTTTGAGGGTTGCGTATATCGCATTGACTTTTTAAGAAAGATTCGTGAATATAACTGCACACATTCAAGGAAACTCCGTTACAATTACGGTGTATCCAGAATTGCAATCATTCGCGCTGACTATGTTATCAAGTTTGACTATCAGCCGATTGACCGTTGGGCTGATGGTAGAGCTGGGAACTGCATGGTAGAAGAAGAGTTCTACAAGAGAGCGGTTCGTGATGGTATGGAATACCTGCTTGCAAAAACGACAGTTCTTCATCTTAACGGTCTTACTTGTTCAATCATGCCGAGAATCAACCATGTAGAGGACGAGGACCGTAACTGGAGAGACTATTGCACATGTGACGAGTTCAGATGGCTCATGTCAAATCTCCATGACCTGCACTGCGGTAATGTAGGTTATCGCAATCGCAAAGTTTGCGTTATTGATTATGCTTTTGTTGCTAGGTAGTTACAAGGGGGCAATCGCCCCCTAATTTTTGCCGCCCGGTGGGCGGTCGGGCTCTGCCCGACTTTCCATTATAGCACACCTCAGCACCTTTTGTCAAGACTAATTTGCGAAAATTTTGCACAAAAATTTTTCCCAATTTTTGTGTAAGATCACGTCTTGTTTTTTCGGGGGAAATCGCTTATAATAATACTTGTCAGGGGGACAGAGAGAGACAAAAAAATCTCAGAAAAAAATAAAAAAACTCTTGACAAACCGCTTGGTCAGCGTTATAATAGACTTATCAAAAGACAACAAAAGGAGAGACAAAAAATGGACAAGAGAATCAACTATCTTATCGGGCTTGACACTGAAACATGTAACGGTCTTGTCGTGGACGACAAGCTTGACCTTTCTCAGTCGCTTGTATATGACCTTGGCTGGGCAATCACGGACAAGCGGGGTCGTATTTATAAGACACGTTCTTATATCATCGCTGAAATCTTTTGTGAGATGAAAGACGTGATGAAATCCGCATATTATGCGGAGAAAATCCCGAACTATTGGGATGACGTAAAGAGTGGCAAGCGCATCCTTGCTAGCTTCTGGACGGTCAGACGGGCGTTTATGGACGATGTAAAGGAATATGGCGTCAAAAATGTGTTCGCTCATAATGCAAGTTTTGATGTTCGAGCACTCAACAACACGATGCGCTATATCACGAAATCTCAGTTTAGATGGTTCTTCCCATATAGCCTCGAAATCTGGGACACGCTGAAAATGTCAAGACAGACAATCGGCAAACAGAAATCATATCAGAAATGGTGTGCAAGAAATGGCTATATGACGAATCATAAGACGCCAAGAGTTAGACTTACTGCGGAAATCCTTTACCGTTATATCTCCGGTCAGTATGATTTTAATGAATCACATACGGGTCTTGAGGACGTTCTTATTGAAACCGTCATTATGTCACACTGTTTTAGACAGCATAAGAAAATGGATAAGCGACTTTTTAAAAAAGTCGCTTAATCCTTAAAAATTTTCTTGACAAAAGAATTAATATCCCTTAGAATGGTATTAACAAAGAAAGGAGAAAAAATGAAAATAAAAGAGTATTTAGAATATGTAAATCCTATTGAACTCATTCAGGATTTTCCAAATTACATTAAAAATGTTATTATCTGTTACGCCTTACAAAATACCCGTCTTTACGCAACCACGTTGTATGAAATTACTAAACATACAAGCGAAACAGAAATGAATGTTTATTTCAAAATGAGAAATGCAAAGGAGGTCAAATGATGAATATTTTTATCAGTAGAGTTGATGTTGTGTGTCCGTTTTGTGGGGCTGTTTCAAGTGTAGAGGTTGAACCTACAGAATTAACAATGGCGTATTTTTCCGGTGAACTTTCAGTTCAGAAAGCTTTTCCATATCTGTCCGCAACAAAAAGGGAAATGTTAATAACTGGTCTTTGTGTGGATTGTCAGAATGACCTTTTTGATTAAGGGGGTGTTAAAATGTCAACAAATTTCATGTTAATGCAGTTATATCATAAACTCTGGACCTCGGCAGACTTTGAATCTGATTTTGAAAGAGATTGGAAAACCGCCTACAATAGAATGAGAGAGCACGGGGAAAGTGATTGTCTTCCGCCCTTCATTGTTGAAATGTGTTATGAGTACATGGTAGAATGGGAGAAGAAAAATAAATGAGAAAAACAGCTTGGTTAATTATCGATGAAACTGAACAGACCGTGACGAAATTAACATATTATCATTTCGGGAAAGAACCTAAATTCCCCTCTTGGTACATGGAAAGCAACCACGAATATAAAATTGAAATGCTTTTTAGTTTTGGACTTGTAAAAACAATAGAATTGTTTTTTAAATGCTTAACACATTTTTACATCATAGAATGAGAGATTTTATCTCTCATTTTTTGATTTGCCCTCTTGACAATGGGCGGGGCGCAGACCACGAGTCTGCGCCGAAATTCCATTATACCACATGTCTCACCTTTTTGTCAAGTATTTTTTTGTCGTCAACCTGCACAAAGATCTTCCCGTAATTTTGGTGATCTTGTACATTGCAAATTTTAAAAAATTTTGGTAAAATAATATTACAAAGTTAAGGAAAGTCAAAGAAGTCAAAACAAAAAACTTTAAAAAAAGTTAAAAAAGTTCTTGACAAAACAAAAAAACTTTGGTATAATAATTACAGAACAAAAGGAAAGGGAAAAACAAAAAAGATGCGACGTAGGCTATAAGCCCCATGTTAGGTGGATGTAAGGGGCAAACATAAATTCTATCAGCCGTGTGAAGTTGGCGCCGACTTCACGAAAACAAAAAAAATTAAAAAAACTCTTGACAAATAAAAAAATTAATAGTATAATAAATACATAAGAAAACAACAAACCAAACAAAAAGAAAGAGGTGTTATTTATGACAAAGAGAGAACTTTTCAATGCCCTGCTTGCTATCGACGAAATCTCCGCAAATCCTGACTTCAAGGCAGGTCTGGAACATGAAATTGAACTGCTTGACGCTAAGAACGTCAAGGCAAAGGGTCGGGTCTCAAAGTCCCAGAAGGCGAACGAAGAGCTGAGAGGTGTCATCATGGCATACCTGCTCGTTGCGGATGCGCCTAAGTCCATTTCCGACCTTACGGAAAATGTGGCAGAGCTGTCCGACCTTTCGGCTTCTAAGATTGCCCATCTGATGAAGCCCCTCATTGACGCTGGCAGAGTTGCCAAGGTTAAGGTGAAGAACATTGTTCATTACTCTGCGGTGGTCGAGGACTCTGACTCCGCTTCCGACGAGTAATGCACTCTCCTCTCTCAAAGACACTCGTTTCGGCGAGTGTCTTTTTTATTGCAACCGTGCGGGGCGAAATTGTGCACAATTTCGCCGAAAATTCCATTATACCACCTCCCGCACATTTTTGTCAAGCTTTTTTTGAGAAAAAACTGCACAAATCTTTTCCTGAAATTTTGGTGATCCTGTACATTGCAAATTTTAAAAATTTTTGATAAAATGTTATTACAAGGTAAGGCAAGGGCAACAAAGCTCGGTAAAAAAATCCGAAAAAAATTAAAAAAATAGTTGACAAGCCAAAAGCCTTGTGTTATAATTAAATAGTCAAGAGGATAGGGGTGTGCGGAAACCGACTCGAGCAACGGCAACACAAGCGAACTAAAAAGTTTCAAAAAAAGAAATTTCCTCTTGACAAATAAAAAATCTTATGGTATAATAAATACATAAGAAAACAACAAAACAACATTTTAAAGAAAGAGGTGTTACGTATGACTAAGAGAGAAATGTACAATGCTATCCTTGAAATCGAAGCTGTAAAGGCTAACGCTGACCTGGTTGAGGGTATCAAGCACGAAATCGAACTGCTTGACAAGAAGAGCAAGGCTGAGCGCAAGCCGACTAAAACGCAGGTTGAGAACGAACGTCTGAGGGGCGTCCTGCTTGCTTACCTTGCGGTGGCTGATGCTCCGAAATCTATCGCCGAGCTTAAGGCGGAAGTCTCCGAGCTTGCCGAGCTGTCTACTTCTAAAATCGCTCACCTTGTGAAACCGCTTGTTGACTCTGGTAGGGTCACGAGAACGGTGGTCAAGAAAGTCGCTCATTACTCCATCAACATTGAATCCGACTCTGAGTGATGTTCGACTTGTGGGGGAGAAAAAATTCTCCCCCCGATTTTAAAAAAAATGCTTGACAGTCCGTTTCAGCGGTGGTATAATTGACTTATCAAATGAAAGAGAGGTAACAAAATGAATTATAATTTCAATGGCAAGACAATCCGTATCCCCGATGCTGAAATCGAAAAGTCTATGAAAGTTCTTGAACTTTCCAAAGAAGAAGCTATTCAGATGTGGCTTGAGGACGAGGGCTACATGGAAAATGAGGAAGTGGAAGCCCTTACGGTCAAAGCAAAAGAAAACAAGGCGGTCGACCATGGTGCAAAAGCTGACAAACCTAGAAAGCAGGTCAAGCGTGAACGCAAGCCTGACGAGGAAAAGGAAAATCTTATCAAAATCCTTGCAAATTGTCTGACAAATGCGGGTTTTGATGCGGAAATCACAAATAAATCCAAGCTTATTGAATTTTCTGTCGGAGAAAACCACTACAAGCTGGATTTGGTCAAAAAAAGACCGCCAAAAAAGTAAAAAATCTGACAATTTGGTCGGAAATTCGTCAAAATGACGAAATTTCCGATCATTTTTTGTGCATTTTTTTTAAAAAATTTACTTGACAACCGCAAAATTATGTGGTATAATGGTCGGCCAGGTGACGAGCGCCTGGCCTCGATTTTGTCAACCCCGCATAGTTACCAAAATTTTCCATGATCTTTTGTGCATAATCACGAATCAGTCTTTTTCCTAAAAATATTCATTGACATTTTTTCTAATTTTTATTATAATAGTATTATCAACAAGAGAGGAAATAAAAAAAATGGATTGGAAAGAAAAAATCGAAAAAGCAATGAAAGACCTTTCAAATGCTTGTAAAGAAAATCACGAATGGGGAAATTGCCCAGACTGCCCTTTTGCTAAGTATTGTAGTTATATTATGGTTTATGACAGTTTTCCCCAAAAATGGTATAATAACGAGGAGGAAGAAGAATGAATAAAATATATAAAATTATAATTTATAAAATCTTTTGGTCAGACAATCCTTTTTTTGGTGAGTCTGATTGGATGGCTGAAAACGAATTTTACAAGGTCTATTCTATCATAAATAAACCCTCAATGTTTGGAAATGAAAATTTTTCTATAAGAGTCTTGACAAAAGAATCTGATTAATATATAATAGTATTATCAACAAGAGAGGAGAACAAAAATGAAATCAATCACATTATCCTATGTAACAAATAAGACAGTCACTCTTGACTATAAAAAATTAGCTCCAAAAGACAAAAAATTCATTCAAGCTTGGTTGAAAGATGACGAGGAAAGAACGCCCCAGGATTGGGATTTGGTTGAAAAAAATAATTTTTCCAAATTAATTAAAAAATATATCGGTGATAACACACACTGGTGGGACATTGAAATTGAAAGAATTAACTGAAAGGGGGAATAAAAATGAAATTTAATCAGTGGGAAAGAAATGCGGAAATCGCTATGAGGGTTTATGGTGCAGGTGTTGACTTTGAGAACAGATTTTATGTTTGCCCGGACTGCGGTGACTATATCTATGAATGTGACTGGTCAGATGAGGAACTGTCCGCAGAGTTTTGCCCGATTTGTGGTTTTATTAATGAGGAGGATTGAACATGTTAGCACTTATTACAAAAGCTTCTGATGATTTTTGGTACGAGTTTAAAGAGGTCGAAACCGTTGCGGATTTGTTTAAAATTTACAGTCACACTATTGTAGAAAAAAACGAATATGCCGGTTGGGATGAACAGTTATTACTTGACTGCTGGGAAGGAATTAAAAAAGAGGATATTCCTCTTTTCCTGAAAGCCGAATGTCATATTACTATTTATAATGATTATGTAGAATAAGGAGGGGTCAAACATGAGCTATTCAGTTTCTTTTGATGG
>Ga0326512_10003911_pt1 | contig 10877 bp, 12 predicted proteins | sample 1_2617_0518_D_FD_203652 | JGI IMG/M metagenome (GOLD analysis project Ga0326512, IMG submission 203652) | Bovine rumen microbial communities from UC Davis, California, United States - 1_2617_0518 | ecosystem: Host-associated > Mammals > Digestive system > Stomach > Rumen | place: USA...
AAAGGTCTACACGGGGCTGAAAAAGGCGCAGGAGGACGAGCTTTCCAATGCGAAGAAGCTGACCGACCAGCTCAAAGCCGTGAAAGATGCCGAGGATGCCTTGAAGAATGCTCAGAGCCAGCAGGTATCCGTGTACTCGGGAACTGCAGGCTTCCGGGTGGAGCAGAACACTGCGGCGATTGAAAAGGCACAGCAAAGCCTTGCGGATAAGAATTACTCGCTTGCCGAAACTCTGCTGAAAAATGCGAGGTTCGACGGCAGAAGCCTTACAGAGCGCTTGCAGTCGATAGGGCTTGCACAGATACGCGATATGCTGCCCGACCTGTCAGGGATAACACTGCCTTCCATCGGCGGCGGCACGACAACGCAGACAACGACAAGCACCCGCAGTGTGACTTACAACGGCGGGGATATTGTGATAAACATTCAGGGCAGTGTGGATGAGGCTACTATGCCCACACTGAAAACGTCCATAGAGGATGCGGTGCGCAAGGGCATTGAAGCATTCCTTGACGAAGAAAATGCGGCATCGCAGACAGGAGGGATATAAGTGAGAACGGCAATGAGAACGCTGACGAATATCAACTTCGCAGGTAGAACCGTAGACGTGGAAGTCGATACTCAGCTGCGGATGACCTGCAACAGCGATCATATATCGCGGTACAAGCTGGAACGCCGCGATCTTACCACAGGTACTGATATGAGCACGACTGTAGTCGGGGACGGCGTGTCTACCGACTACGGGCGCGGAAGCGTACTGACCGTGAATATGAACTATCCCTTGCAGTATGTCGCAGGGCATGACTTTATGTTCACGCCTACGATCTATCAGCGGCAGGCGGGGGATATGTCGGAGGAAACCTCTCCCGGCAAGTATGATGTGTACATGGGCGCGGGCAAAGTTCAGGAGAACAGCACGACGAACAGTGAGGTGGCAATCGACAAGGGGATAGGCTTTATTCTTGCCCCGATCAAGACCAACAGCAACACTGTTCTTGTAGGCGGCTGTGTCCTGCGGCTGAATGACCGAGATCTGTTGATCGAAAGCTACAACCCGACGACAGGTATAGCGACAGTAAGTGCCGCAAAGATAAACGGCACGACCTCAACGCTGAGAGCAACGACAGCGGGCGAGCCTTACAAGCTGATAACCAACTATCTGCGGTGTGAACCGTTTGTGTTCTACTCCCGCAAAGCCCCTGAGCTGACGCTGACAACGGCGATAGTTGACGGCTATCTGAGCGTTACAGGCGATTATTCGCAGGCGCAAGGGACTGAACTGCAATCGTGGAAGATGACAGCGACGTACTCTTACGACCAGAGCGACGATACGCTGACTATCGAGCATGAGGAACAGTTCAACACGACCATAGCTGATACTTTCCCCGTGCTTGCGGCTGACGATAACGAACCCGATGCACGATGCTATATCAAGTGCGAGATCACCACACAGGACGGTGTAACCAAAGAAGTCACGACTATGCTGGAGTACGATGCGCCAAAGACTATGACTATACAGGTAGCTGACAGCTATAACGTAGTGGCAAAGAATTTCACAGGCACTATCCATGTGTGGCGCAGGGAGAGTAACTGGATATCTCTGCGATATGTCGGCAGTACAAACTATACAAGCGGCAATGACACGATACTCTACACTAAGGACATGGGCTATGGTGTGGGCTATACATATTATGTCACAGGCGTTGACGGCAACGGTAATCTGACTATGGGTATCAGCGGTGTGGCGGGCATATCCACAAAGAAATGGAGCTTACAGCACCTGACAAAGACAGGCTACCACAAGTACCGCGCAGACGGTGACAGATATGACTTTGTTGTGGACGTACAGCCTGCGGCAATAGCGACTGTCACGGGCAATGCGGTGTATGGCACTGAGGGGCGCTTCCCGAAGTATATCCACGGTTCTGACAACTATGAGCAGGGTAGCTTTACGGCACTGCTGGGCAGTATCAGCAATCAAAATGCGGCGCCGTATCAGATCGAGGACTGGCGGGAGTTCATAGCGCAGACAGGACCGTTCCTGCTGAAAACCGAGAACGGCGAAGTCAAAATCGTGGCTATCACAGGCGACCCGACAAGACAGTACGGCACATCCCTGGCTGAGATAGGCACGGTGAGAGTTACTTACGGCTGGACTGAGGTAGACGACATCAAGCGGGCGGTGATAACGTGAATTACTATAACGTTGTTAATGCGGCGTATTTATCGGCGCTGAAAGACAGTTCTGTGCGATACTACACAAAAATAATCTTCCTTGACCACTGGGAAAACGGCATCGGTGAGCTGTCTGCGGACATCGTGACGGACAATCCCGCACAGCAGACGATAGGCACAGGCAACGGCATCCGCCGAAGCCTGACGCTTACGGTGTTTGACGAGGACGGCAAGTACAGCCCATCGGTGAACAGCGGTTTCTGGTACGGCAGAAAATTCGCCTTGTGGGAGGGTGTGCAAGTCGGCGGGGACGTCTATTGGCAACAGCAGGGCGTGTACTACTCCACTCACGCCGACGAAAAGAAGAAACTGCTGTCTATCAATGCGGTGGATAAGTTCGGAGCGCTTAATGGAGAAACCAACACGGGAAGGTGCGTGCTGCCGTTCTCTACGGACGTTTCGGGCAGTGACGTGTATGTCGCGCAGCTCGTTCGTGATGTGCTGGCACTGAATGTCGGCACTCTGCCGCTTGACCCGATCGAGCCGATAATCGACCCGTATTTTGAAACGCAAAAGCTGTATGCGGATATAACGCTGAATGCAGGGCAGTTCTACGGTGAGATACTCTTGGAACTGGCGAAGATGTACGGCGCTGACTGTTACTATGACAGACAAGGGCGGCTGAACTTCCGTAGGAAAGCAGTTTATGATCGTCCGTGGTGGTACACCCATCAGGGGCGGGAATGGGAATTCGCGGATGACGATCCGAACATCACTGAGGGCGTTTCGAGATCAACAGACCTGAAAGCTGTGAACATTGTCACTGTATCGAGCGACAACTCGGAGGGCGAGATATACAGCTACACCGCGAAGAACACGAACCCCGAAAGCCCTGTGTGCATACAGGCGATAGGCGAACAGTATCCCGACGAGCCCGTGAAATACATCTGTCTCGGGGACACGACCTCACAGCCTGCGGTGGAAAAGTGCCAGCAGTACGCCGAATATCTGCTGTGCCAGCACACCGCTCAGCTATGCACTGAGAGCTTCACAGCGGCGTTTATACCGCACTTAGACACGGATGTGGTAGTTGGTGTCAAGGGTGAGGACAGGCTCGTCACGGGGCTTACAATCGATCACAAAACAAAGCTGATGCAGGTGTCTGCGTGCAGTGTGAACTTTCTGCCGAAAGGGGGATTGACGTGAGCAAGCTAACGGATATCATACGGCGAGAAATAGACGCAAGGGCAGGCGGCGTACAGCTCACGCCTGCGGAAGTCATCGCAGTACAGGCAGACTTTAAGCGAGCCGACGTAAAGCTGATCGAGAACGGCGCTGTCATCAAGGGGATACTCAATCAGTCTGGTAACAAGCTGACAGTCGGGCAGTCCGTAAAGATCGCTTATCAGACCCTGCCTAGTGCGGGGTGGATAGCGTTTACCAACGGCGAAACTGACCCGATAGGCGGCGGTGGCGGGGGCGTACAGGTTGAGAGTGCGGCGATTATAACTACCGCCGAGGATTTTATCGTTACGCAGGAGACTATGATAGACTATAGCCCTGCAACAAAGGTATTGTATGGTGCAGCACCCGCGTTCATCATATGTCAAGAGAACTATATGCTCATGGCGGCAAACTGGACGAACACCCAAAAGGCGAGCGTCATCGCCAACGAGCAGTACTTTCCCGATGCGACGCATATTACCTGCTATTACGTCACGAGTGGACGGGTTCGCCGTGAAGAACAGTATATTTATAGTTTCATACGGCAAAGGTCATGGTCTACATATAAAGGTGAACAACTGCGTCGTGAAGTCAGAAAAATTATATACGAATATCCGACGAATGACCCGACTGAGACTCCGACATTCGTATTGGATACGGTTCAAAAACTATTACCGACAGCGACAGACTATGCCACTGTAATGGATGTTGGTAATAACACGGCGAAGTTATCAAATTATCTTACGGATATGTTCATGGTTCCAAGAGCTGCCCGAATAAACCATAAAAGTACTGCGAATGCTTTGCTGCAACCGTTCTTTCCTGAAGGTGTTGACTACTACTGTGCGTTATATATTGACACTGCCTATGAGAATAACGGCTGGGGCTGGGTCGGGCAGAACGACATGACGAGTGTTGTGTACCCCTTCAAGAACCGTGCGGAACAGGACTTTTCTATGGGAGTTACCCAAAGAGTTGAGCCTGTGGAGGACTAACCATGTTGACAGTAAGGCGCGGTTCACGCGCTAATCGAATACCCAAAGACACGGTAACGTACACGTTCGTGCCAACGCCAAAGCAGGAGACACAAACGGTAAGTCTCACCTACACAGTATCGCCAACACAACAAGGTGGAGATGGCTGGACAGCTTTGCGCTCACTAGCGCCTTTCGGCTTATCTCCGTCGGATAAGATAGGCTATGCGAGATCAAGTGCTGATGGAGTTCCCGATATCGGTGCTGTCGATGGTGCGTTTGTCACGACGGGCAATAACCGCACAACATACGGACAGGACACGCGGGCGCTGGAGTACTTCAGCGGTTCGTATAACTATCCCGATAAGAGAGCTGCGGGATATTACATACAGTACGTTGTATATACATCCGAAAGCGGTTCTGTACAACGATATGTAGTACCTGACAGGGCGATATCGATAGACAGTGCACGGTTCGTGGACAGGAGCAGCGCATATACAGTAAGTATGGCAACGGTAGACGGCACAGACAAGTACGTCGGCACGAATGCAAGTTACATCGAGCTTAGTTGGGTTTGTGAGGTGCTTACGTTCTACGATGCGGACGGCAATGTGGTATCCGAATCGGGCGCATGGGTGACGTACACGGTAGACTACACCATCACCACACAGAATATACCGCAGTACGGCTCGGTGCTGATGAAGAGCCAGACGATGAACGGTGCGGCGGCAAGGCAGGGGCGAGCGTTTCAGGTCATAGAAATGGAGGAAATAATATGAAAGAAAGATCATGGCACGCCCTCATCTCGGTGGCACTGGGCGGCTTGTCGGCGTATATGCGCGTGATGTTCGTGCCGCTTGTGGTACTGATCGGTGTGATGATCATCGACTATATGTCGGGTATGCTGAAAGCGTGGGGCAACGAGGAGCTGTCCAGCAAGGTAGGGCTGAGGGGCATTGTGAAAAAGCTGAGTTACCTGATGCTCGTCTGCGTGGCAGGCGTGGTTGACTGGCTGCTGTGGTCGGGGCTGAGGCAGGTGGGTATATCGCTGGACTTCGGGTTCTGCTTCGGGCTGATAGTCACGATTTGGCTCATCGTCAACGAGCTGATAAGCATATTGGAGAACCTGGAAGCGCTGAAAGTCCCGATGCCGAAGTTTCTGAAAAACGTCGTTAAACATCTGAAAAATGCGGTGGAAGTCAAGAGTGACAAAGCCGCAGAAAGCGAGGAAAAACATGGACAAGTATAATCTGGAAGAACGTTACAAGGATTTTCCCAGCCGCATTGAAGGCGAACTGTATGAGGGCTTCGGGCTGGGCGGCTCGGGCGGCATCACCGTCCCCGAAGGCGTGCAGATGAAGAACGTGCGCGTTCTGGGCACGGATGATGATACACAGACCATATCCGCAGAGCTGATGGTGGATGATGCCGTCGACCTGCCCGAAGCTGACAGCATCACGGGCTATCTGCTCAGCGGATGCGTGGCGCTTGTAGTGCATACAGGTGACATCTGGGCGCAGGACAGCACAGGCGAGTGGTTTAACCAGACAAGCCCCGAAGCCGTGAACGCAAGCGTACAGTCGTCAACGCGCACAACGGAACCCGAACCCGCTGATATGCGCGTGGACAGCGACGAACTGCGCAAAGAGGACGACTTCGGCGATCTTGACAATCTCGACGATGATGACGGCTTCGACGACGATATGAGGTGATGTCAGTGATTTCACTATATGACGTATTAAAGGCGAATAAGGGGCTCCCTGTCGGGGAGCCTATCGCCTGCCACTGGGGGCGCAAGCTCGGCGGCGGAGCGGCAGGATATGACGAGCTGACGGGCACACCGCCTTTGACTTTCACCGCAAACGGCAGAAATCTGATCAACTACCGCATATATGGTGCAAACGACGGCGTGGGGGAGCGGTCTATCCCTTACGGATATCAGATAAACGCTGTTGTGAGCAGTGAAAACCTATGGGATTACAATTTGCATGAAAGTGCAGGCTTATGGGATAATAACGGTCAATTTGTGGAAAACTCCGCTTATATCATTCTCCAGGAGCCGATCGAGATAGACCCGAATTACAGTTATACTTATGGAATGGAAAGCGGGTACTCTCGTGGAACTTATTTCTCGTATGCCTGGTTCGATGCGAATGGCGATATCATATCCTCAAAACGAAAAACGATAGCTGTAGAAGTGGGGAACCGCTACACCGAAACATTTACTCCTCCTGCGAATGCCAGGTATATCAACATTGCGACCTATATGCATAATAGTAAAAGGATGTTCGTAAAAGGTTCGGCTGAACCGGCGAGTTATGTGCCGTATTCAGTCACCGATACCCCGATATACATCGGTGACACACCGCTTGCGAACGGCGAGTACGTTAGCTATGGCGAGCAGAAAGTATATAAGTACGTTGGCGGAGTTCTCACCCCCACAGACCCGCCTGTTGCACTCCCCGCACTGCCGACGATCGACGGGGGAACGATAGTGAACTTCGACAACACGCCGAAACCATCAGAAGTATATATCAAATATCCGAAATGAGGTATAACCATGAACGAAGAAAAAAAGAACCAGATCATCAAGGCATTTTCCTACTCGGTGGATCTCCCCACTATCGCGGAGAACACGGGTCTCAGTGAGGACGAGCTGAGGCAGTTCCTCGAAGATAACAAGGAAGCCATCGCTGAGGAGATGGCATGGAACAGAGCCAAAGCGGGGTGTTGAGATGAAGTGTAAAGGATTTGATATCAGCCAGTGGAACGGCAACTGCGATCTTGCAGCGGCGAAGAAATCGGGCATGGACTTCGTGATCATCCGCTCGTCTTTCGGCAACGTCGCCGCGTATCCTCAGCAGGTGGATACGAAGTGGTACAGGAACGTCAAGAACGCCATTGAAGCCGAACTGCCTTTCGGCGTATACCACTACTCCTACGCCACCACAGTGGACGGCATGATCGCGGAGGCAAAGGGCTTTGTCAAGCTGCTGAACGAGGTAAAGCCGATACCCTACTTTGTCGCTCTGGACATCGAGGAGAAGACGCAATACAATCTCTCACAGAGCCAGCTGGAAACCATCACAAAGGCGTTTATCGACGTGGTAGAACAGGCGGGATACTTCTGTGCGCTGTATAGTTATGAGTGTTTCCTGCGCAAGTACAGCGCAGATTTCCGCAAGAAGTACGCGATATGGTGTGCGAATACAGGCGGCACTCCGGGCATTGCATTCGGGGTGCATCAGTACAGCTTCACGGGACGTGTCAGCGGCATAAGCGGTGATGTGGACATGAATGCGAGTGATACCGACTATGTATCTATCATCGCCAAAGCAGGGCTGAACGGCGTTAAAAAGGCGGAAGCCAAAGTTGAACCCAAAACCAAAACCAAAGCCCCTATCAAGGGCGATATCAACGGTGACGGCAGGGTGGATGTTACGGATGTAGCAATGCTGGCGGCACATGTTAAGGGTGAGAAAAAGCTGGAATAGGACATAAGCAAAGCCGCTCGGGGGAATGAAACCGGGCGGCTGTTTTTTTCTATTATTACTTGTATGTTCGCGGCGCCAGTTCGTTTGCGCCCCGAAGCTGTAAAGCAGACTTTAAACTTTAAGCTCGATCTCCAGGGACACGGGCTTCTGGTCGTATCTGTTTGATTTATCGCGGTAGTATGTGATCTTCTTCACACAGCCACAAAGCAGTGAGTTCTTTTCGGTTGCGCTCAGTGTCGGATACTCCGAAAGCAGTCTATCGATCGAGGCTATGATATCAGTATAATCAACAGAGACAGGTATCTTACTGCGAAGCTCAACAAGTTCCTTCTGCATCGAACTGCGCTTGTCGTTCAGGAACTGTTGACGTTCCAGAAAAATCTCCTGTGAGTAGATCCCCTGCTCCAGAAGATCGTACAACTTGTTCTGCTGGTCTTTCAGCTTTATAAGCTCCTTCTCGATCTTGTCTATCTGCAAGGTGTTAGTGTCTTCTTGCGGCTTGTTGGCATTATTTCTTTTGAGCTTCAGCTTTCCGCATATTTCCGCAAGACGATCAAGGACCTGCTTTTCAACAACATCAAAAGGTGCTGACGATACTCCGCAATACTTATTAGCACATACCAGATAATCGGGGTTCTTCTTGCTTGGCTTGCGTATCATCGCGCACCCGCAGCCTTTGCATATCATGACGTGTGCAAAAGGATTTGCAAGCTCCCGAGACACGGCTATACGCGGATTGGAGCCTATCCGTTCCTGCGCCGTTTCAAACAGCTCTTCGGAAATAAGTGCAGGATGGAGCCCATCAACTATTATCATATCGGACTCGGGCTTTCGCGGACGTGACCTTTTTACCACACCATTTTCGACAGTTTTCTTAACAGGTCGCCAGTTCCATGTGATCTTACCCGTATAGAGCCTGTTTCGGAGTATGTTCCGCACACTATCGGTCGGGAAATGACTGCCGCCCTTCTTCGGCGTTACACCCATCAGAGTGAGCTTGTCGGCTATCTTACCTGCTGTCATACCGCTGTTAACGTACCAGTCGAAGATCATCTTAACGTATGGACTTTCGTCATTCTCTTCCAGCGTATAGCCCTTGCCGTTATCGAGCCTTACCTTGTTGTAGCCGAAGGGTGCGACTGAACCTATGTAGTTACCTTCTTTGACACTGGCTAAACGTCCGGCTTGCAAGCGGCGATTGATGGTCTTGTACTCGCGCCTGCTCATGAACAGTCCGAACTCGAAGTATTCTTCATCGAACTCGTTCAGCGGGTTATACACCTTGTTCGGCGTGATGATGAGTGTCCCGGTGATGCGGAAGGTCTGAGCCACGATACCCTGATCTATGCTGTCGCCTCGTGCAAGACGTTCCAGCTCCATGACCAGGACTCCGTCCCAGCGCCCCTGCTCAACGTCCGAAAGCAGACGCTGCATCTGAGGACGTGCGGCAATAGTCTCACCGCTGACGATCTCTTCGTATATCTCACCTATGACATAGCTCTTGGACTGCGCAAGCGAGAGCAGTGTGCGCTTATGCCTGGCAAGTGTTTCACCCTCACCCAGACGTTCCAGCTCTGTGTCGGCTCGTGATTTTCTCAGATATATACAGTACGGCATAGTTATCCTCCTTATTAAGTATATTGACATTTTGCCGGAACTATGCTATACTGAACTTGCTTAGGGTTGTGTATAGCACAGCTTTGCGCTCTTCGGTGTTGGTAGCACCGAGGGGCGTGTTTTTTTATTCTCACACGCTCACAGCGCCCCGCTGTGGGCTTTTCTTTTTATTTCGGGATACACGGACGTTTAAAAACATAAGCGTCTTAAAACGCCCTCTCCGTTCGTCCTAGAGCCTTTTCATTACCTCCTGCACCAGACCGACTATCCTGACGTCTTCCAGATCTTTGCCTTCGATGACGCGGGGCGGGTATTCGGGATTTATGGAGATCAGTGTGAGCTTGTTCTTCTCACACTCAACACGCTTAACGACCGCCTCATCACCTATCATGACCACAGCTATCCTGCCGTTGTCAACGCTGTCCTGTCTGCGGACGACTATGCGGTCACCCTCTTCTATCTTAGGGTACATGGACTGACCCTTGACGGTGATGCAGATGGTATTCTCAACATCACAGTCATTTTCTATATAAAGGGGTATATACTCGATGATATCGCTGCTGGCATACGCTCCGAAGCCTGCGGCTACGCTCCCGAACACGGGGATCATGTGGATCTTCTCAGCGGGCAGTACTGTCAGAGTGTCAGCGGGTTTGGGCTGTCTCGTGTCGAGAAGTTCATCGGAAGAAATGTTCAATATCTGGCAAATGTTTCTTAATAACGCCGTGCTCACATCTCTTTCCCCACGCTCATACGAGCCGTATGTCCTGACATTCAGACCTAGTTTTTCAGCCATTTCAGCTTGTGAAAGGTTCGCATCAACGCGAGCCTTTTTTAATTTATCTGATAATGCCATTTTATCACCTGCTTTCTTATTTGAGTATAGTATAACACATTATGTGTAAAATGTCAAGTAATCAAAGTTACACCTTTTGTGGTGATTATTGACAAAGCAAGTGACTGCATTTTGTGTAACTTTTTACGTTCGCTAGTATTGACAATTACACAAAATGTGGTATAATGTAATCACTGACACGAAACGTGTAACAAAGTGAGGTGAGAAAGCAAGAATGGATACAGTGTTCAACAACATAAGAGCCGAATGTGCAAGGAACCGTTGGTCTGTCGAAGAACTTACAGATAAGCTGGGTATAGAGCGCAAGACTTTTTACAACTGGGAGAAAAAGCAGGACTTTCCTGTCTCCGCACTTGTACAGATGGCTGAACTGTTCGGCGTTACCACCGATGAGCTGCTTGGCATCAATTAGCCAACTAACCACAGACATAACAGAAAGGATGTAAAAAATGGAAGAACCCAAGCTGATAATCCGCAAGGAAAAGAAGTCCCTCGTGACGTTCAAACCCGTACAGATCTGGACGGAAACTCACGACA
>Ga0326512_10003913_pt1 | contig 10876 bp, 8 predicted proteins | sample 1_2617_0518_D_FD_203652 | JGI IMG/M metagenome (GOLD analysis project Ga0326512, IMG submission 203652) | Bovine rumen microbial communities from UC Davis, California, United States - 1_2617_0518 | ecosystem: Host-associated > Mammals > Digestive system > Stomach > Rumen | place: USA: California...
CTGTCGTCGCATGCCCGCCTCATCAAGGTGCTGGCCATCGGCAACAGTTTTTCCGAAGATGCCGTGGAGCAGTACCTCTATCAGCTGGCCGAGGCACAGGGCGACTCGCTGGTCATCGGCAATGCCTATATCCCGGCATGTACCATCGACATGCACCTGTTCTACCTCAACAACACCGTGAAGCGCTATGCCTATCGGAAGGTGGTGGGCGGCGTGAAAACCGAAGAAAAAGGGGTCAGTCTGCAGCGCATCATCCTCGACGAGCCGTGGGACATCATCACCCTGCAGCAGGCCAGTGTGCTGTCGGGACTGCCCGATACGTATAAGAATCTGCCAGCCCTGCAGCGGTCTGTCAAGCTCTTGGCCACCAATCCCAAGGTGGACATCTGGTGGCACATGACGTGGGCCTACGCCAAGCACTACAAGAACGCCAATTTCGAAATCTACGGCAGCGACCAGCAGCGTATGTTCAACAGCATTCGCGACTGTGTGCGCAACGAGGTGCCCAAGGCGAACATCAGCCACGTTATACCTTGCGGCACGGCCATCCGGCTGATGCGCTACCGTAAGGGAGAGGTGATGAACCGCGACGGCCACCATCTGTCTTATACCTTAGGGCGCTATACGGCAGCCTGCGTGTGGTGTGAGAGTATTACGGGGCGCAACATCGACGGCAACCGATACCATCCCGAGAACATCAAGGCTGAAGATGCCCGCATCTGCCAGCAAGAGGCCCACGAGGCGGTGTTCATGAGTCACCTGTCGCGCTATGAAGTAATTCTACCATGATTCGTGCCGCTTCGTCAGCGGCATGGCTGTTGCCCAGTCGGCGATACACCTGTTCATAGTCGCTGAGCATCTGCTGGCGTCCGCTGCCACCGGGTAGTATTTGCTCCAGTTCGCGGCGTATGTTTTCTACGCTGAACGTATCGGCCACCAGTTCCCTGACCACCTCGCGGTCGGCTATCAGGTTGACCAGCGAGACGTACTTCACCTTCAGCAGGTGGCGGCGCAGAAAGGCTATCAGCGTCGGCACCGGCGTCTCGTAGCATACCACCTGCGGCACGCCGAACATGCAGGTCTCCAGGGTCGCTGTGCCGCTGGTCACCAGTGCCGCCGTGGCTTGTGCCAGCAGCGGGTAGGTCTGGTTGGCAACGAGTCTGACGGTGCTGCCCTGCAGGAACTGTTCGTAGTACGACGGCTCGATGGACGGCGCGCCGGCCAGCACCAGTTCGTAGTCTTCGGCCAGATGGCGCGTGGCAGCGATCATGGCCGGCAGGTTGTCCTTGATTTCCTGCTTGCGCGAGCCGGCCAGCAGTGCGATGACCTTTCTCCGTTCCACGTTCCCGTTTTTCGTCATCCATTCGCGTACCTCCTGTGCCGTGGGGTTGCCCACATAGTGGATGGGGTAGTGGTGCTTGCCCTCGAAGAAGTCCACCTCGAAGGGCAGTATGCTGAACAGCTCGTCGATGTCGCGCCGGATGTTCTTGATGCGATACTCCTTCCATGCCCATATCTTCGGCGAGATGTAGTAATAGACCTTGGGCGCGGCCTGTTGGAGCGACGCGTCCTGGCGTAAGGCATGGACATACTTGGCGATGCTGAGGTTGAAGCCGGGATAGTCTATCAGTATCACCACGTCGGGCTGCCACTGCAGGATGTCCTGCTTGCACCGGCGCATGTTGCGAAGAATGGTGGGCAGGTGCAGCAATACGGGGATGAAGCCCATATAGGCCAGTTCGCGGTAGTGCTTCACCAGCGTACCGCCCTCGGCCGCCATCAGGTCGCCGCCGAAGTATCGGAACGTGGCCTGCGGGTCGCGCTGCTTCAGGGCCCGCATCAGCCGTGAGGCATGCAGGTCGCCACTGGCTTCACCGGCTATCAGATAATATCGCATGGAGTTTGATGTTTGAAGTTTGATGTTTGAAGTTTATGATTACTTTGGCGCTTGTGACTGGGGCTGTCGGGGGCTACAGGTTCCAGCTGCGCAGGAAATCCATGGCCTCGTAGGCCGTCACGTCCACATGCTCAGGTGTCACCGACACGTAGCCGTGGTCCAGTGCCCATCGGTCGGTATCGGTAGCCTCTGGCTCGTCGTTCACATACTGACCCACCATCCACCAGTAGTCATAGCCCCGTGGATGGTGGCAGCGGGTCACCTCACGACCCCAGGAGCCGCGCGACATGCGGCACACCCTGACACCCTTGAATTCGGCGGTCTTGGGGAAATTGACGTTCAGGCAGACACCCTCGGGCAGCCCTTCGCGCAGCACGCGACCGGTCACTTGGCGGATGAAGGGGCGCAACGGCTCGAAGTCGGCATCCGCCCGGTAGTCGCACAGCGAGAAGGCCACCGAGGCGATATGCTTCATGCAGCCCTCCATCGTCACGCCCATCGTGCCGCTGTAGTGGGTGTTCACCGAGGCATTGTCGCCGTGGTTGATGCCGCCTATCACCATGTCGGGCTTGCGCGGGCACAGCTCGGCCAGCGCCATCTTCACACAATCTACGGGCGTGCCGTTGCACGACCATACCTCCACGCCCTCCTCTTTTCGCTGAAGGGTCAGCGTCAGCGGTATGGTGGCCGAAAATGCCAGCGACTGTCCGCTGCGCGGGCCGTCGGGGGCGCACACCAGCACGTCGCCCATGTCTCTCACCATGTCTGTCAGGCTGTTGATGCCCTTGGCTTGGTAGCCGTCGTCGTTTGATATCAGTATCAGTGGTCTCATCGTGTGGCTTGTCTTCATTCCTGCAAAAGTAAGCATTTCTTCCGAAACAGCCAAACATTTCGTTCTTTTTTTCTCAGGCCATCCTGCCGCGAAGTAGTGTGTGGCATGTCTTCCTGATACTATTTATTGTATGACTTTTTTCAGATACTTAATCGAAGTAAAAGGTTGGCGATAAAGCCTCCTCTGTGTTTTGGCTTCTAACGTAAGGAACTTCGAGTGAGCCGTTGAGATTGCTGTCAGACAGTCCACGTGCCCACCAGGCCGTCACGCCCTCCGGCAGCTCCACGGGGTAGCCCATGATCAGGGTCGACATGCCGCCGGGGTTAGCAAGAAGGAGTCATAAATAGCCATCACGGCACCGACATACAGTTCCTTCTTCTCGGTGACGGCAGGAACCGTCAGCGTGATGTAGCCGGCACGGTAGCTGCCGTAGTCGTTGATGCATCCTGCTTTATCGGTCTTCCTGACTTCGGCGATGCGTCACCAAAATGTGTGTTTTTACCTCATTTCTATAATAAATCCATTTGTGGAGAGGCCACTGGTTTCCGCCAGTGGCCTCTCCACAAAAATTAGTAGCCTCTCCACGAAAATTACTAGCCTCTCCATGAAAATTACTCATTGCTCCACGAAAATTAGTAGCCTCTCCACGAAAATTACTAGCCTCTCCATGAAAATTCCAAGCATTGGGACCATCGCTTGGCCCCCAAAAAATACACGGAAAAAATGAGATGATCAATTACATGGTAATTATATGTAAAAGAAGATGGAACATGTAATTACCATGTAATAATCCATTAATTTTTCAAAAATCCGCGATTTCATCGGGATTTTTCTGTCGTAAATATATATATATTGTGAAAAAGGAAAACATCCCGCACATCTCGCACATCTCGCACGTAAACTGACAGTCTGCTCAATTTATCTCGCACGTAGCTGACGATTTGCTCGTTTTATCTCGCACGTAGCTGACACTTTGCAACTGCCATCCCATGTCCATCCCGCACCTGACTGTTGCAGCAATAGGATGGCTTTATGCTGTGTTGAAACTTTTTCACGTGCGAGATGTGCGGGATGTGCGGGTTGTTTTTTTGTTAGCCTAAATATATACGCGCGTCAAGACTTCGGCGATGCGTCACTGAAATCAACGTCTAAAAAGAATAGTTTTGTGCGATGCAAAGTTACGGATAAAGCCTGTGAATCGCAAATGACACAACAGGTATTTTTGCACACAGAGCAGGCATTTTTGCACAAATGACCGGTATTACGCGCTTTTTTCAAAACAAAAGCTAATAAATTTGGTGGTTTGCCTACTAATTCGTAACTTTGCACCCTATTGTGTACATAGAAAGATAGCTATATGGGAAAGATTATTGCATTAGCCAACCAAAAAGGTGGCGTAGGCAAGACGACGACGACCATCAATCTGGCCGCATCGCTGGCCACACTTGAGAAGACGGTGCTTGTGGTGGACGCCGACCCGCAGGCCAACGCGTCGAGCGGACTGGGCGTGAACATTCAGGAGGTGGACTGTTCGCTCTATGAGTGTATCATCGACAAGGCCGACGTGCGCGACGCCATCTATACCACCGACATTGACGGACTGGACATCATACCGAGCCACATCGACCTGGTGGGTGCCGAGATTGAGATGCTGAACCTGTCGAACCGCGAGAAGGTCATCGGCCAGTTGCTGGAGCCCATCCGTGGCGACTACGACTACATACTGATAGACTGCTCGCCGTCGTTAGGGCTTATCACTGTCAACTCGCTGACGGCTGCCGACTCGGTCATCATACCCGTGCAGTGTGAATACTTTGCCTTGGAGGGAATCTCGAAACTGCTGAATACCATTAAGATTATCAAGCAGAAGCTGAACCCGAAGCTGGAGATAGAGGGCTTTCTGCTCACGATGTACGATTCGCGCCTGCGTCTGGCCAACCAGATTTACGATGAGGTGAAGCGCCACTTCCAAGAGCTGGTGTTCAAGGCTGTCATCCAGCGCAACGTGAAGCTCTCGGAGAGTCCGTCGCACGGGCTGCCCGTCATTCTCTACGATGCCGAATCGACTGGTGCCAAGAACCATCTGGCTCTGGCCAAGGAGATAATTAGTAAAAATGAGAAATGAGAAATTAAAAATGAAAAATGATGTCATCATTTTTAACTTTTAGTTTATAATTAACACAGAATATGGCAGTAAAGAAGAAATATGCAAGCCACGCGTTGGGCCGCGGACTGGACGACATCGGTAGTGGCCGCGGGCTGGACGCGCTGATAGACACCAGCGAGGTGCAGACGCAGGGGTCGTCGAACCTGAGTGAGATTGACATCACGCAGATTACCCCCAACCCCAACCAGCCGCGCCGCGAGTTTGACGAAGAGGCCCTTCAGGAACTGGCAAGCAGCATCCGCGAGTTGGGCATCATCCAGCCCATCACGGTGCGTAAGCTGGATGGTGACCGCTATCAGATCATAGCCGGCGAGCGCCGCTGGCGTGCCTCTCAGTTGGCCGGACTGGCCAAGATTCCCGCCTACATTGTGACCGTAGAAGACCAGAATGCCATGGAGATGGCCTTGGTGGAGAACATCCAGCGTGAAGACCTGAACGCCATAGAGATAGCACTGGCCTACCAGCATCTGGCTGACGAGACGGGTATGACGCAGAACCGCATAGCCGAGCGCGTGGGCAAGAGCCGCACGGCGGTGACCAACTTCATGCGTCTGCTGAAGCTCCCTGCCCAGGTGCAGATGGCACTGAAGAACCATGAGATAGAGATGGGGCACGCCCGCGCCCTGCTGAGCATCGATAGCCCGTCGCAGCAAATCAAGCTCTTCCGCGAGGTGCAGCAGCAGCACTATTCCGTGCGCAAGGTGGAGGAAATGGTGCAGGCCCTGAAGAGTGGCGACGACGTGGTGACCGCCAAAGGGAAAATCAGCTCCAAGGCCCAGCTGCCCGAGGAGTTTGGCGTGCTGCGCGACCGCCTGTCACAGTTGTTCCAGACGAAGGTGCAGATGACCTGTTCGCCCAAGGGGAAGGGAAAAATCAGCATCCAGTTTGACAATGAAGAGCAGCTGGAGCGCATTATGAACGTATTAGACCAGACGAATGGGTAGAATAGCAGCCATACTCGCTCTGCTGATGACGGTGGTCTGCGGACACGCCCAACGGTTGGACTCCACGGCAGTAAAGCCGGCGGAAATCGTAGAGGTGTCGGCCGATAGCGCGAAGGTGGCCGGAAAGGCTGCGCGCGACTGGAATACGTGGGCTCCCAACCCGCAACGGGCCCTGTGGCTGGCACTGGTGCTGCCCGGCGCAGGACAGATATACAACCGCAAATACTGGAAACTGCCCATCATCTACGGTGGTTTTATAGGCTGTATCTATGCGCTGACATGGAACAACATGATGTACAAGGACTATTCGCAGGCCTATCTCGACATCATGGACAACGACCCCGGCACGGCCAGCTACAACAAGTTCCTACATCTGGGCACGCAGATTACATCGGTCAACGAAGAGCACTACAAGCAGATTTTCAAGAGCCGTAAGGACAAGTACCGCCGGTGGCGCGACCTGAGCTTCTTCGTGATGCTTGGCGTCTATGCGCTTTCCGTTATCGATGCCTATGTTGATGCAGAACTCTCGGTGTTCGACATTTCCAAGGACCTGAGTCTGAAGGTGGAACCGACCGTGCTGCCCAACCACAGCGGCGGGAGTCGGCTCGACGCACAGTCGTTAGGGCTGAGCTGCACACTGAACTTTTGATGCCAGGCTAATGACGAGAGCTCCTTTCATAAAATAAAGTATAGCAAGTTAATAAGGTAAACAAGATAAACAACAGAAAAACAAGACATGAAGATAAACGACAACGGACGTGAATGGGTGAAGAATACGGTGAAACGGTGCTTGCCTTTTTGCCTTTTTGCCTTTCTGCCTCTTAGCACGATGGCGCAAAGCGTAAACGAAGACGACGAGGACGACGAAGACGAGATAGTGGTGACCGACGATAAAGGCAACGAGGAGGTGATAGAATTCCCCGAAGCCATGACCTACGACCTCGACTCGCTGCTGAACCTCTATATGGCCAGAACCTACCTGGACGAGGGCGGCGACTGTAACATGCGCGATGTCAACCCCGTGTATAGCAAGGAAGACTACATTGACCGCCTCAGCCGCATGCCCACCATCATGGAGATGGCCTACAACGACGTGGTGCAGAAATTCATAGACCGCTACAGCGGACGCCTGCGCCACAGCATCAGCTACATGCTTGGGGCCTCCAACTTCTACATGCCTATCTTTGAAGAGGCCCTCGAAGCCTATCAGCTGCCCTTGGAGCTGAAGTATCTGCCCATCATTGAGTCGGCACTCAACCCGCTGGCCGTCAGCAGGGTAGGGGCTACGGGCCTCTGGCAGTTCATGCTGGCCACCGGCAAGCAATACGGACTGCAGGTCAACTCGCTGGTCGATGAGCGCCGCGACCCCGTCAAGGCATCGTATGCCGCCGCCCACTATCTGAGTGACCTCTACAAGATTTTCGGCGACTGGAACCTCGTCATTGCCGCCTACAACTGCGGACCGGAGAACATCAACAAGGCCATACACCGTGCCAACGGCGAGAAAGACTATTGGCAGATATACCCCTACCTGCCCAAGGAGACGCGCGGCTACGTGCCGGCATTCATTGCCGCCAACTACATCATGACCTACTACTCGCAGCACAACATCTGCCCCATGACCACCCGTCTGCCCGCCAAGTCCGACACCGTGATGGTGAGCAAGAACGTACACTTGGAACAGGTGGCCGAGGTGGTGGGCATCAATATCGACCTGCTGCGCTCGCTGAACCCCATGTACCGTCGCGACATCGTGCCGGGAGCCACGGCACCGTCGCCTATCCGGCTGCCGCAGACGGAGACGGCACGGTTTATCGATATGGAAGACTCGGTGTACAACCATAAGTCGGACGAGCTGCTGGCACGTCGCACCGAGGTGGAAGTGAGGGACGACGTGCCCACCTACTACCATAAGAGCAAGCGGTACTCACGCGGCAAGCGCGGGCGTGCATGGCGTTCGTCCAGAGCGCGTCGCGGTGGCAGCAGCGTCACCGTGCGCCGTGGTCAGACGCTCTCTGAGATTGCCAAGCGCAATGGCACTACCGTAGCCAAGCTGAAAAGACTGAACGGTATCAGGGGGTCGAACATCAGGGCTGGCAAGAAGCTGAGAGTGAGATAGTATATATAGAATATAATAAGGTATAGGAAAGGAATCATGGTATGGATGAAGAGCAGATGATGCGTGAAGCCGCAGACGACAAACTGATAAACGATGCCTTCCAAAGGCTGTTGAACAACTATCTGGCATCGCGCCACCGCAAGAAGGTGGACATCATCACCAAGGCATTCAACTTTGCCCGGCAGGCGCACAAAGGCGTGCGCCGACTTAGTGGCGAGCCCTATATCATGCACCCCATCGCCGTGGCGCAGATAGCCTGCGAGGAGGTGGGGCTGGGTTCTACCAGCATCTGCGCGGCACTGCTGCACGACGTGGTAGAAGACACCGACTATACCACCGAGGACATAGAGAACATCTTCGGTCCGAAGATAGCCCAGATTGTTGACGGACTGACGAAGATCAGCGGTGGCATCTTCGGCGAGCAGGCCTCGGCGCAGGCGGAGAACTTCAAGAAACTGCTGCTGACGATGAGCGACGACATCCGCGTCATACTCATCAAGATATGCGACCGTCTGCACAACATGCGCACCCTGGAGTCGCAGCCTGCCAACAAGCAATACAAGATAGCCGGCGAGACGCTCTATATCTATGCACCGCTGGCCAACCGCCTGGGCCTGAACAAAATCAAGTCGGAGCTGGAGAACCTCAGCTTCCGCTATGAGCATCCCGACGAGTATAACAGCATCAAGTCGAAGCTGGCCTCTACCGAGGCATCGCGCCATGAGCTGTTCGACCAGTTTACCGCCCCCATCGAGGCCGAGCTGAAGCGCATGGGCATCAAGTATGAAATCAAGGAACGCGTGAAGACCCCGTTCTCCATCTGGAGCAAGATGCAGAACAAGCACGTCACGTTCGACGAGATATACGACATACTGGCTGTGCGAATCATCTTCACCCCCGCAAAACGGGAGGAAGAGGTGAACGAGTGCTTCAATATCTATGTGGCTATCTCGAAGATATACAAGAGCCATCCCGACCGCTTGCGCGACTGGCTGAACCACCCGAAGGCCAATGGCTATCAGGCGCTGCACGTCACGCTGATGTCGAAACAGGGACGATGGATAGAGGTGCAGATACGCTCAGACCGCATGGACGAGATAGCCGAGCAGGGCTTTGCCGCCCATTGGAAATACAAGGAGGGCGACGACGGCAACGAATATACCGAGGACGAGAACGAGCTGAACGACTGGCTGCGCACCATTAAGGAGATTCTGGACGACCCGCAGCCCGACGCCATGGACTTCCTCGACGCCATCAAGCTGAACCTCTTTGCGTCGGAGATTTTCGTCTTCACGCCGAAGGGTGAAATCAAGACCATGCCGGCAGGATGTACGGCCCTCGACTTTGCTTTCTCCATTCACACCTTCCTCGGTTCCCACTGTATCGGAGCGAAGGTGAACCATAAGCTGGTGCCCTTGAGCCATAAGCTGCAGAGCGGCGACCAGGTGGAGATACTTACTTCTAAGTCGCAGCATGTACAGCCGTCGTGGATTACCTTCGTATCTACCGCCAAGGCGAAGGCCAAGATTCAGGCCATCCTGCGCCGCAACAGTCGTGAACTGCAGAAGAAGGGTGAGGAGATGTTTGCTGAATTCATGAAGAAGAACAACTTCGAACCCAGTGTGGAGGCGGCCGACCTGCTGACAGCATTCCATGAGGCCCACAACCGCGATGACTTCTACCAGTCGATAGCCGACAAGAGTATCCTGTTGGGCGAGAAAGACGTTGACGAGTTGAACGGAAAGAACAGTCATGGCGGCAAGAAGGGATGGCGCAAACTGGTGCCCTTCTTAGGCCGTGGGAAACAGCAGAAGAAGGAGGCCGAGGAACAGCCGGAGCTGTTTATCGTGCCGGAGAAGTTCAACCGCAAGAAACCTATCTATATTACTGACGACAATATCCGCCAGTACCTTTTCAAGCACTGCTGTCACCCCATTCCCGGCGACGACATCCTGGGATTTATCGACGGCAAGCAACAGATAGAGATACACAAACGCTCCTGTCCCGTAGCCGCCAAGCTGAAAGCCAGCTTCGGCAATCGCATCCTCGATGCCAAGTGGGACATGCACAAGCGGCTGTTCTTCGATGCCACCATCCGTCTTCAGGGCATCGACCGCTTAGGCATCCTGCTTGACGTGTCACGCATCGTCTCTTCGCAGATGAGTGTGAATATCCACAAGCTGACCATCGCCAGCGAGGAAGGTGTCTTCGACGGTACCATAGAGCTGCGCGTACACGACCGTGAGGATGTGAAAGCCATCATGGAACAGCTGAAGGGTATTGAGGGCATGCAGGAAGTCACGCAAATCATGTAAATGTTTTACAAGAAAGAAATGCCGTAATCCCGAAATAACGAAAAAATAGAAACCAATATGAAAAAACTATTCTGTATTTTACTGGCCTGCTGTGGCATTGCTTCGGTGCAAGCCAAGAGCTACGACAATCCTGATACGCTGGTGGTGGCCCGCGACGGAACAGGTGAATTTCGCAACATTGACGATGCCATTGAGGTATGCCGTGCTTTCATGGACTACCATAAGGTAATCTTCGTGAAGAAAGGCACGTATAAGGAAAAACTTGTCATCCCGCAGTGGCTCACCAACATCGAGATATGTGGTGAAGACCGCGACCAGACCATCATCACATGGGACGACCACGCCAATATCAAGGCCGACATCACACCCCTTACGGCTACTGGAGAGGCCAAGAAAATCGGCACCTTCCGCACCTTTACGCTGAAGATACAGGGCAGCGGCATCACCCTTAAGAATATCACCATCGAAAATAATTCCGCCCGGCTGGGGCAGGCTGTGGCGCTGCATACCGAGGGCGACCGGCTGACGTTTGTGAACTGTCGCTTCCTGGGACATCAGGACACTATCTATACGGGCAACGCCAAGACGCGGCTCTTCTT
>Ga0326512_10003914_pt1 | contig 10873 bp, 10 predicted proteins | sample 1_2617_0518_D_FD_203652 | JGI IMG/M metagenome (GOLD analysis project Ga0326512, IMG submission 203652) | Bovine rumen microbial communities from UC Davis, California, United States - 1_2617_0518 | ecosystem: Host-associated > Mammals > Digestive system > Stomach > Rumen | place: USA...
TTGTCGGAGGCCTCGCTGAAGAAGGCTGACGAGATCCGGCATAAAGTTATCAACTATGGCAGCACCGAACGATAAGCACCCGAGCGTTCTCCGTTCGCTCGACTACTGGACGATACTCATCTACCTGTTACTGCTGGCAGGCGGATGGATGAGCGTGTGTGGCGCCAGCTTCGACTATGGCGACCCCGACCTGCTGTCACGCACCACCCGTTCGGGTATGCAGATTGTGTGGATCGGCACCAGTATCATCATCGGATTCGTCCTGCTGATGCTCGACGACCGTTTCTACGACATGTTCGCCTTCATCATCTACGGCCTGCTGCTACTGCTGCTCTTTGCCACGATTTTCAATCCCCATAGCATCAAGGGCTCCCATTCGTGGCTCGTCATAGGCCCCCTGCGTCTCCAGCCTGCCGAGTTCGCGAAGTTCGCCACGGCATTGGCTTTGGCGAAGTTTATGAGTATCTATGATTACAACATCCACCGTTGGCGCGACTTCGCGTCGACGTTGGCCATCATCCTGCTGCCCATGGTGTGCATCGTCCTGCAGCGTGAGACGGGTTCCGCACTGGTCTATTTCGCCTTCTTCCTCATGTTCTATCGTGAGGGCATGCCGGGCAGTATCCTCTTTACGGCGATAGCGATGGTTGTCTATTTCGTGGTGGGCATCCGCTATCAGGCGGTCATGTTGGGCGACCTGCCGACCTCCGTCGGCAAGTTCTCCGTGCTGCTGCTGATTCAGTTGTTCTCCTCGGGGCTCGTCTATGTCTACTGTCCCGACAAGCGCGATGCCTGGCGGGTGGGCTTGTCTTGTCTGGCCGTCACTGTCGTGGCATTGCTGTTCTCCTTTTTTGTCATTCCGTTCGACATCGTGTGGATACAGCTGGTCTTGGTAGCCATTCTGATCGGCTACCTGCTCTGGCAGGGGTTGGGCACGCGTATCCGCAATTATTTCTGGATAGCGCTGTTTGCACTAGGGTCGATGGTGTTTTTCAGTATGGCCGACTATGCCCTGAACCATGTCCTTCAGCCTCACCAGCGTACACGCATCAACGTCCTGCTCGGACTTGAGGAGGACTTGCGTGGTGCGGGGTACAATGTGCATCAGAGCGTGATTGCCATCGGTTCTGGCGGCCTTGAGGGTAAAGGGTTCCTCAACGGCACGCAGACCAAGCTGAAGTACGTGCCTGAGCAGGATACCGATTTCATCTTCTGTACCGTCGGCGAAGAGGAGGGCTTTGTCGGTTCTGCCGGCGTGCTGGTGCTTTTCCTGTTGTTGATTCTGCGGCTCATTCAGCTGGCCGAGCGGCAGCCCTATCGCTTCGGCCGCGTCTATGGCTATTGTGTGCTCAGTGTCTTCCTGTTCCATGTCTTTATCAATGTAGGCATGGTGCTGGGACTGACGCCCGTCATCGGTATTCCGCTGCCTTTCTTCAGCTACGGCGGCTCGTCGCTCTGGGGATTCACCTTCCTGCTGTTCATCTTCCTGCGTATCGATGCCGGCCGCAACCTGGCCCGCAGCTGACTCCCACCAGAGTTTATTTTTTTTTCGCGGTTGCCATCACGCCGTAACCACCTGACTATCAGTACGTTAAGTACTTAGTGGCGACAAACGGCAAAATTAATAAACTTGTAGTAGGAGCCCGACGTCGCTGATGCCTGTGAGCGTCTCGCGGCTCATGATGTGGTGGATGGTGACGCTCAGCGAGTCGCCCTCGTTGAGGCTGATGTCGGGCAGTGGAAATTCCTGCTGACGCATCGACAGACCATGTCCCAGACTCTTGCCGTCGCTGTCGACCAGCGTACAGTGTACGGTGTCGCGGCGATGCCTATTCGAGGGCAGGGTAGTCTGCTCGACGACCATGCTAATCTTGCTGTAGGGATAGTTGACTGCCGTCCGCAGCCCCACGTAACGCTGTACAACGGCGCGCTGCGTCATGGCCGGTACGCCGAACGTCAGGGTGTCTTCGCGCTCCCATCCCGTCATCGGCGTGTGTTCGTAGTGGTTGTAGACGGTCTTCTCGATACACCCCATCAAGAGCAGTGTGGCGCAAAGGCCGACGGCTATCCACCGTTTATTGCTTCGGCTGTTCATCCTTCTTCGCCTGTTCACCCTTCTTCGGCTGTTCACCCTTCTTGGCCTGTTGCGACTTGTTTTTCTTTTTCTTCTTCTTGGTCTTGTCGAAGCGGTTGATGTCGCCTCCGGCCAGGTCGATGGCAGCCTTTTCGGGCGTCGCCTTGCCACCCTCTGTCAGCGATTCGGGCTTCTCGCCGCGCCGGTTCATCTCGATAATCTCGTGGGCACGATCGATGGTGATGGTCTCCAGATTGACCGCCATGCGCTTGTCGGTGGAGTAGGTCAGCAGTCCTGCCAGGATGTCGCTCTTGAAGTGGTAGTAGTCGGCATCCAGCGTCTGTAGCACCACCTCGCGGCCGGGCAATTGTCGTCCGGCCTCCAAGTAGTTGTCGACCTCGTAGTTCAGACAGCACTTCAGCTTGGCGCACATGCCGGCCAGCTTCTGCGGGTTCAGCGAGATGTCCTGGAAGCGGGCCGCCGCCGTCGACACCGAGACGAAGTTCTTCATCCACGTGGCGCAGCACAGCTCACGGCCGCAGGGACCTGTACCGCCGATGCGCCCGGCCTCCTGTCGCGCGCCGATCTGCTTCATCTCGATGCGTACGTGGAAGGCTGCCGCCAGGTCCTTGATGAGCTGGCGGAAGTCGACGCGCTCGTCGGCGATGTAGTAGAAGATGGCCTTCTGACCGTCGCCCTGATACTCCACGTCGCCAATCTTCATCTCCAGACCCAAGCCCTTGGCTATCTGGCGGCTCTCGATCATCGTCTCGTGCTCGCGGGCCTTCGCCTCGCGGAACTTGTCCATGTCGATCTCGCGTGCTATCCTGTAGATGCGCTTGATGTCGTCGGCACTCTTCAGGTTGGCCTTCTTGATTTGCAGCTTCACCAGTCGTCCGGTCAGCGTCACCACGCCGATGTCGTGGCCGGGGTTTGCCTCGACGGCCACGATGTCGCCCTTCTTCAGCGGCAGGTTGTTCACGTTGTGGTAGTAGCCCTTGCGGGTGTGCTTGAACTGCACCTCCACCAGATCGGTCGACTCCTGATTGCCCGGTACGTCGGCCAGCCAGTCGTAGGTGTTCAACTGGCGGTCCTGTCGTCCCACGGCCTCGTGGCAGAGTCCGCGGTCGCAGCCGGTTCTTATTTCATATTCTTTTTCCATTGTCCTTATGTCGTTATTTCATTATGTCGTTATGTCGCTCTGTCGTTATGTCGCCATGTCGTCACTTCGTCATATCGTCATTTCGTCATGTCGTCATGTCGTCACTTCGCAATCAGCAGCACGATGATCTGCAGCGCGAAGTCGAAGAACACGATCTTCGCATTGGCGTTCTGCCCGATGTCGCGGATGGCGCGGTTCGTCAGATCGTAGATCGGCAGGATGTTGGCCTCGCCGACGAAGCGGGCGAAGTTGCGTGCGAAGTCCTCTTCGGCCTGGGTCATGTAGACCAGGTCCTGCTTTCCGAAGTTATACATAAAACATTCGCGCGTCATGCGCAGGAAGTACTGCAGGAATCGCTTCTGCTTCTCGCGGCCGAAGCCTGCCAGCACCTCGCTCCACTTCCTCAGCTCGCGAATCTTGCGCTGATAGGCCAGTCGCATGAGCGAGATGTACAGGTCGAGGAACTGCTCATTCTCCGTGCCCACCTGCAACTCCTGTAGCGCCTGTAGCCATGAGCCGTTGGCCAGTCGGCTGATGCGGCGGGCCGACTCCTCGCTGATGGCGCGCCGTTCGATGAGTGCCTGGCAGATGGTCTCCGCCGGCAGTTTCTTCACGTCGATGCGCTGCACACGGCTGCGGATGGTCTCCAGCAGTTTGTCGGGCTCTTCGCAGGCCATGATGAACACCGTCTGCTGCGGTGGCTCCTCTATCAGCTTCAGCAGCTTGTTGGCGCACTCGATGTTCATGCGCTCGGGTAGCCAGATGACGCTCACCTTATAGCCGCCCTGACTCGACTTCAGCGACAGCTTCCGCACCAGGGCGTCGCTCTCGCCGGCGGTGATGATGGCCTGCTGGTTCTCGCCGCCCATGGCTGTCAACCACTCGTCCATCGTGAAGTAGGGCCCGCCTCCCACAATCAGTTCGTGCCACTCGCGTGCGAAGTCATCGCTCACCGGCTTGTGGTCGGCGCCCATCGACGGCAGCTTGATGGTGGGGTAGGTGAAGTGCAGGTCGGGATGCTCCAGTTTCTTGAGCATGGGCGACTCGGGAGCCGCCGCGAGTCCTGCGTTCGTTGGCTGTTTCGGGAGCAGGTGGCACGCGAAGGCCACGGCCAGCGCCTTCTTGCCCACGCCCTGCGGTCCGCAGAGCATGATGGCATGAGGCAGCCGACCTTCCTGCGTCATCTGGAGCAGGCGGTCGCGCACGTCTTCTTGGCCTATTACGTCGTCGAATGTCATTTCAGCAGGCAAAGTTACGAATAAAAATTGAGTTCCAATACGAAAACTACGCATTTATGACATTTTTTTGCAATTAAAAAAATATAAAAGGTGTAATAATTGCGTGGAATCAAAATTCTTTTCGTATCTTTGCACCATCAGAACAAAACATCTACTTATCAATAAACTAAAAACCAATACACGTATGAAAGACTTACAGATGTACATCAACGGCCAGTTCTGCGAAAGTTCGAACGGCCAGTGGATTAATGTGTTGAACCCCTCAACCGAGGAAGTCATCAGTCGCCAGCCGGAAGGCACCATCGAGGACGTGAACCGTGCGCTCGACGCTGCTCGTGCCGCTCAGAAGGCGTGGGCCAAGACGCCCGCCATTGAGCGTGCCGGTTACCTGCTGAAGATGGCCGAGGGCATCAAGAAGCGCGAAAAGGAGTTTACTGAGATCATCATGCGCGAGCAGGGTAAGACCCGCACGTGGGCCTCGATTGAGGTAGGCGCCACCATCGCTTACTTTGAGTATATGGCCACCTTCGCCCGCCACATTGAGGGCGAGATCATTCCCAGCGACCGTCCCAACGAGACCATCCTGCTGACGAAGAAGCCCATCGGTGTCGTTGCCGGTATCCTGCCCTGGAACTTCCCGTTCTTCCTCATCGCCCGTAAGGCCGGTGCTGCCCTGATAGCTGGCTGTACCATCGTCATCAAGCCTTCGCAGCTGACGCCCGAGAACTGCACCGAGTTTGCCAAGGTCGTCGCTGAGACAGGCCTGCCCGCCGGCGTCATCAACATCGTTACGGGTAAGGGCTCGGTCATCGGCAATGAGATGGCCGGTTCGCCGAAGATCGACATCGTCTCCGTGACGGGTTCGGTCAGCGCCGGCGAGAGCATCATGGCCGCTGCCGCCAAGAACATCACCAAGGTCAGCCTCGAGCTGGGCGGTAAGGCGCCCGCCATCGTCATGAAGGATGCCGACCTGGAGCGTGCCGCACAGTGGATCGTCGACAGCCGCATCGGCAACAACGGTCAGATCTGTAACAACGCTGAGCGCGTCTACGTACAGAAAGAGGTGAAGGATGCGTTCACCAAGATTCTGGTTGAGAAGATGAAGGCCGTCAAGGTGGGCGACCCCTGCGCCGACGAGACTGTCGACATGGGTCCGCTGGTTGAGCAGCGCGCACTGGAGAGCGTCACCGAGAAAGTGGAGCGCGCCATCAAGCAGGGTGCTAAGCTGCTTTGCGGCGGTCAGCGCGTAGGCACGAAGGGTTACTTCTATGCCGCCACCGTGCTCGACGACTGCCGTCAGTATATGGACATCATCCACGAGGAGACCTTCGGTCCGGTGATTCCGCTCGTGACCTTTGAGACGCTTGACCAGGTGATTGCTTGGGCCAACGACTGCGAGTACGGTCTGGCCAGCTCAATCTTCACGAAGGACCTGAACGTTGCCGTGAAGGCCTGCCGCGAGCTGGAGTTCGGCGAGACCTATATCAACCGCGAGCACTTCGAGGCTACCCAGGGCTTCCACGCCGGCGTGAAGAAGTCGGGCATCGGTGGTGCCGACGGTAAGCACGGCGTCGAGGAGTATCTCGTCACCCATGTCACCTACCTCGATACTTACGAGGACATGTAATCCCCCATGACGAATAGAGAAATAAGTCTATGAAAATCGGACTATTCGTTCCCTGTTATGTCGACGCGCTCTACCCCGAGGTAGGCGTGTCGACATTTCGCCTATTAAAGAGCCTGGGGCTTGACGTCGACTATCCGGAGCGGCAGACCTGCTGCGGACAGCCGATGGGTAATGCCGGCTTCGAGCACATGGCGCGGCCGCTGGCCAAGAAGTTCGACGAGCTCTTTGCACCCTACGACTACGTGGTGGCGCCCTCGGCCAGCTGTGCCGCCTACGTGCGCTGCTTCCACCCCGGACTGCTCGGTAAGAAACCCGAGGACTGCGAGGCCGTGGGAAAGACCGTCGACCTGGTGGAGTTCCTCCACGACGTCGTCAAGGTCGACAGCCTGCCGGCCAAGTTCCCCCACAAGGTCAGCGTCCACAACTCCTGCCACGGCGTGCGCGAGCTCGGCTTGTCGTCGCCGTCGGAGCGCAACGTGCCGCGCTTCAACAAGATCATCGACCTGCTGAAGCTGGTCGAGGGCATCGAGATTGTCGAGCCTGAGCGCCCCGACGAGTGCTGCGGCTTCGGCGGTATGTTCTCGGTCGAGGAGCAGGCCGTCTCCATGCAGATGGGCATCGACAAGGTGAAGCGCCACATAGCCACCGGCGCCGAGTATGTCACCGGTCCCGACTCGTCGTGTCTCATGCACATGCAGGGCGTTGCCCAAAAGCAGGGCCTGGGCATCAAGTTCATACACGTAGCCGAGATTCTCACTGCCGGTATTAAGTAGTAAATAGTAAATCGTCAAATAGTAAATAGTAAATCGTCAAATAGTAAATCTAATAGATGAGTACACGACATTCCAAGGCTGCCGAGGCCTACTTGAAAGACCAGACCGTCGTCAGCCGCCACGACCAGACGTTCTTTGGCGTCCGACAGAAGCGCGACCGCATGGCTCAGGCGCTGCCCGAGTGGGAAGACCTGCGTGAGGCCGCCAACCTGATCAAGAAGCACACCGAGACACACTTGGCCGACTACCTGGAGCTGTTTGAGAAGAACGCGACTGCCAACGGCGTCACCGTACACTGGGCACAGGATGCCGACGAGTACAACCGCATCGTCTACGATATCCTGTCGGCTCACGGCGTCAAGAAGGTGGTGAAGAGTAAGAGCATGCTCACCGAGGAGTGCCACCTGAACGAGAACCTCGAGCAGAAGGGCATCGACGTCATCGAGACCGACCTCGGCGAGCGCATCCTGCAGATGATGAAGCTGGCACCCAGCCACATCGTCATGCCGGCCCTCCACGTCCATCGTGAGGACATCGGCGACACGTTCCGACGCCTCATTCCCGACTTCGACCAGATCGCCAAGGGCTACGGCCAGCTCGCTGGCGGCGGTTCCCCCGCCGACCCCAACGACCCGACCTTCCTGACCTACGTCGCCCGTATGCATCTGCGCCAGCAGTTCGCCGAGGCCGATGCAGGCATGACAGGTGCCAACTTCGGCATTGCTGCCACCGGCGACGTCGTCGTCTGCACCAACGAGGGCAACGCCGATATGTCGACCAGCATTCCCAAGCTCCATATCGTATCGATGGGTATCGAGAAACTCATCCCCGACTATCAGGCCATGGGCGTGTTCCAGCGTTTGCTGGCCCGATGCGGCACCGGTCAGGAGACCACCGTCTACACCAGCCATTTCCGTGGCCCGCGACCCGGCGGCGAGATGCACATCGTCCTCGTCGACAATGGCCGTAGCCAGATCATCGGCAATGCCGAGCACTGGCAGACGCTGAAGTGCATGCGCTGCGGCGCCTGCATGAACACCTGTCCCGTCTACCGCCGTTCGGCCGGTTACAGCTACACGTACTTCATCCCCGGCCCCATCGGCATTAACCTCGGTATGCTACGCGACGTGCATAAGTACCACGACAACGTGTCGGCCTGCTCGCTCTGCTGCTCGTGCGACAACGTCTGTCCCGTCAAGGTCGACCTCTCCAGTCAGGTCTACCGCTGGCGCCAGCAGCTCGACGACCACGGCCATGCCGACCCGATGAAGCGGATGATGTCGAAGGGCATGTCGGTGCTGTTCAACAATCCGTCGCTCTATACCACGGCGCTACGGTTCTCGCCGATGGTCAACTGGATTCCCGGGCCGCTCATCAATATGAAGCTGAACCCCTGGGCCTACGGCCACCAGATGATGAAGTTCCCCAAGAAGTCGTTCCACCAATTATGGAAGGAGAAGAAACTATGAGTGCAAGAGAAGAGATACTGAAGCGTCTGCGCGCTAATACCCGCGAGACCTACGATAAGCCCGACCTCAGCCAGCTGAAGCCCATCAAGTATGATGACCCCGTTGCTGAATACATCACCAAGACCACCACGACGGCGGGTGCTAAGCTGATTGAGATGAAGCCCAGCGACGATCTGGCCACCATCGTTCGCCAGATAGCAGACGGCGATTCTGTCGCCAGCAACCTCCCTGCCGTCAAGGCCGATGTCAACCCCGACACCGTCGGTTCGGCCCAGGAGTTGATGAAGGTCGGCGTCGGCGTCGTGGCCGGCACCATCGGCGTGGCCGAGAATGCCTGCGTCTGGATTCCGCAGGAGACGAAGGAGAAGGCTGTCAACTTTGCTGTTCAGCACCTGGTGATTGTCCTGCCGCGCACAGCCATCGTCAACAACATGAACGAGGCCTACACCCGCATCGAGGCATCGACAGTGTACTTCCAAGAGTATAAGTTCGGAACGTTCATCAGCGGTCCCAGCAAGACCGCCGACATCGAGGGCGCCCTCGTCTACGGCGCACAGGCTGCGCGAGCCCTGACCGTCATCCTGACGCCCTGACGACGTTACCCCTTTAACCTCTTCACGATTTCGACCACGGAGTCGACGGCTGACACAGTATAGAAGTGGATGTCGTTGACTCCGTGCTGGTATAGTTCGCGGCACTGCTCGGTCGTCCACTCGATACCCAACTGGCGGGCGTCCTCGTCGGTCTTGCACTTCACGATCTCGCGGGCCAGCGGCTCGGGGATGTCGCAGTGGAACGTCTTAGGAACGACCGTCAGCTGCGATAGCTTTGCCATAGGCTTGATGCCGGGGATGATGGGGATGGTGATGCCCATCTGGCGGGCCCGCTCGACGAACGCGAAGTACTTCTGGTTGTCGAAGAACAGCTGCGTCACGGCGTACTGTGCGCCAAGGTCCTGCTTCTCCTTCAGATACAGCATGTCGCGCTCCAGATTGGGCGCCTCCTCATGCTTCTCGGGGTAGCAGGCCACACCGATGTCGAAGCGCCGACCGGGATTCTTGATGGGCGTGCCGTCGGCAAAGAAGCCGTCGTTGAAGCGCTGCACCTGACGGATGAGGTCGGTGGTGTGGGCATGGCCGCCGGGCGTCGGCGTGAAACGGGCGTCCTCCTTGGCCTTGTCACCACGCAGCAACAGCAAGTCGTGGATGCCAAGGAACTGCAGGTCAATCAGCTCGTACTCGATGTCCTCGATGGTGGCGCCGCTGCAGATGACGTGCGGCTGGACGGGAATCTGGTAGCGCTGCTGGATGGCGGCGGCAATGGCGATGGTTCCCGGACGGCGGCGCACACGAAGTCGTTCATATCTCACTACCTCGCTCTCTCCTCTCTCATCACTTCTCTCTTCTCTCTCCTCTCTCCTCTCTCCTCTAATTTCACGATACACAAACTCGGAGTGGTGCGTCGTGATATTGATGAAAGCAGGCTCAAGCTCGGCCAGTTTGTCGATGTCGGCAAACAGACGGGCAGTGCCGGTGCCCTTCAGTGGCGGCAGTACCTCGAACGAGAACTGACGCTGGCGGTTTTGCTGGTTGATGATCTCTGATACGCTCATGGATAAAAGAATTTGGCTGCAAAGATACAACTTTTCAGCGTAATCCTCGCAGCCAAACTCGCTTTTTTTGTTATTACCCGTCGATTATTCGAAGTCAGCCTCTTCGTCGTCGCCCCAGATGAGCGAAGACTGGTGGCGGCTCAGGTAAGTGTCCGTCGGGGTCATGTCGTCATACTCTTCGTCGAACACGGCCGTGTTGCCAACGCCACTAATCGCGTTGAGTAGGTCGTCGGTGGCCATCATGGCGACGGCTGTCTCAGGTTGCAAATATGTTTTTTTCATGTTCTTGTCCTCCTATCGTTACTTGAGTATTACCTTTTTGCCGCCTACGATGTAGAGCCCCTTCTGCGGCTTGGCCACCTGGCGTCCCTGCAGGTCAAACCACGCGCCAGCCCCATTTTCAATATTCAATTTTCCATTTTCAATTGAAACGATGCCCGTAGCGTCATCGGCGATGACGAGGCGCAGTGAGCGGCTGTCGTTGCCCGTCTTCGGCAGGTATGCCTTGCCGGCAACGATGGTCGTGCCGCTGTAGAGGCGCATGCCGACGGTGGTGTCATTGATCTTGTCCAGTACGTAGATGCTGTTGGCAGCGACGGCGGTCTCCGTGGCCGTGCCCACGAGCAGGTTGTTGATGGCAGCCGTCTGAGTGGTTGCGGCTGCAAACTCATAGTCGCCAGCCTCTGCGTTGAAGATGAAGCCCTCGCCGGCGGGAATCTGTGTGATAGGTGTCAGCGTCACGCTCTCGTCATCCTTGGCCGAGATGTAGTAGGCCTTTGTTCCCTCGGGCACTACGGCGTCGTAGGCGAGGCAGGCCGTCGTCCAGCCGATGGCCGTCGTCGTAACGGTCGTGACAGTACTGCTGACGGTGACAGCCTGCGACGGAGCCGACAGACCGCCCATCTCGTTGGCGGCACG
>Ga0326512_10003915_pt1 | contig 10870 bp, 4 predicted proteins | sample 1_2617_0518_D_FD_203652 | JGI IMG/M metagenome (GOLD analysis project Ga0326512, IMG submission 203652) | Bovine rumen microbial communities from UC Davis, California, United States - 1_2617_0518 | ecosystem: Host-associated > Mammals > Digestive system > Stomach > Rumen | place: USA: California...
ATCCCAGTAGCCCCAGCCCTGCTTGATAGCATCGCCAGAGGTGTCGAAATGGTTACCTAAGTTCCAGCCCCAGCCCAGCATCTGTGTGACGGCAGTCGCATTGTTGCTGGGCATTTCCTTGACTTTGAAGGTAACATCAATGTCCTGATTATAGGCTTTGCCTTGGGGACCAATAACCAAACCAGCAGGAATGTGCAGAGCAAAGCTGTTGCAGAAATCCAGTGTCTTTGTCACGGTCAGTTCCTTTGAAGCACCAGCCACCCAAGCTTTATCAACTGCAGCACCGTTGATCGTAATTTGATTCGCATTTTTAGTGGCAAATCCAATGTTCTTGTCAAAAGCCACCTTGATGGTTGTCTCGCCAAAGAAAATGGGCTTTTCTTCCGTGAGTGATGTTGAGACTAACTGTGGTGCATCTACATCAGTAATCTCAATTTGAGCATCAGTGTCCTGACAGGCTGTGGCAATGAGTGCCACAGCTGCAATAGACAATGTATTAATAATGTTTTTCAGTTTCATAATCAAAATAGTGTTTTATTATTCAACAGTAATCTTTGTACATTTAACGTTGTCACCGTTGAGCACGAAGACACCGCCCCAGCCGCCAGCTTTATATGCAGCGTCGAGTATTTCCTGAGTGAGTTCGAGTGCATATTTGCCACCATTACCTGCAAGGTCATACTCGGTGAACTTGCCACCCTCAGTATCGTTACCGAAGTTGCAGATACTAGCATAGGTGGGACCCCAGTGACCCTCAACGAACTGAATTTTCCAGTTGTCCTCCATCGGAGTAAGGTAGAAGTACAGCGTCTGGCCAGCCTTTGCACCGACTGCTGCCAACTCAGCACCGCCATCGGAGAGAACATACGGTTGGTTGCCCCAGTCGTCAGCGACAACTTCGCCTTCCCACAGGGTTTCTTCTACAGACTCGTAGTGAGTGGTGGTGATGCGGTCAACGACAACATTGTCGCCATTGAGCACGAAGACACCGCCCCAGCCGCCAGCTTTATATGCAGCGTCAAGCATCTCCTGAGTCACCTCAAGGTTAAAGTAGCCCTTGTTGGCTTCCAGGTCATATTCAATGAACTTACCACCCTCAGTATCGTTGCCAATGCTACAGATGCTGGCATAGGTGGGTCCCCAGTGACCCTCGACAAACTGAACCTTCCAGGAAGCATCCAAAGGCGTGATGTGGAAACTGATGATATCGCCAGGAACAACACCGGCATCCTTCAGTTCCTGACCACCGTCAGAGAGTACGTATGGCTGGTTACCCCAGTTGTCAGCAACAGCCTGACCAGTCCACAGAACGGTAGTGACCTCTGTGTTGGGGATGAAGTCGAAGGTATAGGTAATCTCGCCATTCGACGAAATCAGACGAACCTTAGAACCCTTCTTAGCCTTGGCGGGAATGCCAATAATCAGCTTGTTGTCGTTGGTCAGCACAAACTGGCAAGGCTCACCGTTAATCTCGACACCCGTCAACTTGTCGCCGTTAGCCACAGTCAGGGCGAACGAGTCGCCAGCCTTCAGTTCAGCATCCTCAGCAGGCAGTTCTGTGAAGTAGCAGAATACAGCCTCCTGGATGGTAATCTCAGGAACGTTGGCTACGGTAGTACCATTAGCCAGCGTCAGGACGGGGGCACCAGAAGTAGCGTTCATAGGAACAGTCAGTGTGATAGCGTCGGCAGTTCCTTCAACATTAACAACATCTGACTCGCCAAATTGAACCTTCTTTACCAAGTCAAGGTTAGTTCCGTTGATGGTCACTGTTCCACCAGCGCTTACACTTGTGCTGTTATAGCCTGTAACAGTCGGTTTCACCAAAGTAAAGGGAACATCAATTTGGGCACCGTTGGCCATCGCCAGTTTGAGGTTACCCTCAGTAGCAGTCTCAGGAACGGTTACTGCATATGCCTGCTTGGTGTTGATGATGTTCTGGTTGTTTGCGATGGTATACTCACCTTTGGAATCTGCAAATACAACATCAGTCACAAGATCCATATCCTTACCGTCAATCTGCAAGGCCTGACCTGCCTTTACAGGATTAGGAGTTGCTACGCAATTTGTAGGCTTCACAGTAGTCAAAGTACCCACAGGAACCTCTATGCCAGACTTGCAGACAAGCAGGATGTCACCGTCAGGAGCCTCGGCAGGCAGCGTAAAGGTGATGTCCGTGTCGTCGTTGGTAATCTTAAGATCATCAGCGCTGATACCACCAATGGTGATGTCATCTGTCAACTGGAGATAAGTACCAGTAATGGTGATGGTCTCACCGGCCTTGGCTGTAATATTACCTAAGGCTTCGGCTTCATTGCGCCCCTTCAGTTTATGAATAGTAGGTACACCAATCTCAATAGCTGACTCAGTTTCGATAATCTGATAATCCACGCTGTTCTTGTCTACTACGGTCAGGTCGGCAGTGTAGAGTGCCAGCTTACCAGTCTTGGCTTCCTCAGGAACCTCAACTTCAATGGCATAGCGGCTATGCGACTTGAAGTCTTCCATGCTGACTAGGACGTTATCGGCAAAGGCCAGCGACTGAACAAGATTCAGGTAGTCGCCCTCAATCTTGATGACATCACCCGGCATGGCTGCCAAGGGGATGCTCGTGATAACAATGCTTTCGGTGTATTTCAGGTCGGTCTTGGTCGTGATGATCAGGTCTGTATTAGTAACCAGCACTACCTTGCCAGGCACAGGACCATCCTTAGGGACGGTGACACGAATCTCGCTGGGAACACCAGCTTGTTTGACTTCAATATTGGTAATAGAGATGCCATCGGGAATAATAACCTCGCGCACTTGGTCGAGGTTGCTACCCAGAAAGCGCAGTGTACCACCACGCATGACAGGCGAAGGACCATATACGTTCAACGAGACTTCACCTTTATATTGGTTTGTGTCCAGATTGTCATTGCTGCACGCTGCCAGGGATAGCCCCATGAGGGCTACCACTAACAGGGTAAATACATTATATATTTTTTTCATAATATAAACACGCTTTTAGTTGTTACTTATTAGGAACGGCACGGATGTTATCAATCTTGATGACTGGCTGACAGTCAATACCAGTGATACCACCGCTGACAACAAAGATAGTGAGGCTGGTGAAGTCGCTTGCGCTCAGGCTGCCAGAAGCTGCACCACCACTGAAACCATACTTGAATTCGCTGATGGGCAGCGTTACGGTAACCCACTGGTCGCCAGTGTCATACTTGCCATCACTCTTTGCCTCCCAAGGACGATAGATGCCACGAGGCAGCTCGTCGTTGTTGAAGTAGGTGTTGTTACATCCTGCTAGAGTGTTGCCGTAGATATCCTTCACACCAGCATTGCCCATCGAAATTTTGGTGACACCACCAACAATGAACTGCATGGCACCAGAAGCCCAAGGATTAGCTTTAGGAACAAGCATCTCGAACTTGAACGACATGTTGCTGTAGTCGCTGAAGTCAACCAGGTCGGTCAGACGAACACCGTCACCACCATAATTCTCGGGATCTGCCCAATTGCCAGGCCAGTACTCGAACGAGAAGTTTCCGTCGTTCCAAGCACCATCCTTGTCCAGTGTGACAGAAGGATCACCTAGGCGGAGGAAGTTGCCCGACAAAGCAGTCTCGTCAGTCTCAATCTTTTGAGCGTGCCAACCGTGGTTGCCCAAAACAGCACCCGTTACGGCATTAGGTGTGTCGAAGTCAAACAGCATGCCACGAGTGTCGAGGTAGCGGAATGAAGACTTGGTCGTACCATAGATAGACTTAACGCTTATCTGTCCTTCTGTCTTACAGTCAGGAACTACAATCGTGATGACGCTGCGAGATGGATTGATACTCTTAATCTCAGCCGTTTGGCCATCAGGGAAGAAGACCTCCAGAGGGGTGTTGGGATCGTCGATGAAGTAGCTGCCGGTGATGGATGCTATAGAACCGGGAGCTGCATATTCACATGACATTCCTGATAATTGAGGTGCGGGAATGACAACTTTGAAATCGTAAGTCAGCGTATCGTGCGCCTCGGTAATCATGTAGATCTTGTCACTTACAACATCGGGGATGTCGCTGGGCACCTGAACAATCATAGTTTTGTCCGTAATGTAACTGGTGTTCAGAATAGCCTTCTTGTCGTTAAAAAACATCTGTTGGATGCTGGTCAGGTTTGAACCGACAATGCAGAGTTGGGTCTGTGGAGATGCTTGAACAAGCAGAGAGTCGCTTGCACTAAAAGCTGCTGGACGGATGTAGTTGATGACAGGAGTTCCACCAGTCAGTTTAAACTCGTCAGGCTGGTCTTTACATGACTGCAGCGAGAAGCCTGAAACCATGGCAAATGCTGTCAGTAGCAGACTGCTAAATATATGATTGTATTTCATATCTGTTATTGCTTTAAAAGTTTTAGAAAGAGATTGTGCTTATGTCGAAATCTTCAGGAGCCTCCATCAATAATGGGTTGTAGGAGATGTCGGCAGAAGGTAGAGGAATGGTGAAACTACGGTCGGTCACGTTGGGAGCCGCGGTGTTAGTGTCGTAGCTGGCGGGATGGCCAGCCAGATCCCATGCGCCACTCTGGTAGTAGTTCTTGTAGAGGTCGTTCAGACCATTGTATCCGTTACGGCGCTGGGCCTTAATTTCGTTAATGGCTCCTTGTGGGTCGTAGTAGTAGCGGCGTACGTAGTCGTACCAACGATCACCCTCACAAGCCAGTTCCAGACGACGCTCCTTCCATACATCCTCCCAAGTAATAGAGGTAGGATACTGATAGCCCTTCACTGAACGGTGGCGAACCTGATAGAAGGCCTCGAGGACTCTTGGGTCGGTAGTAGAACTGTTGTTACCCATAGCAGCCTCGCAGAAGATAAGGTAGACATCAGCCAGACGCAACAGATGTGTATAGAGGGCAGAAGCCATACGGCCTGCAACGGCTCCGTAGAAGCGCGCATGGTCAGCATTGTTGCCATAGAGGTGCTTCACCTCACCGGCACCTGTGGGGCTTTCCCACTGGTCAGGACCAGGATGGCCTTGGTCAGCATAGCCGCCATAACAGAACTTAGTTAGTTCGAAGCCGCCACAGTCGGCATAGAAGTAGTCATAGACATCGCCAACCATCATCAGGGTAGCCTTACGACGGTCGTCAACGTTCTGGCGAGAGGTGCTCAGCGCATTCTCGTTGAAAGCATCCTGCAGGTCAACCGAGGGACCGCCCCAGCCACCCCAGCAGTCACCATTCTCATCGAAGCCTTCGATAGAGAGGTCGCAGTGGAATGAGTTCTGACAGGTCCAGTGTGCCCCCATCGTCCAAGCCCATGAGATGAGAGCCTCGTCGCAGACGTTGTTCTCACCACGGAAGATGTCAGAATATTTCTCCATCAGCACGCGTCCGCTGTTCTGTATGACATCGTAGGCCAGCTCTGCTGCCTTTGCCAAATCCTCAGCGTTGCGCTGGTGAGCGGTACAGGTGATGTAGCTGTATGTTCCAGGATTGTAAGTCGTGTTGCTCTCGCTGAATCCAGCCTTTGCCAGATAAACCTTGGCCAGCAGACCCTTGGCAGCATACTTGTCGATACGTCCGTTGTTAGTAGGATCCTTTTCGGGCAGCAGCTCAATAGCCTTGTTCAGCAGGACGATGATGTATTCATATACATTGCTGATCTTTGCTTTATGCAGGTTATTAGAGTTCTGGCCTGTAATGTCATCAACAGGATTGTGGATGATGGGCACGGCACCGAATGAGCGTACCAGATAGAAGTAGGCCATGGCCTTCCATGTCAAGCACTCGCCCAATGTTGCATTCTTAACAGCCTCAGAAGCACCGCTGGCGTTCTTGATGTTGTTGTAAACTGTCGAAGAGTGTGTATTGACAGCCCATAGCGAAGCACTCATGTTGGCCAGGTCTGCATCTTCACCGTTGAGTGTGAAGGTCAGATAGGGAGAACTACCCATGTAGTAGTTACCTGACATCACCTCGCCGACCTTGAAGAAACCACGCATGAAGTCGTACCAAGGCGAGTTGTATAGATAGTTGACACCTGCACGGCATTGCGCGTCGGTGCTATAATAGTTGGAGGTGTCATAGCCGTCTTCTGTGGGTCTGTCAAGATAGTCATCGCAAGATGACAGCGCCAGTCCCATGAAAGCGAGGCATGCTATTGATTTGATATTTGATAGTTTCATAGTTTATACCTTATATTTAGAATGATACGTTAAGACCAAATGAATAAACAGTAGGAGATGGATAGCGTCCATTGTCAAGACCATAGACGTAACCGTTGGTGTCTGCTGTAGAAGCACCTACCTCGGGGTCGTAGCCATCGTAACCTGTGATGGTGAAAAGGTTTTGAATGTTGCAGTATACGCGCAGGTTGTCCAGATACAGTTTCTGGGCAATCTTCTTAGGCAGGGTATAGCCTAAGGTGATGTTCTTCATGCGCAGATAGCTGCCGTTCTCCACATAGCGGTCGCTGATGCGGCGGTTGTTGTTTGGGTCGTTCAGACGAACGGCAGGCAGACCAGTGGGATTCACTACCTGTACGTTGTCAATATCATCATACCAATTCCAGACTGTGCCGGAATTATTTCCGATGTAGCCGTTAGAGTAGTCCTTGTTGGGGTCTATAGGTGTAATGGTTGAACGTCCCTTCACCGAAGCAGCTTGATTCTGCCAAACACTGTTCATACCGTCTAGTTTCATACGCAGGTAGTTAAATACCTTATTGCCATAGGAACCGTTAACGAAGATTGTCAAGTCAAAATCCTTATAGCGGAAAGTATTCGTCCAACCAAATGTGTACTTAGGCATGGGGTTACCAATATAGGTGCGGTCGTTCTCATCTATGATGCCGTCGCTGTTCAGGTCCTTATACTTGATATCGCCTACCCATACGGTATTGTAGCGGTTGAAGCCAGCGTTGTTGTATGATACGGGCTTTGGACTGGTCTCAATGTCTTCCAGGCTGGTGTAGACACCATCGGTGACATATCCGAAGAACTGGAACAGGGGTTGCCCCACGTCACTCTTTGACACGATGTCGCTCCACATACCGTAACCGTAGATAGCAGCGCTGTTTGTGCCTGCCAATTCCTTCAGCTTGTTCTTGTTCCAGGAGATTTCGAACTCTGAGTCCCAAGAGAAGTCCTTGGTAGAGATGGGGTGGGTGTTGACGGTAAGCTCGAAACCTGTGTTCTCAATCTTACCATAGTTACCCCAAGGTGCAGCAAGGGCAGAAGAGCCGTTACCGCTGGTACCCATATAAGAAGGCAGCTGCATAGGCATCAGCATGTCGTCAGAAATCTTCTTATACCAGTCGAGGGTGATGTTGAACTTGTTGTTCAGGAAACCCAGATCGAGACCGATGTTGGTCTGCTCTTGTTTTTCCCAGTGGATTTCGCGGTTGGCAATACGTGCAGGACGCTGTGAGGTTCCCAAACCAGTCTCCATGACTGAGAGGTCAGAAGCCCATTTACCGCCACCGATATTCGAGTTACCCGTCTGACCCCAACCAAAACGTAGCTTACCGTTGGAGAGCCACTTCTCAGCAAACTTCTTAATGAAGGCCTCGTTAGAGAAACGCCAGGCTGCTGCGAACGAGTGGAACGAACCCCAGCGTTTGTCAGGACCGAAGTTTGAACTACCGTCGCGACGGAAGGTGTAGGTCAGCAAGTAGCGGTCGTCATAGTTGTAAGTCTCACGAGTGAAGAATGATGACATGGCAGATGAACCGTAGCCTGCACCAATTTGTGCCTCACCAGTACCCAGGGCTGGATTCTGGATGTTATTGGCGGGCAGGTCGGTATTGTAGGCACTTACGTAGTCCCACTTGCTCTCCCAGCACTCCTGACCAACCATGGCCGAGAAGCTATGCTTGCCAATCTGTCCATTATAAGTAAGGTAGTTCTTAATCTGGATGAACTGACCTGTGGTCTTCTGCAGGCGAGCTTGGTTTTGGTTCTTGGTCCAGTTGCCGAGGCTGACAGTGGGCTCAAACGTAGAGGCACGGTCCCAGTTGAAGTTGTAACCCAACTCAGTGTGCCAGACGAGTCCCTTCAGGAAAGTGACCTCTGCGAAGATATTACCATTCAGCAGGTTTCGCTTATAGCGGTAGTCGTTCATCAGAGCCAAGGCGACAGGGTTGGGGTTGCTCATACCTTCGCGTGACACTGAGGTGTAGCCACCCTCGATGTCGTAGATGGGCTGATAGGGAGGCGTGGTCAGCGCGTATGTGATGACACCCTCGTCCTGGTCGGCCTTCAGCAGCTTTTCCGAGGTGTGCGAGTAGGTGGCGTTCAAACCGAGTTTCAACCAAGGCTTGAGCTGTGCGTCCAAGTTGACTCGGGCACCGTTACGCATGAAGTTTGAACCAATGATGGTACCATCCTGGTTCATGTAGTTGGCGCTGACGTAGTATTTCACAGCGTCCGTACCACCCTGAGCACTCACCTGATGCTGGTGCTGCAAAGCTGTGCGGAAAATGGCATCCTGCCAGTTGGTACCCTTGCCCAGTACGCTGGGGTCGCTCAGTGTGGCATCAGTTGTGGCACCACCCTGGGCCACCATGTCATTATAGAATTCTGCAAACTCGCGCAAGTTCAGCATGTCAATGCGCTTACCCTGATGCTGCCAGGCTACCATACCGTCGTAGCTGAACTTGGCTTCGCCCGTCTTACCGTGCTTGGTGGTAATCAGTACGACACCGTTAGCACCCTGGGCACCATAGATAGCGGTGGCCGAGGCGTCCTTCAGGATTTCCATCGAGACGATGTCGGCAGGGTTGATGGTTGACAGCGGAGAAACTGAAGATACGGAACCATTACCCAGACGGTCGCCCAGACCTACAGAAGCACCAGACGAGTTGGAGTTGTTCCAGATGACGCCATCTATGACATAGAGAGGCTCAGCACCAGCATTGATGGTGGCCTGACCACGTACGCGAATCGAAGTAGAAGAACCAGGGGCACCTGAGGTGGCCATTGATGTCACACCGGCTACACGTCCTGCAAAAGCCTGGTCGAGGTTGGTGATGATAGAGCCCTTCATCTTCTTCTCGTCCATAGAACCTGTAGCACCTGCCAGATCGCTCTTCTTCATGGTACCATAACCCACGACTACCACTTCGTCAAGCACTTTCTTGTCTTCCTCAAGGGTAATTTGGTAGTTGTTGCGACTGTCAATCTTGATCTCCTTCGATACGTAGCCGATGTAGCTGACAACGATGGTCTGGCCTTGATTGACACTCAGTGTAAAGTTTCCGTCAAAGTCGGTGGCGACACCGTTCGACGTACCTTTCACTACCACACTTGCACCGATGACAGGACCCATGGCGTCCGTCACAGTACCCGTAATCTTCTTCGCCTGTTGCACTTCGTTGGGCAGCGGTGAACTGCCCTCTGCTGCATACGTCACGGGCGAATAGCCCAGCAGGGTTATAGCGCATAATCCTGCCAGCAGAGAGTTTTTACTGCAATTTAGATTCATACTTTGTTTGTTAGTTAATAGTATTTAATTGTTCTCGAATTTCAGGTTCGACGATGCAAAGTTAGTATAAAATCTGGAAATAGCATAACTTTTTTTTGTCTAATTTTGATACTTTTTTGCAAAACTGCAGAAAATGTCGGGATGGGTGTAAATAGTACAATATACATTTGCCGTCTGATACTTTTCGCGCGTACATTATATTATTAATCTCCGAAAGATCTCCGAAAGATCTTCGAAAGGTCTCCGAAAGGTCTCCGAAAGATCTCCGAAAGATCTCCAAAAGGTCTTCGAAAGGTCTCCGAAAGGTCTCCGAAAGAACCCTACCCCAGCACTTAGGCTTTTTCATGATTTCACTATGTACCAACTATGCTAAAATATAGAATGCTTTTAAGCTTTTTTATAGGCTCAGGTAATCAAAGTATGCAAGTTTATCAAAATAATATTGTAGATTTCCGAAAAATAATGTTAACTTTGCAACGTCAATTGAATGATTTAAACTAAAGACCAAAATAAGCATGAAGAAAACTGGCTTGATTGTTTTGCTTGTGGTGCTTTTCGGTATTTTGCCGATGAAGGCACAGATTCGTGGCAACAATATCAACGTGCTGGTGACCCCCGATCATCAGGACTGGAAGTATGAAGTAGGGCAGACAGCACAGTTTAAAATCAGAGTGCTGAAATCTTCTGCACAGTTAGACAATGTCACTGTAGACTACGAGGCTGGCCCTGAGATGTATCCTGAAGTGAAAAAACAGGGCGTGCTCCTGAAGGATGGCACGATGACCTGGAAGGCAAAAATGAACAAACCTGGGTTTTATAGGCTGACCGTGACAGCACATGTGGGCGACAAAGAGTATAAAGGATCCTGTACGGCTGCTTTTTCTCCTGAAAAGTTGAAACCGACAACAGTTGAACCTAAGGATTTCGACCAGTTCTGGACGAAAACTTTGGAGGAGGCCCGGTGGACAGTGCTCAATCCGCAGCGCGAGTTGCTGCCAGAGCGTTCCAACGAAGAGGTGAACGTCTATCAGGTCTCGTTTCAGAACATCCGTTGGGGCTCGCGTACCTATGGTATATTGAGCGTTCCCACCAAACCGGGCAAGTATCCCGCCTTGCTGCGTGTGCCTGGTGCCGGTGTGCGTCCCTATAGTGGTGATACTTATACGGCTCCTGGGAAGGCTATCGTGCTTGAAATAGGTATTCATGGAGTAGATGTGACTCAGCCTCAGGTTTTTTATGACAATCTGATGAACGGCGCCTTGAACTGTTACTGGAACTTTGGTATGGAGTCTCGCGACGACAGCTACTACAAGCGTGTGGTGGTTGGTTGCGTTCGTGCTGTTGACTATATTGCCTCGCTGCCCGAGTGGGATGGCAAGACCATTGGTGTGACGGGTGCCAG
>Ga0326512_10003916_pt1 | contig 10870 bp, 21 predicted proteins | sample 1_2617_0518_D_FD_203652 | JGI IMG/M metagenome (GOLD analysis project Ga0326512, IMG submission 203652) | Bovine rumen microbial communities from UC Davis, California, United States - 1_2617_0518 | ecosystem: Host-associated > Mammals > Digestive system > Stomach > Rumen | place: USA...
GGCCATTGATTCTCTGGACGCCATACCATTCAAGCGCTCGGTACATGATGCCGTCATAGTCGATGAAATTCCAGGCCACGCTGAACGGCTTGCTGTATCCATAGTCGAACGAACGGAAACAGTACCAGCCACGGTCCGGCACAATGGGATTGATGACATGTGTCCATCGGCCGTCTGCATAGTGGTCTGGATCGTTTCGGAATTCCTCAAAGAAAGCGCCATCAAAGATATCCCAGTCTCCGTCCAGCCACGCTTTCCTGAGCTTCGGCGGCAGCATCTCCAGCTGGCGCTTGTACTCTGGCTGCATCTTCATCAGGACGGTGTTGTCAGTAACTCGCGCCTGGATGAAGCTATACTCCTCCGGATACTCTCCCGGTATGAAATCCCTGTCCACGAAAAGACGCTTGATGTAGGCATGGCCTACGCCACCAGGGTTGCAAGTGTAGAAAACATGCTTGGGAAAGTAATTGACGCCACGGTTGCAGACCACAATATCCTTGATCCATTCCTCTTTGAGGTTGGTAGCCTCATCAATGAAGATATCGTCATACTCAGCGCCTTGATACTGCTCCACGTCGTTGTCATTGTCACAGTATCCGAATTTGATGATGCTGCCATTTTTGAATGTGAATATCTTGTCCTGTTTGTTGAATGTTGCGATGCCCAGCAGCATGGAGCGCATGGGCATGATGTGGTTGTTAAGAAGTTCCTGATAGCTTCGGCGGACGATCAGTATCTTGATGCCTGGATGGTGCAGTGCCAGGATAATGGCCTTCGCACGCACGGCCCACGATTTTCCGCCGCCTCTGGCTCCTCCGAAAGCAACATGCTTGGTCTTGGCAGTGAGAAACTGCCATTGCTTGGCATTGGGAGTGAAATGCAGATCAGCCACTCAGGTCCTCCACGGTTACTGACCTGGGATTGCCGGCATCATCCACAGGCAGTGCAGCTCCTTCCGGCGGCGTGATGATGATGTGAATCTGTTCGCCTGCAGTTGGTGCTTTGAGTTCTGCCATCTGTTTCTGGATGCGCAGCCTTTCCAGGTTGATCTTATTGCTTTCGGTTTGTGCGGGGGTCAGTTTGTTGTACGCCTGATACAGGATGTCCTGGGTTGTTTTCAGAGAGCTGGCGATGGATCGGAGCGGATCAGCCACAGAGGCACCAATGATGGCATCCGAGATCCGCTTCCCTTTCTGGTATTTCTGGTCATCCTCAGATGGTGCCGGCGGATGCTGCAGAATCTGGCTGATGTTTTTTGCTGCGAGATTGAGCGCGAACAGTGTTTCGATTGCTGTATCTCGCACCATGGTCAATGCATCGGCCTTTTTCGTGCTGATTTGCTCCACCAGTTTTGTCTCTGTTTTGTGTGCAACCTGTTCGCGCAGCTGCGTCCAGTTTTCGCTCTTGGACCTGGCTGCTATCTGGGACAGAGGCACATGGTGCTTATCGGCCAGCTTGCGCAGGGAAGTATCCGTGCTCAGATACTCGGCCTTGATCCTGTTCCAGTCCGGTCCTGTATCTGCCGTCTTGGCCTTCTTTTTTGGTGGGCCATCCCTGGCTCTTGCTGTCTTTCCCATGTTTTTCACCCCCATTCCATGATATGTCCGTCACCCTTTTTGGCTAGTTGTGGGCAGGATAGGCCGCGCATATCCGCAATAATGGCCAGGCTCTGTGAGGATGATGAGACGCAGGCAGCGGCCCTGGTGAGTGCTGATCTGGTTCCAATGCCAGCACTCGCGGCAGAGGATGAGGCGTCTGATCCGCCTCTCAGGCATCCTGTGTATCATTTCGTCGCTCCTCAAGTTCGGTCATCAGCGGCAATCCTCTTCAACAGATTTTCGCAAAGATTGGTAAGACTCCCGGTAAGCCTCCTGAGTTCCTTAACGTCCGCTTTCAGGGCTTTGTTTTCAGTCTCCAGCTCATTTTTTATAGCAATCAGGCGAAAGTAGCTCATGTGTTCCGCGGGAGCATTCGGCTCGTTTTTCAGCAATTCGATGGCTTCTGATAAAAGGTTCATCGTTTCTACTGATCCGCGAAGTTCTTTCAATCCATTTATGATCTGTTCTCTTTTGCTCATTTTGTTGTCCATTTCAGCCTCCCAGACAAACAGTCTCGACCAGGTCATCCAGCTCTGTGATGCGCTTGTCCATCTGGTTAATCAGCCACTCAGCTTCTTCTGCCAGCTTCATGTGGCAGTTGTGTTCTCTGAAATAGGGGCAGTCTTCATTGCAGAATTCAATCGCCTGGTGTGCCTTTAATCCATCCAGTACCTTGGATTTGGCCAGTTTTAAGGTATTCAGTTCTTCACTCGTCATCGTTTGTGTTCTCCTTTCAGCCATCGCTATGTATGTCTGGCCTGTCTGGCGCGTCTGCATTGCCTGCAGGATCAGAATAGCCAGTGATCTCACTCTCGTAATCTTGGAGCCATTGAGGCACACTGTTCCCATCTGGTTCTGTGTTTGGCCTCTGATCGTATTGGGCTTCTGTGACATCTTTGGCCTTGCCGGATTTTGCACCGTTTGCATTCTCTCGTTTTCTTTTTTTATTTTTTTCTTTATCTCTCTCTATATCTGTATTCTTAATATCTTGATCTATATTCTTACTTCTTATAGCTGCAAATTGCTCGGTTTGCTCCGGTTTGGATTGCTCCTGCATGCTGGTGGATACATTTGCATCCGTTTGCATATCGTTGCATTCGGGAGCACTTTCTTCCTTGTTCCAGCGGGCATTGGCAGCTCCCCTGCGTGCCTCAGAAACGGCCTGCCGCTTGGCTTCCGCGTCCGCCGTCTGTTTCTCCAGGAATGCATAATCCTTCTTGAGATCAGCAACAGCCATAGCGAAAAGGACCTTTTCTGGTCCGCTCAGCTGTGGCTTCTCTCCTGTACGCACATACTGCAGCAGTCCCAGAATCCACCTGCCGGCTGCTGCTTCATCAATCTGGTCGTTCTCATCCGTCAGGGCTTCCAGTCCGTTTGCCCAGTCCAAATGCAATTTCACCCACTCCATACTTCTGCTCCTCGTTGGATAGTTTTGCTATGCATATGCATGCAATTGCATGCATATGCATCCGTCAGCGCTTTGAGACAATTCCTTACATATCTTCATCAGATCTTCTTTGCTCTTTCTGTCTCCAGATCGGCTCCGGCCGCTCCGGATCCTCGTTGTCCAGCCGCCACAGGCGCTGATTGATCAGCTCAATGGCATGGGCTGTTTTGGTATACTCAAACGTCCCAGGCTGAAGCAGCTGCAGCCTGGCTTCATGACGGAATTTCAGCCGCAGCAGTTTTACCTGCTCATTGCAGGTCCGCCATGTTTTAATCTGTCTGCTCATCGTTCTGGGCCTGCATGATCATCTACATCTAACGGGCAGTATTTTGCTCGCTGTGTGTTGCTTGGCTTAATTTCATCATCCGCTGCTGCACAGTATGCTTTTAATGCGCATCCTTCTGACGCAATCCATTTAAAAAACAAGCATTCTCTGCATTCACCAGGTTTGTGTCTTTTTATATGATCAATCAGCTCTGCTTTTTTCTCTGGATGTGTGTCCAGAAACTGCTTATCATTCGCTCTGTATAAATCTCCTGATATCAGCATCATTCCACCTCTTCCTGGGCCTGCATAATCATCTGGCCAATCGGGATATATTCGCAGCTCATAATCCCCCTATGATCCGCCAGCTCGTCCGGCGGGGATATATGGAGCAGAATCTGCCGCAATGGGCAGCGCTTGATCTCTTTCCCTTCCCGGATGCATGTTGTGCATTGACCGTATACGGCATAGTTGGCCAGCTCGTTCAGATCTTTCTTATCTATCGCCACATGTGTCGGCGTCTCTACAGCGCCAGGGATATCAATGGTCAGCCGGCCATGGTTGGCATAGGTGACGTATTTCTGGACATCCTTATCCGGCAGCGTTCTGGTGATGGCATCCTGCACAAAATCCACCAGCCATTTAAGCAGGCCAAGATTGCGCAGTCCGCCTTCGGTGGCAGCCATCCTGTCCTTCATGCAGTCCGATCTGCGTGCCAGCTCGTTCCGCAGGATCATGATGGCCAGGTTAAATTGGTTTTCCGCCTTGGTAACTTCCCTCGTCTCTCCGGGTTTCATGGGTCCCTTGTTCATGTTGTCGCAAACTCCTTTCATCAGCCATCCGGGTCTTCCAGCTTGGCCATGGTTCTGTACCACTCACATTTTTCGTAGCATCCACAGCACCAGATTTTGAAGTGCTGCTGCTTCCTGGCCACTTCACGGAATCGAAGGATTTGCACGGCATCCTTCCCATAGGCAGACTCGCAGTGAATCTCCCGTTTCCCATGGTTACGGAAAAACGGGCATTTCACGGAAACGGACGCGTAACCGGTCCCGTATGTGGGTTCCTTTGCAAACTCCCAATCTTTTTCCATGCTGCAGCCCTCCAAAGTCGAATACCCCAGACAATCATGCCTGGGGTTTTACCTTAGTTTTCGATGTGGTAGTGTTCGGTTTTTACCTTGTCCATCACCATGGACAGGGCCTGTGCATACATCCGCATCTGATCGGCAGCCTTACTGCCGGGTCCGCCTGCGACATGCTGCGCATTGCGTTTGAAGTATTCAATCAATGCGGATACATCCCGCATGGCGTCATCCATCGTCATTACTTTGAGGTCTTTCATCTTGTACGCACGCTCCTTATCAGCTCCACTCAGGGTGCCAGTCCAGGATCGCAGGATCACTGGATGCCGAGCTGTACTGCAGCTGCTTTTTCCTGTGCCTGTAGGATGACCAGTCAATGCCCTTTCGTATGGTGAGCGTTACCGGCATCACTTTCGGGCGGGTAATGGGCAGGCCTGCTGCTCCGGCTCTCCGCATGATGTCCATCAGCCAGTCTGCAACGGCCTGCCGCTCCTGGCTCCGAAACTCCTTATACACTCCGTCAATATAGAGGCTGGCCGTGTACACGGTGTAAGTGATCTTGTCCGTCATGGCTGATCCTCTCCTTTGTACATGTTCGCCAGCTCCGAGATCAGACGGTCAACACAGGCCAGCGCTGCGTCCGTCTGTGTCTGCATGTGGACAATGCGCATGATCAGCTGCCGGTGCCGGGCCTCTCGTTCCTTATCCAGTTCATACTGTTTCCCGTTCCTGGCTCCGGTATGTACCGTCTGCAGTTTGAACGTCTGGTTGAACAGTATGGCGATGGGTGACGTCTGTGGTGGCGTAGCGTCTACTATCTGCTCAAAATATTCAGCCATCTCTTCCAGCTGGCCAATCAGATACTTGGCCAACACACGCAGCCGGTATACGGCAATCGTTTCCCTAACGTCAGGCTTTTCGTTCTCAAACTCAAGGCAGCCAAAGCGGAGATGGTTAATCAGATCGGCCATCTCCGCGTCAAACGGCCGCCAGTACGCAGACTCAAATGACTGCAGCTCGTATCCGGTCATGGCGATGGCATCAAAAAGGATGTCTCCGTCCTCATCTCCGTGCCTCTCGCAGCACTCAGCGGCCACATGGAGCCGCTCCGCCAAACGGTTCAGAATCTGATAGCGGTTGTACTTCACTCTGCTCATGCTTTACTGCTCCAATCTGTACGTTCTCGGTTTTTGCGTCGTACGCAGAAAATGGCTTTGTTGGTGATTCGCCTGGCTGCGCGGCGGATGTCAGCCGTCAGCTCCTCTATCCCGAAATAATCACAGCGGATACGGTCCAGCTTTGCCTCGCATTCTACGGTGCCTGCATACGGCAGCAGTCTGATCCTGGACCAGTGGTCTCCGATGACAGTCTCTTTCCGCATTTCGTACCATATAAACCGGTTGCCAATACGCAGGTTCTCCTTGAAAATCACATCCCTGATGTGACTCTCCTCATCCGGCCGGCAGACGATGTAGGCCAGCGATCCCTGATGCACGGCACACAATGTGCAGCATCTCCGGGCGATCTCGTCCAAACTCTTAGAACGCTCCACTTGTAACATCGTGCAGCGCCTCCAGTCCGTTATCCAGCAGAACCTGAGTCAACGACAGGCCAAGCTGCTCATCGTAGATTTTGCGTATCCCGTCACACAGCGTTTTCACAGCGCCGGATGACATGAAAATGGTTTTCAGCGGCTCCGTCTCGCGGACAGAGAACAGCCTGGCGTGATTGTCCAGCAGGCTGAGCACGCGAAGGTTCGCAATCTGTCCCGGTTCTCCCACCAGCATGAGATGGTCAGCTGCTCGGCCGTCAATTCCGATCAGATGCCACTCAGGGTCATAGCCGTGATAATCCTGCGTTTTGCAGACGATCATCCAGCGGCCGCTCCGGATTTCCCGGATGTGGCCATGAGTCAATGTCATAAGGCTTGCCATACACACTTCTCCTTTTTTGATTAGAAATGAATTCCCAGCCAGATCACCATACCGATGATCATGAGCACAATGCCGACCAAAGACAGCTGTTCAGACTCTCTGGTCTCCTCATCCTGGTACTTCTTGTACACAAACTCCACGCTCCTTTCTTATGATGTTCTCCGCCTGATCCGTCCGTCCGATTCAAACAGAGTAAGGTCAACGGGTTGTTCCGCTTTTCTCCTGGTCCGCTTCTGCGGCTCCGGAGAGGCCACAATCCTGCACCTGCTCAGATAGGCATCCAGCGCGGCTTCCGGTATGCGGATGGTCCGCCGCTGGTTCCTGCCGGCCATCAGGTCCACAGCTCCCAGCTCGGGCAGAATGGACCGGATGATTTGCTCTGATACGCCCAGAGAGGCTGCGGCCTGTTTCACAGTGAGCATTTGCATGGTGCGGCTCCTTTCTTAGAAATAGATGCAGTCAACAGTGGTCTGCAGCGCATTGGCAATCTTGATCAGCGTGCTTGCCTTTACGTTTTTGGCCTTTCCTGTCTCCAGTGCATTGATCCGTGCGCGGCTTACGCCGCTAAGCTGTGCAAGTTTTGTCTGGGAGATATGCTGCTCTTCGCGCTTCTCTCTGATTTTGCACCCCATCCCGAATGCTCCTTTCGGTTGTCATATTTGCTTGACAACTTGTGTCAAATGGATATTACACCAGACGTTCGAATGTGTCAAGTGGATTTGACAAACATTCTCTGATCACTTGACGCACGTATTTGACAAGTAAGCATTACAAACTGTATAATGTGTTTTACAGATAGGGGTGATAATTTGAAGCTAGGAGACATTGTTAAGAAGTACTGCGAGGAAAACGGCCTGTCTCAGCGCTCGTTTGCAACAAAAGCAGGATTGTCGAACACATACATTGCCATGTTGTTCAAGGGTGCCAATACGGCTACAGGCCAGCCTATACAGCCGTCTCTCCCCACAATTAAAAAAATCGCCGAAGCGATGAACAGCTCGCTCGACGCCTTACTCCGTCAGATGGATGATGAAATTGTTAACATGGGAAACGATAATGCAGACCTTTCTCATGTGGCCAACCTTATTCCCATCTCAGAACTGCACATGCACAAAATCCCGCTCTTGGGTTCAGTGGCTGCCGGTGAGCCAATCTATGATCCGGAATTTCCTGGCATTGTCGTAGACAGCCCAACAGATGCAGACTTTGCACTCAAGATCAAAGGGGACAGCATGGAACCAGAATTCAAAAATGGTGATCTCGTCTTTGTGAAGTTGGTGCCAGATGTTCCGCGTGATGGATGTGTCTGTGTCATGGCCATAGACGATGAGGCCACGCTCAAACGCGTTTACAGACAGCAGGATGGTGTAATGCTCCTTAGTAACAATCCGGCCTACAGTCCAATGTATTACAAATACGCTGAGCATGCGGTCCGGGTGCTGGGTGTGCCGGTAGGCTTTACGCGTATGCTCAAATGAAAGGATGAAATGAATGGAAAACATGGACAGAGAGTATACGAGGATGACTGTAAACTGGTTGGCTTCGATTGCAATCAACAATATAAGCCTGGATGACTATGTGGACGTCATTGAGGACCTAATCAAACGAGCAGAATACGGCAACTCTCAGTATGGACTTGAAAGATATTACAGAGATACCAGGGAATCCGAAATGGAACAAAAAAACAGCACCGGTTGACGGATCCGGTGCTGCCTTCCCCCGAGAAGTGTGTGAGGGCAGAAGAAGTTTGCGTACGCATATATTGTAGCATCTTCCTGTCCAGAAAGCAAGGTGTTGTGTATATGGCACAAAGACGGCAGCATCTGAAGAAAAGGGCAGACGGCAGATATGCCTGCCGATATAAAAACAAATGGTTCATGGGAGCCACAGAGCGCGAGGCATTAGAAGCCAGGGAAGAATATAAGCGGTTGCTCCAGACGGCATCCCCCAGCTCAGAAACCATGACGGTGGCTCAGTATGCAGCAAAGTGGCTGCCTCTGTATAAGGCAGACTGCAGTGCGAAAACCTACAACGATTATGCCAAGCAGCTGGATGCCATGATCTCCGCGATCGGCAGCATGCTGATCCGTTCCGTCACGGTAGATGATGTACAGCTGGTGTACAGGCATTATATAGGATACTCCGCCAGTACCATCAAAAGAGCGCGTATGCTCTATGTTGATATGTTTGATTGTGCGGTTGAGCAGGACCTGATCCGGCACAATCCATTCACGTCAGGCAATGCGGCTCCGCCCAAGGGCTATGAAGGCAGCCATCGTGCGCTCACTCCATATGAGGATCAGATCATCCTCAATGTTCCTGCCGACTTCCGCCTGCCGGTGATGGTCATGCGCTACGCAGGCCTGCGGCGGGGAGAGATGATGGCCCTGGATATTGATCGTGATGTGGATTTTGAGCGGGGCGTGATCCATGTCCGCGAGGCTGTCCGCTACGATAGCAACCAGCCTATCATCTCCAGCCCCAAGACAGCTGCAGGTGTGCGGACCGTCCCGCTGCTGGATATTCTCCGGCATGAGCTGGCTGGGCACCATGGTCTGGTGGCCACATCCGCTGCCGGTACCATGATGTCTGAGAGTGCTTTCTCGTCCGCCTGGGCGAAATACATCAACCAGGTGCAGGTGCAGGTCAATGGCTGCACGCACAGATGGTACGGTAAAAAGAAGGAGCACAGAGGCAAAGAGTTGCCGCCATGGTGGGAGTTTGAAATCACGCCTCATGATCTCCGCCACAGTTACTGCACCATGCTGAGAGATGCAGGCGTAGATATCAAGCTGGCCATGCGCTGGATGGGCCATGCCGATGAGAAAATGATCCTCAGGATCTATGATCATATTACTGAGGAGCGTATCCAGGACGGCACAGAAAAGGTTGAAAATTTGCTCGTTCGTAGGCAAAACCGTAGGCAGAAGGCAGTCTGATCGGATGTATCCATTGCGGCACACGGGTTTCATGAACGCGGCAGAACAGCCTCCGACTCTGAAGGTCACAGGTTCGAATCCTGCCAGGCGTACACGCTCAAACCCTTGGAATTGCTTGATTCCAAGGGTTTTCTCTTTCTCAAACGGAATGATAAATAATGCTAAATAATGGCGTTTTTTATATCCATTCGTAGGCAGAATGGTAGGCATTTGTGAGTTTGCCCAAACTCGCTGGCCACCCCTTCGGCGCAAATTTATTTTGTATTTTATCTATTTGCTTATTGACTTTGTACTAACTCCATAGTATGATAGAGATGTTCCAAGGAACACAGAAAGAAAGGAGTATGAACCATGAACGAAATTTTCACTGCTGAATCTTTTGGGTCTGATCTCCCTGAGAACTGGGAAGCCATCTGCAGCCTCTTGAACGCTTATGCTGAATCCCATCCTGATGAGGATCCCAATGACATCTGGGAATCTTACTGGGCGGGAAAAATTTGCACCGTCTGAAAGGAGCATGGACATGGAGATCGTGAAGATTTGCAATCTGTGTAGAAAAACAGCAATCCAGATCAGAAACGATGATGGCAAAATTGAAAACACCAGTAACATTTTCATTGATCAATGGGGATATGAAAGAAACTTCTGCAAAGATTGCATGAAGAAAAAAGGCAACAAACAAACATGGAAACAGTAAGAGAGGAGTATGAACCATGAAGAAGATCATCAAAGGCAAAGTCTATGACACTGAGACAGCCAAAAAGCTCGGCTGCTACGAGAACATGCAGGACGTCCGCAATTTCAACCATTTTGAAGAAGAGCTGTACAGAAAAAAGACCGGCGAGTTCTTCCTGTTCGGCCATGGAGGACCGGCATCCAAGTACAGCCGGCGCGTAGAGCAAAACACCTGGTCCGGTGGTGAGGATATCATCCCGCTGGACTACGACAATGCACGCGCTTGGGCTGAGGAGAATCTGGATGCTGATGAGTACGAATACATCTTTGGTGCCGTCTCTGAGGACGAAGAGGACCGTACCATCCATTTCAAACTGCCGGCTGATCTGGACCGGAAACTCACAGACATGGCCACGGAATGCAAGACCAGCAAATCCGACCTGCTACGCAAAATGGTTGAGAACCTGGTGAATTAAAAAAAGCGCTGCGTTTTCGCAGCGCTTTTCAGGTTATTACTCTTCCTTCTCATAGAAACCATCAGGCGGTTCATCGTTCTTGGTTTTAATCTGTTCCAGTGCTTTTTTCATGCCGGCTGGGAATGCAACACCAGCAAGTGCCAGATTTTCCAGGATGGATAATGCCTCATTGGCAATGTAGAACCATATCACCATGGACCGGAAAACCGGCTGGCCTATCACACGGTCCACCAGGGCACCAAGCAGCACAGCCAGGATGATCATCATTTTCTTTGCCAAGCCAATGAAACCTACCTTGCTGTCCAGTCCGCCTGACTCCGTTTTCTTGGATTTGCCCATGGCGGCCACTACACAGCCAGAAAGGTAGTCAATCGCCATGCACGCCACAAGGACCATGATCATCGTGTCCCATCCTCCGAAAAGACCGGCCACTACGCCTGCAGCACCTGCCAG
>Ga0326512_10003917_pt1 | contig 10868 bp, 12 predicted proteins | sample 1_2617_0518_D_FD_203652 | JGI IMG/M metagenome (GOLD analysis project Ga0326512, IMG submission 203652) | Bovine rumen microbial communities from UC Davis, California, United States - 1_2617_0518 | ecosystem: Host-associated > Mammals > Digestive system > Stomach > Rumen | place: USA...
ACAGGCAGCGTACTGCTCATCCCATAGGAAGTCGAACGGCTGGGTGATGAGAACGTCACTCTCCACCAGGATGAAGCCGTCCTTCAAGATGCCCCACAGATACTGCACCGACATCATGTGCTTCACGCTTCCATAGTTGCTCTTGTGCGCCAACTCCCAGCACTTGTCGGGATAGTTGGCCAGTTCCTGGTCGAAGTTGACGAGCTGCTGCTTGCGGTTGTTTAGCACCTTCACACCTTTTATCCTTCGTGTGAATGGTCTCTTGTCGCTATTGTCAAGCACCGTCACCGGCCAGTCGCAACCCACCTTGCGGATGCTCAGGATACACGCCTCGGTGAGTTCGGGGGTGTTGTAGTGTACTATTGCAATTTGTTTCATTTCGTGTCGGGATTAGGTTCTGTTGGTTGTGGCGTGGGTTGTGCGCCACTGAGTTTCGGGCTTCCGAGCTCTGCCAAATTGGTGCTGACGTAGATGGTGTCGCCACCTTCCACGGCTGGGCGGTCGTACTGCTGGCGGATTTCGTTCACCGTAGCTGCACCGGTCTGCAACTGCAATTGGTCCACCTTTGCCTGTGCCTCCTTATCGAGTCTGAGCAGCGGCTGTTCACACATGTGGATGCGACGCTTACCGAAGTCTTCGCGCGTCAGCAGTTTGCGGTTCAGTTCCTGTTCCATCTCGGTGATGTCGGGCTGCACCGTGCGCTGTAGATATTCCAGCGTGGCGTTGGTGTAGGTGGTGTAGTGAGAGTTGGTGTCGAGCATCAGCAGGGGGCGCGGGGTGCCGAAGAATCGGGCCACGTCGTCCAGTCCCATATTCATGTGCTCCATGAGCTGCATGTCCTGTGCGCTCATGCTGATAGGCACAACCTTGTCGAGACCTCTGAGGCTCACGATGTCCTGGTTGTAGATTTCCTCATTAATCTCTTTGGCATAGTTTTTCATCTGATTCGGGTCGAAGAGTCCCTGTGAGATAGGACTGTAGCCACTTGCGGGTGGCTGCTCTCCGATGAAGGCTTTCATGCGGCCACCCTTGGCAGCAGTCTCGAGTGCCTGGTTGCTCTCGGTCTTAATCAGCGATAGCGTGTCGGCTGCATACTGGATGGTAGAGATACCCCAGAAGCCGTCGTAATAGCGGAAGGTGTTCGGGAAGTGGAGCACGTCTTCACGCGGGGCTTCCACTTTAAAGCGCACGCCACCTTCGCCCAGGTACGTCAGGGCGTAGGTGCCGGTGATTTCGTTATAGCCGCCACATTCCGCCAACCATAGTGCGCTGGGGTCACGCCACTCGTCGCGCTCGATGTAGATGAAGGCATTGCCCAGCATGAGCCTCCGGATGACCACCTGCTCTATGAGCGATGCAGCGGTGCTTATCGGGTTGGGTTGCACTTGCAACAGATAGTTGATGTTGCGCCCAGGACCCCACATGTCGGGCACGAAGTTGCCGCCTGCCGCGTTCATCTTCTGATACTGGATGGCGAACTGCGCCTCAGTCTTGGCTCGCAGTTCAACGGCTCGATACACGGCAGACACCGCGAGTGCCATCTGCGGCGAACGCACGCGCACCTTCTTCTCCTCGAAGGTTCCGCCACTGATCTGCTGGTTGCTGGCATCGTTTGGGTCGGTGGTCTTCGGAACTCCCGTTGCCTCGCGTCGGCGGAAAAAGTTTGCAAAAATTCTATCCATAGTTATCTCGTTTTTCTTTTCGGGCGGTTTGTGGGCTCGGGGTTACTCCGTGCGGCAAAACCGCACGGCACACTATTTATCATTCACTATCTGCTGGCAGAGGAACTGGATGGTGTTCTCCTGTCGGCAGGCGTTGAAGGTCTCAGGCAGTATCTGGTACGTCTTGCCCTGCCACTGAATGCGGCTACGTTCCGTAATGATGTTGTTCCACCTCATACGCACAATCTTCACACCGTAGGCATCCAGCGCGCCGGCGGTCATGCCGCTTTTGCCCTTTTGCCAGTCCACATTAGCGTGGATGCAGGCGGCAGGCTCGAACTCGATGCCTGCGCTGTCGAGTCCGAACTTGCCCTGCTGTGCCTCCTTGCGGTTGAGGATGGTGATGCGGTCTTTGAGAAATCCAGATGAATACGCCATTTACTCAGCCGTTTCGGTTTTGGTGGGTTCGGGGAATAGTGCCTCGTAGGGTGTCCAGTCGATAGCGTCCTTCTCACGCCATCCGTCTTCCACACTCTGGTGGATATGGTTCACGGCGGCGGTGTAGAAGTCGGTGGATTCTTCCATCGTTCCGAAGGTGTGATACACGGGTGTTCCGCCCTCACGCTCGCCCAGTTTGAACGTCACGGGCAGTGTCGCGCCCTGTGTCTGCACGGCCATGTCGTAGGCAGCCTTGAAGTTGAATTGGTTCTCCTGCGAGAGCCACACGGGCTTGTCCTGCCACACCAGCCCGCTCAGAATCTTCTCGTCGGTGCGATGGTTGATGTCGCCCAGGATGGCAGTCTTCACGATGTCGAGAGTCAGGGCGTTGGTAGATGTCTTGTTCAGTGACACCTCATGCCACTCGTAGAGGTAGCCGTCCACTTGCTTCAGTCCGTAGCTGATGACTATCTGCGTGCCTTCGGTGCGCACGGCAGCAAAGTCGCTCAATGTTCCGTTTACTTTCATAATTCCAAACTTTTTATGATTACTTTATCTTTCGCCCATTATGCGGCCAGGGGTTTACTCGCCAGTCCGAGGTCGATGGCAATGTGTCGGCTGGCGGTATGGGAGAGGATGCCGAGGTAGGAGTCCATTGTACGCTGTGCTTTCTCTTCGTCATGCAGGTCGAGCGATTGGATGCGGGCTGTCATGCGTTCCAGCGTCCGGCGGCTCACGTAGTCGCGGTAGGGCTTTAGGAATGCGCCCAGGAACTCCACGCCCTGAAGCACCTCACGGATGTGGAGTTTACCCATGTGCAACTGCAGGCCCAGTTCGTCGGCCAGGAACTCGCGCTCACGGGGTACTTGAGCAAGCAGCCACTCGCGGTCGGGGTCTATCTGCGTAGAGTCATCGACATAGCGGCCGTAGTGTCGGCACAGGATGTCGCGCTTCACGAACTGGTCGAAGGGATTCAGATAGACATTCGAGAATAGTTGCGAGGTGAGGTTGCCAATGGGCAGGGCCAGTCCCGGATCCACGAAGCGCATACACTTGGCATGGTCGATGTCGTCCCAGTCGTGAAGGTCGCCCACGATTTGGCAGTGTGCCATCGGGTCAAGCATCACGATCTGCTCTGTCAGCCACAGGATGAATGAGAAGTCGCGGATGTCGGCCCAGGTGGTGGCGGATGTCAGCAGTACGCCACTGGGTATGCCCTCTATGTCTTCACTCAGTCCGACGCGGTGGGTGCTCATATTCAGGAGCGAAGCGGTGGCTATCTTCAGCAGTCTTGCCCTGTCAATGTGCATAAAGTAGCCGCGAATGTCGAGCGACAGGGCATAGGCTGGTTGCTGCCAGTTGTGGGTGGCTTGTTGGATGTGGTGGCGCAGTCGGCTGATGCCGTAGTGGGTGCCGCGGCCTTCTATGCAAGAATAGCTATCGGCAATGAAGGTGCGCTCAAACAGCTGGTGGGTATAGCGGAAGTAGAGGTGATGCACGATGCGGTCGCGGAACATGGCGGCAAACACCTCGCGCTTTTTGGGATAGCTGACGACGAAAGCACTTAGAGGGTTGCGCCTCGTACCTCCGTGTCATCAGGTCGTCGCACAACTCATTCAGATTTTCGGCCAGATTCGCCTCGAATTTCTGCACATACGACATCTTGTGCTTGTGGCGGGCAGCGTCGTAGTAGGCCACATAGAGGTCGTAGAGAAGTTGCTGGCGTGTTAGTCTGTAGCCCGTCTGGGCTGTGGGCGAAGTCTGAATGATGGTGTCTGACATTGTGATAAAAAATGAAGGCGGCTTTCATCATGCGATTGTTTGCCGTGTGGAACTGTACCCGTGACGTGCGTCAGCCGGTGTAGTGATGAGTGCTGCACTGCCCTGCGGGCGAAGCCGTTGAACCGATTGTTGTTGTTCTGCGGGTTCACTCCGCCCGAGTTGAAGTTCAGGTTCCTGCCGTTGGTCTGCGAGTTGAGCGAACGGGACCAGTAGTTGCCGTTCGAGCCTCGGTTGTTCCAGGACTGCCCGTTGCCGTTGCCACTGCAGGCGAAGAAGAGCAGCCTGCTCCATGAGCCGGAGGACTGCTGCGCCCTGATGTGCTGAGGGGGCGGTTGCCACCTTATACGATCGGACTGCGGAAACTGTGAAGCGGTAGCCGCTGTCTGTCTTTGTTTTTTCTCACGCCCTACGGACGCAAGACGGGCAACCTATGAACTAATCTTTACCCTGCGCTGTGTCACTGTCTTTGTTAGGTACTGGCATCGCAATGCCGCCTTCGTGGGTTAATAATTATAGGATGGATGCTATCTGGTGTTGCAGACTGGCTATAAACTGACGGTTATCGTTGTCGGTGTGCATCTCCAGTCGGTATGCCAGGAGTTGTGAGAGGATGCCGCCCGGTGGTGGCTGTGCTGCTTGTTGTTGTGCCGCAGCTGTCGGGGCGGTTTTTGCCGGTTTCTTCGCCGGTGGTAGTTTGTTGCCTTCGGCGTCGATGTTGTCGGGCTTGGCTGATAGCAGGATGCCGTCGCGCCATTTCTGGAAGGCTTCGTGCAGACGCTCGTAGGTCACCTGGGTGCCGTCGGTTGGCTGTGGCAACTGAATGGTGACGACGATGTGCTTTTCCTCGGTCGAGGTAAAGTCCGTCCGTTCGGGTACGAACTTCTCCAGCGACTTGATAGGGAATCCTACGAAGCAGAAGTCGCTGCCTCCGCTGGCGAGATTCTTCTTGCTCACCTTAAGCGGCTTGCGGTCGCCCTGCTGCTGATGGCGCACCTTGTCGCTGTAGGTGATGGCTACGATGAGCCATGCGCTCCATTCGTAGGCGCGATAGAAATCGCCCATCTGGAAGAGGTGGATTTTGTTCCACTCTTGCGGCTGTTGTCGGTTGCGCTCGGTAGCGAGTACGTCTGCTATTTTTGCCATTGTCTATTGCGTTTTAATTGTCTTCGCCACCTTGGTCGCTCTTTCCAGCCTTGCCGCCTTTGGCCGCTATCGCGGCCTTTAGCGTCAAGACCGGAAAGAGCGCGGGTGGGTAAAGATTAGTTACTGCACTGCCCTGCGGGCGAAGCCGTAGAACCGATCGCTGCTGTCCTGCGGGTACACTCCGCCCGAGTCGAAGTTCAGGCCCCTGCCGCCGGTCTGCGAGTAGAGCGAACGGGACCAGTAGTAGCCGCGCGCGCCTCGGTAGTGCCAGGACTGCCCGTTGCCGTAGCCACTGCAGGCGAAGAAGAGCAGCCTGCTGTTTATCTTCGACTTCAGATAGATTCCCACGATGCTGTTCACCGTCACCAGTTTGTTGGCCTGCGATGCGTCGATGACGGTCTCGCCGTCGGCCTGAACGTAGTCGATGTTAGCGAAGAGCTCGGCAAAGTCTTCCGTCGATGGGTCGCGCCACGGTGCGCCGAGGATGGCACGGGCAGCATCGAACGACAAGCCTGCGTTGGCGGTCAGCTGTGCGCCCGGTGTCTGGGCGTATGGGCCTTCGTTGTTCTCGCCCCAGTTGTAGGAGAATGCAGAGTCAGATATAGGATTGTGGCCCTCGGTGTTGCCCCAACTGAAGAACGTACACTCATAGACAAACGGCGACGGCTTGCCGTCCACCTCGGCGAACCCGCTCTGCTTGGTCACGTCGATGTTGGCGATTGCCCACAGACGTCCGCTGGGCAGTCCCATGTCCACCCACAGGTCACTCTGCGAGGCTGGTCGCTCCAGTCCCTCGATGCCTACGATGTTCCAGTTGGTGCCGTCGTAGATGACGGTGACGGTGCAGCCGCCCTTGACGAGTCCGGCTTGCAGGGCAGCACCCTGGATGAACAGCGGTTTGGCTCCCGTCGAAGAGATGTTGAGCGTCGCGCTGTCCACGTTGATAGAGTTGGTGAAACGGATGCTCACCGGCATGTTCTTCAGCAGGATGAAGCTGGGGATAACCACTACCTTGGCGGCTGTGTCGGCAGCTGTGTCGCATACACCAAATCCCAGTCCTATCTGTGCGCCGTCAGTGATAGCGTTCTGCTTGGCGTTCCATGCCGTGCGCTCGGCGGCAGTGATGTGTACGGTGGTGTTGCCCGTGTGGCCGTTGAACGTTCCCGTCTGCACGTAGCCTGTCAGGATGTTGTCAATCTCCGTCTTGGTGTAGTAGTCGGCAAGGGCAGTGGTGATGGCGGTACTGATGCGCTGGTTCAGTTCGGCGTTCGTTGGCAGGTCGGTGAGTTTCGTTACCAGGGCTGCGGTGATGCCACTCTGGATGGCTGCCCACTGTGCTGCGGTGAAGCTGGAATTGTTCAGGTCGTACTCCCACGACCAACCTGTGCCGTCCACCCACTTGTAACGCTTATAGACGGTGTTGCCCGCCGCGTCGGTAGCGATGACAAACGCATAGTCGTTGGCGTTGGCCGTCACTTGCTCCAGGTCTTCGAGGCTGTTATATGTGCCCTTGAAGTCGGCGGTTGCGGTAGAGATGCTGCTGTTGACGAAATCCTTATCAGCGAGCTGATTCTGTGCCGTTGCCTGTGCGGGAATCTTGCCGTTGATGGTGTCTATAGCGGTCTGCAAATCCTGCTCCGCGCCTTCGGCACGGGTTTGCTCGGCAGCGATGGCCTGCGTGTTGCCGGCTATCTTGCCGACGAGTGTCGTGTCGGCCTGCTGGCGGGCTTGCGTCTCGGTGTCGATGTTGCCCTGAAGCGTCTGCTCAGCAGCCTTGGCACGTGTCTCTTCGTCATCGATATGCTCTTGCAGATCAGTGTCGGCATTCAGACGAGTGCGTGCCTCTGCTTGCAAGTTATCGAGAATGGTGGTGTCGGCATCGGTGCGAGCCTGTGCCTCGGTGCTGATGGCCTGTGCGTTGGCGAGTTCGGCCTGCTGTGCACGCGACGTCTCTTGAGTGAGTGCCTGCTGCTGGGCGGTGTCGGCCTGCTCGCGGGCAGTGGCCTCGGCGGTGACGGCTGCTTTGCGGTCGGTCACTTCCTGGGCGATTGCGTCTGTTAGCGTGCCCTCGGCAGTCTCAGCGCGGGTAATCTCAGCGTCAATCTTGGCGTCGAGTGCTGCGTCAGCGTCGGCACGAGCCTGCTGCTCGGCGGCAACGGCCGCACCACCAGTCTGGTCAATGACGTCGATGTTAGACTGTAAGGTGGCCTCGGCAGCCTTGGCACGTTCCTCTTCGTCGTCGATATGATTTTGTAGGATAGTGTCGGCCTCGGAGCGAGCATGTGCCTCGGTGCTGATGGCCTGTGCGTTGGTGAGTTCGGCCTGCTGTGCACGCGCTGTCTCTTGAGACAGTGCCTGCTGCTGGGCGGTGTCTGCCTGCTCGCGGGCAGTGGCCTCGGCGGTGACGGCTGCTTTGCGGTCGGTCACCTCTTTGGCGATTGCGTCTGTTAGCGTGCCCTCGGCAGTCTCGGCGCGGGTAGTCTCAGCGTCAATCTTTACATCGAGTGCTGCGTCAGCGTCGGCACGGGCACTGGCTTCGGCGGTGATGGCCTGCTCGCGGTTAGTCACTTCCTGCTGGAGACCTTCCTTGGTCTCGGGGGCTTCGTTCAGAATGGTCTGAACCTCTTCGCCCGTCTGGGTCAAAAGAAAATTTGCCATATTCTTGTCTTTTTTTTATTGTTATTGTTTCTTTGCCAGCACATAGATATTCATCAGGTCACGTGTGACGAACACGTTGCCGTCGCAGTCGCACAGCAGTTCGTAGTTCTCCGTCGCGTCGCTCTCGGTGATGCGGGTGTATTCCACCAGATGCTCTTCATCAGCACAGGCGGGACAAGCGAGGAAACGCGGGCACGGTACAGGACTAACGAAGCAGAGCATCTGTATATCGACACGTCTGCGCTCGCCGCTTACGTCACCGTCAACCATGTCGTAGGAACAGACGGCCGTCACCTTGCCAATCATCTTCGAGGTGTCGAACGAGAAATAACAACCATCTGCGGCGATGATGCAGTCCGACTTCTTGATTTCCACCGATTCTCCCATCATGCCGTAGGTCAGCAGGATGGTGAAGTCGTCGGAGTCGATGTCGAAGTTCTTGTCCTTGATGTCTATCTTGAACTTTGCCAGTTCTCCTTGGGGAATGATTCTACTTGCGTCCATGTGTTATTCTGTTTTTAAAAATTCGTCACAATCCTTCCTGATGTCAGCCACGTCCTTGCGCAGCGTCTGGCACACCTTTTCAGTAGGTTCACCAATGGCTGCATACCGGCTCCGCGTCCTGACCATCCGCATCAGCAGTGCGGCATACTGCTCCGCCTGCTCTTCCGTCGGTTCGGTGATATTGCCAAAGCCGAAGTCAAGGTCGGTCTTCACCGTTTCCAGATGTTCTATCAGCGTGTCGCGCTCAGCCTGCAAGTCGGTGCGCCCGTCCAGTCGCATCTGGTCTTTGATGAGTAAGTCGAAACCATACGGCACGATGCTCATGTTCTGCGCACTGGCCGGCGAGCGTTGCTGGTAGCCCTGGTCGGTCAGCATCAGTGCTGCATGATAGAACTTGGGCGGAATCTTGCCGCCGTTCATGTCCTTCACGTTGTCAAGCGTGCGGCGCACGAGGGCCAGCACGGTGTCCTCTGCTGCCGAAGCGTAAAGTTCAAGAGCACCGTCTTCGCAGTCGAAGTCAATACGCGAGTGCTGCTTGATGTAGTCTATTGTCAGGAATTTCATATCTCTGCCTTTTTTTTACTTAGCGGCAGAAATACGCCTTGGGGTTTACCCTTCAGAAGTCTGAAGGCTGATGTATGATGGATGATGTGTTTTTCGTAGGGATAAAAAAAAAGAGGCGACCGCTGTCGCCTCGAAAAAATAATAACTAAAACAAATCTTCTAAAAAATAATAACTAAACTAAACCTTAAAACCTTACTTACTAAAAGATAAGCAACTTTCAATATTCAATATTAATTACTCAATGGTACATCATCACGCCTCACGGCGTTTTATCATCGTCTTTGTGTATTTCTACGCTCGTGTCGCCCTTCTGTATCTTCACCTCCAGTCCCAGCTCAATGGCTCGGAACGCGTAGATGACGACGGGGAACAGAAGAAGCTCTCCAACCGCCGTGAGCACGCTCCCGTCTATCACGCCCATCGGCGGCAATAAAAACCCAGCAACAATCAATCCCATCGAGACGATGAAGCATACAAGTGTCACTAGTTGGCAGAAGCAGCACTTCTTCTCGGTCTCGCTACCGTTACGCAGTTTGTCTAATGTGCACATAAGCCGCGCCCTCCCCTACTTCGTCCAATCTTGAAAGATTTTCTTTACGACGGGGAATGCCAGCACAGCCAGCACCACCACAGCTATTGCTATCACGTAGGCGTGGCTATACAATGCGTAGCCTGTGCCGCCGATGGCTCCCATGACGTATGCCATCAGGATCACCATTCTAAGAATCTGTTTTGCCTGTTCCATGTTTCCAAAGTTTTGATTGTTCAACTATCGGACATATTACGGCTGTGGGTTTACTCACGGCAAAATTCGGCTCACTCTCACTGCCAGCCATACGATGAAGCCCAGCAGGGCAACGGTGCCGATGATGGTCAGTCCCCACTCCATTGTCGAGCGTTTGCGCTCTACATACTCCGTCACCTTGTAGGGCACGGGGATGCTGTCGTGCGTAGCCTGGTAGATAGTGTCGTGACTGGTGCGCTCGATGTATTTTGTATGCCAGCGGTCAATGGTCACGGTGTCGCCCTTCTCGCTCACACGGATGGAGTCGTGCAGATAGATGCTGTCGCGCTGCTGCTGAGTAATGCGCACCGTGTCCGTCCGATGTTCAATGACTGGCACATACTTCGTCGTGGTGCAACCGAACAGCATAGCGCATAGCACTATGCCGATAATCACACCAATCACGGTGCCTATCACTTGTGCGCAACCTTGTTTTTTGGATATACCCTTGTTGGGGTCATACCGCCAGTTATCGTTTGGATTCTTATAATTCATAGTTAGTACACCATTTTAGTTCACCATTTTAGTCCACCATTTGTATCGGAGCACCAATGTTTCTGTGATTTCCGTGATTTCTGTGTGACATTAATCATTCAGTTCCTTGTATTCCACTTTCGCATCGAAGCAGGGGCACGCCTTGATACGCTCCCACGGGTCCACGATGCCATTGCCGTTCAAGTCAGGCGAGATGTCGCGGTGCCCCAGTATCTCCGCCTGCGGGTAGCGCATTTTCAACTTTGCCACGAGGTCGTACAGAGCCACGCGCTGTGCATCCGTCCGGTTGTCGATGCCCTTGGGGTGCTGGCGGTCGATACCGCCAATCCATGCCACGTGCAGAGCCGTCGAGTTATACCCTTTCACACCATTTGCCACCTTCTCCTCCGGCCACATACGGATGATGTTGCCGTCCGTCTTCACCACATAGTGATAGCCCGGAGCCTTCCATCCCTTCGCCTTGAACTCATCCAGCAGTGACTTCTCGGTGGTCGTCGCCTGGTACGAGGCTGTGCAATGCACGAAAATCCGCTTAATCTGTCGCATAACAAAAACAATAAGAGAAGTCCCGACATTGGGGCTTCTCTTATCAGCAGGGATGCGGACGGAGGTTTACCCGCCGTTCATGGTCACACAGAACTCACGGAAATTCACGGAAATTTTTATCTATGCCGTAGGAATCCAACAATCTACCGCCCGAACTCCGATAGGATGATTTTATCCTTTGGGTCGAAGTGTTGCACGATGTCATAATTGAAACAGAATCCGCGATAGCCTGCTATAAATTTGCGTAGGATGCTTGGGCGATTGATATAGACGTTGCGAACAAACTCCTCAG
>Ga0326512_10003918_pt1 | contig 10867 bp, 17 predicted proteins | sample 1_2617_0518_D_FD_203652 | JGI IMG/M metagenome (GOLD analysis project Ga0326512, IMG submission 203652) | Bovine rumen microbial communities from UC Davis, California, United States - 1_2617_0518 | ecosystem: Host-associated > Mammals > Digestive system > Stomach > Rumen | place: USA...
CGGGGTATTTAAAACCATCGGCAGCGCGAACCCCAAATCCTCGCAAACGACAATACGCATAAAAATCATTTACCGGCGTATTCAATGGTACGTTCTTATAGCTATATTTCATTGTCAATCAAACTTCCGTTTTATTTACATTTTTAATGTCATTTACTATACTTTCAATTCTTTTCTTTGCCGTTTCAAAATATGTATCGTCAATTTCAATTCCAATAAATCTTCTGCCTGATTTTATACAAGCTACTCCTGTTGAGCCGCTACCCATAAACGGGTCTAATACAATATCATTAGGATTTGTATGACGTTTTAATAGTTCTATAAGCAGATTCACATTCTTTTGGCAAGGGTGATAACGCTTGAAGCCGCCACCACTTTCGGACGGATATTTCAAAACGCTACCGTCATATTTTTCGTTTTGCCTGTGGAATGTCCACTTTGCTTTCTTTTTCACATACCAAAAGAAAACCTCAGTATTATTGATATATCTTCTATCACGATTTCTCGGCATTGGATTTGATTTTTCCCAAGTAAGCCTATCTTTTAATTCGAGATACGGCGATAGTAACTTGTGGATATAATGATACTGGTCTATCGAACAGAAAATTATCAAGCTACCGTTTGGCTTTAACAGTTTCGGTAGTTCAGAAAGAATATTTACATCAAAATCTTTATCCCATTCACCAAAATCAATACCATTCCTGCCTGTTCTGTCTTTCATTGTTTTGAAATTGTTTGATTTTGAGATATTGTACGGTATATCTGTTAAAATCAAATCTACAGATTCATCATCAATTCTTTTTAAGACATCAGAACAGTTGCCTTTAGTCAGGGAATACCCCCCCCCGCACAAATTCGGGTGATTCTAAAATATTATTCATATATGTTTTCTTTCAATGACTCCTTTTAATGTGTCTATTAGTTCATCAACTGCGTCAACGCTGAATTGTAAATCACCAACATTTTCTTGTGCGACCATAGACTTCTCACTACTACTAAATAAACCCTCTGGCATATTGCAAAGGTATTCATTTTCGTCGCATAAGATAGAATGTAATTCTTCACGGATTCCTGAAAGTTGATTCTGAACTTCTTTTATCTGCTTTCTCCTTTTGTTATTCACGAAGTAACCTTCCTCCTTATGTCAATAAAACCACACTTTTATTGTCATATTTATTGTCATTTGTTGTCATTTTATGCTTATTTATTATAAAATATTGCATAATTTTTGTCATTTATTGTTGTGCTATTTTTAGCGTTTTTTCAAATGTTGTTAATCATGTCTTACTGAAATCTTTTCGCCACACTTAGCGCAAGTAGCGAAATAATATGTTATTTTGCGATTGCCATGAATAGGAAAAACCATCTTTTGACATTCAGCTTTGTCTTTGCTGAAATCTATGTCACATTTTGAACAATGGAAATTCAGCTTGACCGGCTCATTTTGCTTTTTGAATAACCCCATTGGAATCACCTCTTTTCATCGGCGGTAATCTTCGTCCTCGTCTGCATAATGTTTACAACAGGGACATTGACATTGATAAATTGTTTCATTATATTGTGAAAGAATTTTATATTCGCCTTTGTCAGCTTCAAATACACAATGACAATATTTGCATACAAATCTCTTAGTCTCTTTTAGCAATTCTAAATTACCTTGTTCAAGAATTTTCATTTGTATTCTCCTTTTTGATAGCTTTGCAAATATATCCGCAAAAAATTGCATTTTTTAATACACGATATTGCAAACTAATAAGAACACTAACGTGTTTTACCTTATTACGCCAAAATACAAAGCTGTTGCTCTTGCTATATTCATCAAATTCAGCAATAGATTTTATAATGTCGCCTTTTTCATATTGTCTGCGCGATTCTAATTTTGCTCGGTACTTTTTGTATTTTTCGCAGGAATTAGCGGTTTCAATATCGCAGCCAAAACTACCTTTCTGAAAAAATGTATATTTTGTATTTTGCTTTTCGCAAGTAGTACAAGGTTTATTCATAATCAATTCCACAGCGCATAAAAGTGTTCGGAAAACAATTCAAAAAATTCGTCTTTACATTTGTTTCGATATTCCTCAATTTCACGTTCGGCGGCATACCACTTATCCATAGTATCGTGATATTCGGGAAGCTCACTCGGAAAGTGCATAGTGACAAATTTCTTGTCTTTTTCTTCTGGTGGATTCAGTTTCTCACCAAACATACCGTACTTTTCAGAAAATTCATCATATATCTTATGTGAATCTTCATCATACGGATTTTTCTTTTGACAAGTATCTTCGTCCATTTCACCGAGAAGAAATATCATACGGTCAACTATTTCATTCCATTTCTTTTCGTTTCTTTCGTCTGATTCCTTATCGTTGGTTTTGTAATCTTCAATCACAATCGGAGTTCCGTGTCGATTATCACGGTACACCGTCATAATTTTTCTTGCGTTATCAATAAACCACATATACATATCCCAAGTTGCGCTTTTATCGTAACCATTCTTAATCAGATAATGGATAGCTCGAAAGTACCAAGGAATATTAGCTACATTCTTATACCAATATCTCGGACGATAACAGAAACACCTTTGGAAAATCTCTTTATTGTACAGAATCATAATTACCACTCTCCACGTCTTGAATTATGCTGTCCCAACTTTCAAATTCATATAACACTTGCGGAGGTGTGTTATCTGAAAATGATTCATAAGTTATTGATTTCTCATTTAGTGATATAAGATTGCCGTTGTGTAACCAACAAATACCGTTTGTCTGGAAAGTATCATCTTCATTCTGTTGGATTCCGATAACAGGAGATTTCTTAACAAAGTCGTATTTTGGGTTACTCCGCAACAGTTTCCTAACAGCGGATAAAAGTCTTTGTAATTCAGCAATTTCAAATTCCATATCAATTTCCTCTATGCAGTACGTTTCAATCCCATTTCCAAATACAATTCATCAACCGCATTGCCTTTTCGCTGAACACAGCTATAAATCTTTTCTTCAATAGAATTGTTAGCCTGTAAAATTATGTAAGTACATTTATTGCCTTGACCTATTCTGTGAATCCTATCTTTACTTTGCTTAAATTGTTCATAGCTAAAACTCATAGAATAGTAAATATTGTAAGTGCAATTAGTAAAGGTTAAACCTTTGCCGATTAACTTTGGGTGAGTGAAAAGCAACTTGATTTTGTTATCTTTGAATTGACGGATAATATCGTCACGATTTTTCGTTTTAGATGTTAATGCTACGCCGCCAAATTTCTCCGCAAGCGAATCAATTTCGTGCGTAAACTGACACCATACAATAATCGGTTGGTTGCCAAGTTCAGAAATAACCTCTTGAAGTAACTTTTCTTTGTTATTGTCAAAGGTAGTAATTGTTTTGTCTTTGTTGATTACGAAACCACTAACTACTTCACGGAGCTTCATCAGCTTGGCTGTAAATTCAAACTTGCTCCATTGGTTAATATGTTCACAAATATCATTCTCAATATCGTCATAGTAGCGTCTTTGAATTTTTGACATATCGAATTTGCGGATTTCAAAAACTTGTTCGGGAAGGTCTAAACAATCTTCTTTCTTTAGGAAAACTGATTGTTCATCTAAACGCTGATAGTATCGGTCTTTATCTTCGTCAGTTTGAAACCAATAATGAGGGTTTGACATATCCTGATGAAAATATTTTGCAAGAAATCCGTAGTAATTATTACCGAAAACCTCTGGATTCACGAATTTCATCTGTGGGAATATTTCGCTGTTGTGATTAGGCGTAGGACAACCACTTAAAACAAATCTGTGCGGAATAATATTTGCAATATCTAAAAGCATAGACGTAATTTGACTTTTTATATTCTTCATTACGCTACTTTCATCAACTACAATGCAATCAAATTTCGCTTTACGGATTTCATTACGAAGTATCTTAAAGCTATCGTAATTCATCACATATACGTCTGCTTTTGTATTAAGATGTTTGAGCCTTTCAGCTTTTGAGTTTCCCCAAACATTGATAATTTTCCTTTTTGGGTAAAACTTTCGGCAATCGTCAATCCAAGCAGTTTCAATTACAGACAAAGGACACAACACTATTGATTTATTATAAAATCGAGTGACTTCTAAACCCATCAGAGTTTTTCCCGTACCCGTATCGGCAAATATACCATAGTTATCAGCATTTAACGCCTTATTGCAAATATCCTTTTGATAATCACGAAGAAACGAGGATAAATCATATTGTGTTGCAACCTTTTCTATAGGTTTAGTATCTGATGATACCAAACCTAATTGAATTAGTTTATCAAGAGAGGAATCGGGGAATTGCCATTTGCCACCCTTGAATTTTCTGCCTTCGATTGTTCTAATGTATGGTATTTGCTCAACAGGGATTTCTAATTCTATCAACTAATCACCTCATTATAGTATTTCCATACAAATCCGTGATGTTGCTTTATTTTACCTTTGCAACACATTGAGATAGCGGAGTCTTGACAGTTATTTTCTCTTGCAGCATCCATAATGCTTTCATAAATGTTGATTATTTTATTATCCTTAAATTGAACAACTTTTCTTTTCTTCGTAGACGGATGGAATAATTTAGGCAAACCTATATAATCACCAATTTTATAAACACTATCCTCATTCGTCCTCCATCTAAATCCTTTTGCAGTATCATTATCAAAATGGCAGGAACGCCAAATGTTGATTGGATTATCGCCTATATCTTTCGAGGCTTCTTGTATTGATTTATAACATTCCAATACTAAATTCGTTGCAATATCTATTTTTACAACAGGAATAGTTTGATATTGAAAATCTATGTTTTCACGAGCGTGTTTCATATTTTGTACATTTGAACACCACTCTAAATTGCCATCTGTGAAGTTATTTTCAATAGTTCCAGCAAAGTTATTCTTCTTATTTAAATCTTTGTGATTAACTTGTGATAAATTGTATGGGTTATCAATGAATGTTAAAGCAACAAGTCTATGAACTTGCTCATTTGTTTTCTTGCCATTTTTGCAAAGAGTAACACGAACATAGCCATATCTATCAATTTGCGTTTTCATAATCTTTCCGCTACGTTTAATGTATTTAAACCTATTCCATACTAACTTATCACAACTCTTGACATTACCATAATTGCTTATTAAATATAAGCCCTCATATCCATAACAATCACGCCATATTTCATTCATCAAACAACCTCAAAGCATTTTCTTTGGTTTCCTTAATTTCTTTAGCTTTAACGCCGAGAGCTTTTAACTGTGCTTCAAGTTCTTTGATTTCAGCACGAATATCTTTCTTCTTTTGCGTAAGAATCTTACGTTCCTCTTTGGCTTTTTCGGCGTTTTCTTTACTTTCCTTGCCAATGGCTAATTGCTCATTAAAACGCTCAATCATTTTCTGTGGTGAATCATCAGTTTCTAATGTTCCTTCTTCCCACAGCGAGAATCTTTCCAAACCTTTATTGTAAAATTCCTCACTTAATTCAATACCGATTGCGTTTCTATGTGACTTAATCGCAGCTTCATTTGTTGTTCCTGTTCCACCGAAACAATCCAAAACAGTATCGAGTGGATTTGAATACAGTTTTACAAGTCTGCGTGTCATTTCGTAGCTCATTGGAGTTGTGTGCTTAAAACCATTTACGTTGCAATGCCAAACAGAATTAGCATATTCTGCCCATTCAGATAAAGTCAAATCAGAAGCCTTAATTGATTCACAATCACCAGCCTTCTTATAAACGTAAACAAAGTTAAAGTTTGAAGCCGTAATTGTATCTCTTGCCTTCATACAACGGTAGAACAAAGCACCATTTGACATCATTGCTCTTTGTGCGTTGTATTTTTCATTGATAATTTCAGTAAACAACGTAAAGTTATTGTCGAGGAATAACTTGTTAATGTCACCCGTCAAACTCTCTTTGCCGTTTCTACCGTCACGTCCGAAAGTATAATTGTAGTCCTCATATACCATACAGAACTTACCGCCCGGAATCAGCACACGCTCACATTCCTTAATCACAAGCCCAAGCAGATAATAATATTCCTCATAGCTTTCGCAATTTGACAGGTCGCAAGGGTCGTTACTGTAAACTCTTAGGTTATGATAGGGCGGCGAAGTAATAATAAGATGTACGCTTTCGTCGGGTAATTTCTTTAATTCTTTAAGGCAATCGCCGTTAATCCATTGATTAGTAAGTTTCATAATAAATCTCCTTAAACTTCAAATAAAAATCTAACGCATTCCTAATTGTTAATATTAAATCAATTCTCTACCGCATTTTGGACAATAGCTTGCGTTTACCAAATCAAATTGCCCCTCAACTTTTGGAAAAACTGAACTATATAATAGACAATCACATTTTGAACAACGCATTGTAGTTATCTTCTTACCTAATACAATCCGTTTTCTAATTTTGCGAAGCGAGAGATTATCATTCAAATCTTTTTCGTCAAGTTCATCATATATTTCTCTCATTCTTCGGTAGGTGGTCTGTGCAATAAACGCTTGACATTCCGCGCAATAAATTCCCATTGACCTACCTTGTGGCTTTGCGTAAATCTTATCACTACCACACTTTTTACATTGAAATCCAAACATAATTATCCCTCTTATTATATTATAGCAAGATTTTCGGAAAATGTCAATAAAAATTCTAAGAAATTCCTGAAAATCAGCAAAAAATATTCACCAAAATATATGATGAATATTCTTAATTAGAATTATTATAATTTAATATACCATTTAATACCGTCAATACAATCGTCGCTGCAATATGTAGTTAAAGGATTGGCAACGAAACTTGCAATAATAGTTTCATCATCAATCGGAACACGGCGCGAATACTCAGTTGGTTTAACGTCGTACATTTTATCGTATTCTGTGTTATAATCTAACCAATTTTGTCTATCCTGTTCTGAATCAAATTCGGCAAGTGCTGTATATATGGATTCATTATTAGCTGCGTAAAATTTCTTCAATTTAACCAATCCTTTCATATTATACATATTTTTAACGTATTTTTTTATTATTTAGCTTGACAAATTTACATTTATATAGTATAATGCTAACAAACGAGAGAAAATTTTCTAATCTTAACGGGATAAATTAGAAAATTATCGCTCTAATAATGATTATAACAGAAAAGAATCTAAAAGTCAAGCGCGAATTAGAAAATAATCTAATAAGGTGGTAGCAATTTATGGAATCAACTATTTATCACAGAATAAAAGAACTGTGTGACGAAAGAAACATCAGCATTGCAATTTTAGAAAGTAATCTCGGCTTTGGCAATTCAACAATACAAAAATGGAAAACGAGCAATCCAACAATAGATAAGCTGATTGAGGTTGCAAAATTCTTTAATGTATCTGTTGATTATCTGATTGGCAACACTGATATTCGTGGTTCGGCAGATGATATACTTAATGACGCTGATATAATTTCATTTCAACGCGCCAAAGAAAACATGACACCGCAAGACCAAGAAAAAGCTATGCAAATGATTAAACTTGCATTTTCTTATGCTTTTGGCGAAACTAATTGAGCATTGTCCGTTTTATCGCCCACCTAATCGTGTATAATATATAATGTGTATCAGGATAGGAGGGTTAATTAATGATTAGAAAACACTTCATAAATAACTTGGTTTTGCAAATTTATGAGCAATTACCAATTCTTCAATTCCCGATTAAAATGAATGACGTTTATAAACTCATTCCAAACTGCAAATTTATGTCATATCAGAAGTTTGCATATATCAATCATTGTACAATAGAAGATGTTATAGCCATTTGTAATAGTAAATCCGGTTGCACACATTATGATACCAGCAAGAATAGATATTTGGTTTTACTCAATCTTTCAAAATCAGATAATAATTACGGCAGACAAAGATGGACAGCAGCACATGAAATAGGGCATATCCAATGTAAACATCATCTAATCATGGCACTTGATAAGATTGCAGAAAATGGATTTAACCAAATAACAAATCCTGAATTTGAAGCTGAAGCTGATTATTTTACTGCAACCTTATTAGCACCATTTCCATTGTTTGAAACATTGCAAATAAAATCCGTATTTGATTTGCAAAAAACCTTCGGAATTTCGTCCGAAGCGGCTTATGTAAGGTTCAAAGAATACCTTCAATGGCGAAAATACCACCGCAAAACCGCTTGGGAACGCAAAATCATAAACTGTTATAAAAGAAAATCAAATAATCTTTAGAATCGCCGCTCCGTGGTAACTACTATACTATCACGGGCGGTAATTTTTATAGGCATTTCTTGCCAATAGTTCTTTGCCAAATAACCATATTTATTTACTTTAACCATATCTTTTCGATTTGGTTTTCTTTTTGTTTGATATTCGATGATTGTTGGGTTAATAACTGAATCTTTAATTTCTTTCGGCAAGTCACTGTCAACAATTACACTATTTAACCTATGTATATATGTTGCACCATATGTACACAAACAGGTTAAGCAACTTCTGTTATTGAATCTCCAATCACAAATCATCTTTGAGTAATTTGATTTCCAATATTTTGATTTTCCCATTACTTGTGAATCAATTATTAGCCTAATTTTTGATACTTTATAAGGGTTATTAACATATATAGCACTTCTGTATTGTGGGTATTTAGCACAAAGCCGAAGTTGTCTTTTAATATGATGTTTTAATCTAAAATAATTAAATATATTCATCTTTTAACCCATGCCAATCTTTACCTACTCTGTTTTGTGATTTTCTTTCAAAAGAGCAACAATGGTTTTCATCATTCTCTCTATGCTTACCTGTATCGTGATAATATAAACACATTGGTTCTTCTAAGAATTTTTGTAAACCCTCTGGAAACCAACAGTATTTACACTTATAACATTGTGATTTATCTTGAAGTATCATTTTCACTATTCTTTCATATATGATAATAAATGTTTAATTACTTCTACTGTCCAGCCATTTCCCAAGCATTTATAAGCCTGTGAATTGCTAATAGCACTAAAGTCATACCATTCTGGTACTGTCTGTAGCCTCATACATTCTTTAACAGTTAATTTTCTAATTATGTAATATCCATCTTTTAATTTGATTGGATAAGTTTTACCCTTGATTTCAATTTGTCCGTCAACGATTGAATACACAACATACTTTTTGCCATCTGCAAAACTAATTGCTTTTGTTGGCTCACCGTTATCATTCCATTCGCAAGGTTCAGCGTACCTTTTATAATTATCTAATTCATCAATTATTTTAGGCTTGTGTGCAGTAGTTAATGTATTCGCTTTTGTATCTGTAAACTCATAAAAGTTTTCAGCACAACTTGCATTGTTCTTATCCTGCACACCTCTAATTGCATTTTCATTTATTGCGATATGTGCTTTATTGCGAATATCCAAATCTTGAAATTCAAATTGCGTTTCAACTGGAACAGCGTATAACCCTGTTTTACCACCCATACCGCCTGAACCAGCACATAGATTTACAGATTTACCCTCCGTGCTATAAACTCTCATAGCTTGTGAAGTGCTTAATTCACCATTCGGTCTTGGTAATGCACCAACTCTGACAGATTCAGCAACTCCTGTTTTTCTATCAACATCATTTCCAACGATATTGCGTACAGTGTCTTTATAGCACGTTGCTCTTAAACATTGTGCTTTACCATCTTTCGTTGTGTTAATTGGTTCTATAACTCTTGCAGACATATCACTTGACGGATTCGCAGCTAAACAATATGCCTTATCTTTAATACCCACTTTTCTATTATCTAAATCACCAATCATTGAAAAACTTTTTGGTTCAACTTCTTCGGCAACCATACTCTTGCAACCTTTTTTAAGTGTATGCGTAACATAATTACCTATTTTCTCACCGCTACCATTAGAATAACCAGAGGTTAAACAATATGATTTATCGTCTTTTGTAGTTCCAACAGGTTCAGCCACACCACTTGCGCCATAAGTTGATTTATATTCACAAATATTTGCGATACTCGTTTGTTGATATTGAGCCTTAATTGTTTGTGATTTACCATCATTAGTGGTATTGACAGGTTCAACTACCATATTTCTTTGGTGACGTTCAATCGTATTCCACGGAACAGCACCATTATATGAAGCTGTAACGGTATATCCTTTTTCACCACATGTTAAATCATTTCCTTCGAGAATATCTCTTAACAATATACCTCTATCTTGTGGTTGTGGAATATCAACTTTACTGTATGTTCCATCTTCATTCCTTTTACCACACCAATAATATCTATTGCGATTTTGCGCAGAAACCAATGCAGAATTGATTAAAATTGGCTCAAAACCAAAAGAATCAGAAATACTTTTGTAAATAGCTTTTGACATTGATTTATTATTCTCATAAAGAAAATACTTTGGTTTTGCTTCGTTTAATGCACGAACGTATTGAGAAAACAACTCCCAACCTAAACCACTTGCAGTAGTTTCACGCTTATCAGGTGATTGAGCAATCGACCAGAATGTACAGGGTGAACCACCTATCAGATAATCAATACCTTCATATTGTGTAAAATCTGCTTCAAATACATCACCACATTGTTTGATGTTCGGAAAATTATGCTCTGTGGTTTTAATAGCATATTTATCAATCTCGTAAGCGTAATAATTTTCAATATCTACGTTCAATCCGAGAAAAGCAAGCATACCACAAGCCATTCCGTCAAACAAACTTAAAACATTAATTCCACTTGACGATGAAATAATGTTTTTATCGTCATTTTAGGGAACAAAAACGGCTATTTTGTAGTGTTTTATTCCCTAATTTCGGCGTATAGTTACATAATGTCAATTATTAAGTATCGAAAGTATGGTGGTTTATTATAGAAAATGT
>Ga0326512_10003921_pt1 | contig 10861 bp, 13 predicted proteins | sample 1_2617_0518_D_FD_203652 | JGI IMG/M metagenome (GOLD analysis project Ga0326512, IMG submission 203652) | Bovine rumen microbial communities from UC Davis, California, United States - 1_2617_0518 | ecosystem: Host-associated > Mammals > Digestive system > Stomach > Rumen | place: USA...
GTTGCCGCGTGCGAGAGGTCCAGCCCGTCCACCGTGCGCATGGTCATGGTCACCTTGACGGTCTCGCCCTCCGCGGGCATGTGCTTGAGCAGGTATTGCGGGATGGTCACGCTTCCCGATGCGTCCCCAACCATCGAGTAGGTGCCCCACACGTCGGAAGCGAAAGTGATCGCGTTACCACCGCGCGTGGCATTGGTTGCCCAAACGAGCGTCACGCCGTCTGGGGACAGCAGAAGGCTCACGTCGGTGATACTCACGGGACGCACCGTCGTGACCTGATACGTGTACGCGCCGCCGTGCGCGGCCCTGGCATAGCGCCAGCGGTTAGACCACGTGCGAACGCTTATCTCAATGTCCGTGCGGTCATACGTCGCGCTGTTGTCGATTGCTATGGAATCGTCGCACCAGCACATGCCGCTCACGAGCTGGGCGGTCGTGTTGGGCTGCCCAGGGGTCCCCCAGCCGTCCCAGTAGGTCGAGCCGTCCGCTATGGACTGCCAGTTGCTCCAATCGCCGATGTAGTCATATCCCGCGCTGCGCGTGCGCGTGCGGTACCGTATCTGGTACTCGCCGCTCGCGTTGAGCGGCCCGAGCCACGCGGGGTAGACGCTGCCCGATTGCAGCGCCGTGACGGTGGGCAGCAGCGTGCCAACCTCCGTGCCGCAGCCGCCGCGCGTGGCGACGGGGAACGGCGCGACGGAGCCGCCGTCGGACGTGTAGGAGATTTCCCACTCCGCAGGGACCAGCACCCAGCGCTGTGCGTCGCTTCCGTTGCTCGTCCAAATCTGCACGTTGGTGTTCATGGTGGACTTGCCGCCCGCAGCGTCGAGCACGTAGGTGCTAGCGCCAAACGCGCCGATTCTAACGACGGGGTAGGCATAGCCGTTGATTTCCGTCGTGCCGTACTCCGTAAGCACCCAGTGCTGTGCAGCGGAGTTGTTGAAGTTGTACATCCAGACGTTCGTGCCCTTGGCCTGCGTGCCGTTGGCCACGTCGAGCGACTTGCCCGTCTCTGCGTCACGGATGGTCACGTAGCCGCTTGCGTTGGCAATGTCCCACTTTTGGCCATTGCTGCCGTTGCGCCCCCATAGGCGCACGTTGGCCTTGTTAGCGGTGGAGTTGCTGATAACGTCCATCGCCATCTTCACGTCAAGCAGGGACAGCAACTCGTATGTTCCGTCTGCGATTGCCATTAGATAGCCCCCAGTCTCGAAAGCCCAACGAGGTAATCGCGCGTAACGTTTACGATTCCTGCATCATCGTTAACAGCCAAGTCATTGAGGTAAACGTTGTACACCGTCGCGCCGCTGGTCGGCTGTGCGGCAACGCCATAGCGCGCCATGCCGTCCGCGTTGAGTCCGAGCGCGTTGGCTATGGTCTCGCTCGCGCTGCCCATTGCCCGCGTCGCTTGCACGGTCCCATCGTCGATGCCGATAGCTAGGCCCTGCATGAGGTAGCCGCCCATCTCCCTCATCAAACGTGACGGGGAGCCGATGCCAAAGAAGCCCTTGAGCGTGCTGAGCGCGTTGGAGCAGAGGTTGCTGACGGCGTTGGTCACCCAGCCCACCGCTCCGCTGATGCCGTTCACAAGGCCTTGGATGAGGTCTTGGCCCGCGCCAACCAGCCAGCCGCCGATTCCGCTCAGTGCGCCCATCACAGCGCCGCGCAGCGTGCCGAAGATGGACTTGATGCCGCCGATTGCGGCGCTGACCGCGCTCTTCATGGCGTTCAAAGCGCCTGACCAGTTGCCTTGCATTGCCGCGCTCACCGCTGCCACGATGGAGCGCACCACGTTCATGGCGGTGGTGATGATGGTCTTGATGATGTTGAAGTTGGTCTGCACGAGGGACTTGATAACGCCCAGCGTGCTACCGATGATTGCGCGGATTGCGGGCCACACTTGGTTGACGATGTTGAGAACCGTGTTCAAAGCACCGAGAACCGTGTTGCGCACAACCCCAAACACTTCCATGACCTTGTTGCGCATGTCCTCGTTGGTGGCGATGAATGCCACGATCGCGCCGATGATAGCCCCGATGATGGTAATGGGGCCACCCAGCACGGACATGATAACGGCGATTAGACCGGGGATGCTGCCAATCATGCTGATAGCGGGGATGATTACGGTGGTAAGGAATCCCACCGCGCCCGATATCGCGCCGATGATGGACGTGATGACGCTCATTCCTGCGATTCCCGCGACGATGCCCGCGATAACTGGCAGCGCGGGCTGGATGAAGCTGATGAACTGGCTGAATGCGTCCGCGAGCGCCGTGACGAGCGGGGTCACCGCTTCAAGGCCCGAGGATGCCAAATCGCCAAGCGTGCTTGCTAGGTCGGAGATAACGGGTGCTGCCGCCTCGATGCCAGACTGGACGAAATCGCCCACGGCATCGGCCACGTCGGAGAGAACGGGCGAAATGGACTCGAACGCGCTTGCCATGCCGTTGATGGCGTCCGTGATTCGCCCATCCTCATTGAGCGAGTCGTAGATGCCCTGCATGGTGTTGGTGATTGCCGCGTCCATCTGGCCCATTGCGCCCTCAAAGGTGCTGGTCGATGTTGCGGCTTCCTGTGCCACGTCGGTCATGCCGAGATTGCTCAGTGCCGCGTTGAACTCGTCTGCGGTCACCTCGCCAGCGGCCAGCGCGTCCTTGAACGTCCCCATGGAATCGTCCCACGCGCCCATCTCCTTGAGCTCGTTTTGGATGGCACCAGACGCGCCAGGAAGGGCGTTTACAATCTGGTTCCAATCTTGGCTCATGAGCTTGCCCGCGCCGTTCACCTGCGTGATGGCGTTGGCAAAGTAGCCGAACGACTCGGAGTTGCCGCCCGCAGCCGCGTTGAGGTTGCCAGCCGCTTGAACGAGCGTGTCATAGTCCTTGACGCCGTTTGCGGCCAGCTTTGCCGTGGTGTCCATGACCTCGCCGAGATCGTACACGGTTTGGTCGGCGTAGTCCTTCATTGCGGTGCGCACCGCGTCAATCTGTGCCGTGTCAAAGCCCGCAAAGCTCATCGTGCTAGCGAACTTCTGCATGGCGTCCGATTGCTCGATGCCGTCCCCGAACCGCTCCTTGAACTCGTTAGCGGCACTACTCGCAACGTCCGCAATGATGTTGCCGAGAGCCACCTTCGCAACGCTGAAGCCGTTCGCTAGGGCGTTTGCGCCCGCGCTGCCAGCGCCACCCATGCCGCTCTGCATAGCGCCCGATGCGCTGGATGAGAACGCCTTGCCCGCGCTCTTTCCCGCGCCGCTCATGGACTTGCCTATCTCGTCCACGACCTTCGAGGATTCCAGCTTCGGATAGATGGATAGGTAAGCAGATGCGATTTCTCCTGCCATTTACTCACCCCCTTGGGGTCTGTTGAGAATTTCGTCCACGAACGCGCGGTTGGCTTGCGTGGCGTTGTACTTGCGCTCGAATTCCTCGCGTGACGCGGGCGTGTCAATGGGCTTGGGGTAGTTGCGCCGCTTCTGCGCGTCCTCCGTGTTCTGCCATGCGATAACGCGCAACGTGTGCTCGATTTTCGTAAGCAAATACGTCTGCGTGTCCCACTCCGCAGCGGTTCCGCGCCACACGCGCGCCCCTGCGGGAAGCTGCGCGCACAAACAGGCGGCATGGGCGTAACTGTAGGCCGCGCCCATGCCGTCCATGTTGAGTCCGTAGTACTGTTGCAGGTCGGCGCGTAGCTCGCTTGGCCTGTCACGCACGAGCCGCGCGAGCAACGCTAGTTTTTTGCTTCGTCACCAGCGGCTTCGAACGCGGCCCTCAGCAGCTCGCCCATCTTCTCGAACTTGCCGCCGATGGCGCGTGCGTACTCACGATCACGGCCAGCGAAGATGGCATGGAAGCAGCGAATCAGCTTGCGCGGGTCCTCGTCGGCTTCCAGGATGTCGGCAATGAACTCGTAGTCGGTAAGCACGCTCTCATCGGCTTCAAACTCACCAACAACGGTTTCGTACTCTTCCTCGTCGGATTCGTACTCATCGTCAACGTCAATTTCCTTAATGACGGGACGCTCGTACTCGAACTCAAAGGTAATCATGTGCTAGGCCACCTCAATGTAGTCGTAGACGCTCACGCCGTTGGCATCGACGTTGCAGGTGATGGTGATTTCACGGCCAGCCAACTCGCCGCTAGCAAGCGCAAGCTCGCCCACCTCGGTCACCTGACCAGCGGGCACGACCTGACGCCAGCGGCGGCCGTCGCGCAGGACCAGCTCGAGCACGTAGATGCGAGCGGGGTCATCGTGCGCACCGTGCTTCACGGTGATGAGGTCAGTGGTGGTGGTGACCATCGACTGTCCGTAAATCTCCTTCAGCGCGGATTCCTTGACCTCGATGAGCGTTGCGGTGATGGTCTCGGTGCGGCTGGACGATGCGGTGTAGACGGTATCGCCGTTCATGTCCACCATGTTCTCGGCATCGGTCTCGATGGACTCGGTAACGCCGTCCTCGCTGATGAAGCCAAGATTGACGAAATCAGATGGCAGTGCGGTGGTAATGTCGGTGGGAACGGTGGCGGTGCTGGGCGCACTGAAGAAGTAGCCGCCCGAGACGCCCTTGGTAGTGGAAACGTTAGCCACTGCGTTGGTACCAGTTGGCATGTCAGCTCCTTACGTTTGAAAAAAGGCCCCCGCGACGGTCGCAGGGGCCATGTGTTTGTGATTGCTCGATTTGCTTACACTCCGTGCAACGCCTGTGAGAGCGCTTCGACCTGCTTGGCATGGAGTCCAGCGTTAAAGCGTCCACCGCGCTTGTGGTCGATGCTCGACGCGCCCACCCAGCCGAGCGCGGACACGTAGCGGCCGTCAAGGTCAACGCCGCTGCCGAACTTCAGCCCGCTAACGGCTTCCGCGCGCAGCTTGGCGCGCATGGCCTCGTATGCGAGCAGACGTTGGACGCCCGCGGACTTCATCACTGTGCGGAATCCCATTTCGTTGGTGTCAACAATCAGGTCCGCGCTTACCTTGTGTCTCATGGCACAGCCGTCCAGATGGGGTCGTTGTCGGTGTCCAGCTTCCCGTAGGACGGCACCGCGAACGCGGCGTAGGCCGCAACGCCCAGCATTTGCAGCTCGCTCTTGCGGATGTAGAGGTCACCAACTGGATTGCCCCACGTCCACGTGTTGCTGTAGGTGCTAACGCTCTGGATTGCCTGTGGCGATTGCCCGAACTCTTCTGCGGTCGGCGAGGACAGGGCGCGCTCGACCATCTGGCACACGACCATGCGAGCCGCGTCCGTGTCGGGCGTGGTCCTGCCGCATGCCTTCGTGACCATGAGCGACGCGCGCTCAATCATCTTCTCGGCCACGTCGGGGTCTAGCACTGTGCAAGCCAAATCATCGACTTCTGCGTAGGTGGTGACAGCCATTGGCTACACCTCCTTCTTCGCCGCCCTCTTTCTGGGCGCGCGCTTCTTTGGCTGCTCTGCGGGCTGCTTGACGGTGTGGCCCCACGACTTGTAAAGCTCCACAAGCTCGTCAGGCACGACCATCTCAACGCCCGTGTCGCAATGGACCATGACGGTTGCCATGCTTAGGCCGTAATCTTCTGGAAGTAAGCGGTGTCGGCAACGAAACCGATACGGACCTCAGCACGAATACCAACCATGTTGCGCTGCCAGAGGTTGATGGCATCATCGCCGGTACCGAGGGTAGCCTGGTCGGAAACGGAAATCTCGATGCCCGCGACGGTGCCGTACATGGCATGGGTCCAATCACCAGCGAAACCGAGCTGGGCGGGGCTGCCAGCGGCATAGACGCCGCGCGAATAGGTCACGGGAGCACCGAGGATGGTGGGGATGGTGGAGTTGGCAACGGTGTCGATGAACAGCGGGCGCTTGGCCTGGTCGGTTGCGCCAAGCAGCGCGGTCTTGCCCTGCGGGGACATGACGATGCCATCCATCACGCCGCCAGCGTTGGCAATGTTGCCGTCAACGGTAACGAGAGCACCGTAAACATCGGTGCCAAAAGCAACGGCAGTGGCGTTACCAAGCACGTCAAAGTTGCTGCCAGGTGCGGTGGTGCCGAACACGGTTGCATCGAACTTGTTGGCAAGGGCGAAGGGCAGACGCTCGCGCAGCGCGTTGTACAGACGCGGCATATCATCCATAAGCTCCTTGGAAACAGTCTCAATGACTGCGAGCTTGTAGGGCTGCATGGTCTTGATGCCGACGGTGGAGTTGGACACGGGCTTGGTGCCAGTCTCTTCCACCCAATCAGCCTGCGGCTCGCCAGTAATCACGGGGATGGCAAGGCCGTTACCAGGCAGCTCGATACGGCGGGCGAGGCGCATGACGGCAGACTCTTCGAGGGTCTTGGCCCAAATGTCAGCGGAAATGGACTCGGGAAGGGTAGGACGGGAAATCTCGGGCATGATTTGCTCCTTTTCGTGTGCTTAGGCGCTAAAAGCGCTCTTCATGAACTCGGCGAAGTCCGCGGACGCGTTGCCGCTATCGACAGCGCCAGAAACCTCGCCCTTGTCGGTCACAGATGGGTACTTTGGCTTTGTGGCATCGTGGGCCGCAAGCCATTCGGCGTTCTCGGCCACGTCACCAGCCATGCGGGACAGCATCTCGGCGCTTACGCCCTTCTCGGCTGCGAGCTTGGCAACCAGCGCGGCGCGCTCTTGCTCCTGCTTGATGCCAGCAAGCTCGTTCTCTGCCTTCTCTGCCCGCTCCACCGCACGTTGCAGCTCGGACTTGGCGGCTTCCTGCGCTTCGTCGTAGGCTTTCGCCTTGGTCTGCAAGTCGGCGTAGTCGGCGTACTTCTCGCGCTCTCGCTTGAGCCTGTCGCGTACGATTGCATCAAGCTCGGCCTGCGTGAAAGTGCGCTCTTGCTCCGCAGTTGCGCCCTGCGTGGCGTTGTCGTGCTCGTCGGCCATGGTTGGCCCCCTTTCCCGCCTTTGGCGGTCGTCATTTGCCGCGATAGGCTCGCGTAGCCATGAAAAAGGCCCCTTGCGGGGCCAGATTCACCTTGCTTATGCGTTTGCCGCTTCCTGCGGGCTTGCGCCCTGCTCGCGTGCGTCGCGGTACAGCTCGCGCCGCCGTGCGTTGCGCTGGTCGGCAAACTCCTTCGTGTAGTCGGCGCGCCGCATGGAGTTGACGCGCTCTTTCCAGCTATCGCCCTCCGCGTCCGTGTACTCGTCCAGCAGCGCGTCGGGATCGTAGCCTTCAATCTCCAAATCGTCCCCGCGCCGCTTGACAACGAACTCACAATCGCAGTTAGCATGGATGTGCTCGGCGTGGTTGCCAGCGCGCACTGCCTTGGACGCGAACACCCAGCCCTGCGAGCCGAGCGTGCGGCAGAACGCGCAAGAGTCACCGATGCACACCCAAGCCCACATGGTCTTGTTGGCTATGGCGTTCTCGCGCATGGTCTCGATGCCGCAACGCTTGACCATGCGCTGCATCTCGTTGCTCACCAGCGCGCGGGCGGCTTGGATGGACGTTGCACGCTGGTATTGCTCGCGTATGTTGGCGGTGACAATCTCTTCGTCGGGCAGGTCCGCGAGGTGCGCCATAGGCGCGGAGCCTTGCATCATCTCGTCAAAGAGGGAAGCGGACAGCTCCGCGTCGGCGTTGCCGTACTGCCACAGGAGCTGGTCGGCGTAGTCGCACAGCAGCGAGAGCGCGCGGCCCTCATCGTCCCATGAGAGCGAGTCGAAATACTCTTCCAGCTTGCGCGCCGCTTCGCCGCGTAATTTGGCGTGCGCGTCGCGGTACCGCTTCCAGTCGGATGCGTAGATGCGCGCGTGCGTCATGACGAAACCAGCCCATCCAGCAGCGCGCCGCCGACGTTGCGCCTACGCTGCGCCATGATGCGCGCGATGGTCGGCGCGTCAAAGCCCAGCATCTCGTAGAAGACCTCGGTGCCGCCGAACTGCGGGTCAACGCTTGCGATTTTCACCGCTGCGTCTGCGGTGGACGCAACGGACGGCATAGCGGGATTCTGGAACTTCGCCATAACCGCGCGCTCTTCGTCGGTGAGGTCCGCGAGGGACTTGTTGCCGGCGATGGCCTGCGCCATGAGCGCGATTGTGTACAGAGCGTCCCCGTTCTCGCGGTTCAGCTCCTGCGCGCGAACAATCAGCTTCTCATTTGCCGCTGCAACAGCGTCAGCGCTGGTCGGGTTGGCGTCGTTGACCACGCCCGTGTCCGTCACGGAGAGCGACGTTGACGCGGCGAACTGCGTGGCCAGCGAACGGAGCATCTCGACGTGGGGCGTGATGTGGCCTTGTGCGAGCTGCCCGAACTGCGGAACGTCCCCGTTCTCGTCGCGTGTTGCCAGCAGCAGCGAACCCATGTAGGTCTTGAACTTGTCGGAGATGAGCGCGTCGTATTGCTCGTCTGTGATGCCCAGCAGGTACTTCTGCGGGCTGGTCGAGAACTCCAACGCGACGGTGGCAAGGCTCATCGTGCGGATGTATCCGCGCGTGAGGTCACGCACTGAGCGCGAGATGCGCGAGCGTCCCAGCGGGCGCTTCGTGGTGCCGCCCTCGTTGGCCATTGCGACCATCAGCGGGCGTCCCATAGCCTGCGCGTAGCCCTCGGCGTGCCAGCGCGCGGAATCGTCGCGCCTGATTACCCACACTGCATCGTCGGTGTAGAGGTTGACCACACTGGGGACCTCGTAGCCGTCGCGCCCGCGCGTGGTCTCCGTGATGGCAAAGCCGCATGCGAGACGCTGCGCGCCGCCGTCCCAGATGCCCGCGGCGGTCTCGCCGCTGTGGAAGCGGATGGTAACGCCAGACGCGCCGCCAGCGGACAACGTGGCGAACACGACGCCGTGCATGAGCTCGTCCCCCACCGCCTTGTTGTATTGGCTCGTGAGCCTGTTGTCGCGCACGATGGACGCGAGCAATTCGGGCGTCGTGCCGTCCGATGCCACGTAGCCGTCAAAGATAGAGCGGTCCTTCAGGACGGTGACCGCCTTCTCTGGCCAGCAGCACGCCATTTCGAAGTGCGCAAGTGATCGTGGCAGCGCAATGCCTAGATTGCACTCGCCGACGGTCACGCGCTGCTCGAAGTAGCGCCGCTTGAGCCGGTTCTTGGAGTTGTGGCGCTCGAACTCGTCCAGCAGAGCGCCCATCTGCGCGCGTGCGTCTGGGGTGAGTCCAGCCGCGTCGCGCACGCCGTGAAAGTCGTGGTGCATTAGCCAATCCTCGCTTTCCTGTTGGGGTTGCGCTTTGTCGTTCTCGAACCCCACAGAGCGAGCGCGCACGCTTCGATGGGTAGTGGGTCGGTGCCACCGAACCCCCAGCCGCCACCGCGCCCGATTGCGCGCCGCGTGGCCGTCGTTGCGGATTCCCTAAGCTGCTCCTGTGGGCGGTACCACGTCAGCTTCCTCTCGTTCACTGCGTCGCAGAGCATCGACGCGCTTGCCACCACGTCACCGCTTGATGGGGTGACCACGTAGCCGCGCGGCGCTCGCTCGCTCATGCGCTCGACCAGCGCCTGACTCCCGCTCTTGCCGTCGATTACCACGCACGCGCCCACGTTCGTGCGGGCGCACAGCCAGTCGGCCAGCCACGCGGTGCCGCTCGCCATGCTGCGCCGCTCTTGCAGCTCCACATGCGTAACGTCCCCACAGGTCTCGGCAACAGCCAACACGACCTCGGAGCCGTCCGCGCTGAACTTCACGCCGTACGCGGTCCGCTCTGGCTGCAACGGGTGTTCGGTGGCGCAAGCGTCCCACGCCTTTGCGGGCAACACGTGCTCGTCCCTGCGTATGGCGGTGGGTGACCACCAGCCAAGCCGTTCGCGCGCGAAACCGTCACGCGTCATTGTGTCGTGCTCGTCGCGCACTGTGCGCTCGCTCATGCGCCGACCCATTGCGGGGTTGCACGCATACCAGAGGTCAACGTTGTCAACGTCCACGTCTTGCAGCGTGTCGGCCTGTGCGCCCCATTCGAGCCACCAGATAGACGCGCTACCCGCGTGTGCCTTGTCGTGCATCGTCTGGAAGATGGTGCCGCTGCAATCGGGACCAGGTACGGTACCGATATAGATTTTCTGGCTCTTGTCCTCTGCATCATCGTCCAGCTCTTCGGCCGCCGACACGGTAGGCAAGATAGCGTCCTGCTGCGCCGCCGTCAGCTCTTGGGCTTCGTCAAGAATCAGCACGGAATAGGTGCCACCACGAACGCCGCTCGTACGCGTTTGGAACTCGATGTAGCTTCCATCACGGAAATAGATGCCCTCGTAGCCAATGGCCGCATAGATCGTGTCAACCTCCGCGTAGAGGTCCGCGTTACCGCGCACGAAATCGGCTATCTCCTTGAACATCTTGTGTGCCACGCCGCTGCGGTGCGCGGAGTACAGCACGTTCTTATGCTCGACGCATGCCATCCATATCGCGTAATCGCGCGCCGCGAAACTCTTGCCGTTCTGTCGTGGCTTCGTGATGCAGATGGTCTTTGCCGCGAAGTCCCCTCGCTCGTTTCGGGCGAAAAAGACCTCCATTTCGTACTTCTGCGAGTCGTAGTAGTTGCGCCCGTACGCTTCGAACATCTCGACGGCATCAGCGCCGCGCGAGTAGGCGTAATCGCCAACGTTCTGGAACGTCGGCACCTGCCCGCCCAGCCTACGCGCCATTGCGCGCCTTTGCTAGCGGGCTTTCGCTGCGGTCCTGCGGCAGTCGGTCTATCTCGTCCATGACCTCCATGAGCCGCTTCGAGAGCGCGGCCACGTCGCGCCCAGACTCGCAGGCATCGACCGAAACAGCCAGTTTGTCCCTCAGTGCTTCCAGCGTCTTGCGCCTATCGCCGCTCTGGGCGGATTTCACGAGGTCAGCCATGGTCGGTGCTCCGTTTCGTCGGTTGTGTCAAATGTGGAAACTTAGCCGTAGCTTTCGGCGCT
>Ga0326512_10003922_pt1 | contig 10861 bp, 12 predicted proteins | sample 1_2617_0518_D_FD_203652 | JGI IMG/M metagenome (GOLD analysis project Ga0326512, IMG submission 203652) | Bovine rumen microbial communities from UC Davis, California, United States - 1_2617_0518 | ecosystem: Host-associated > Mammals > Digestive system > Stomach > Rumen | place: USA...
CATCAATCAAAGCAAGCTTCGATCATGCTGCCCCTCGACTTGCATGTGTTAAGCCTGTAGCTAGCGTTCATCCTGAGCCAGGATCAAACTCTTCATTGTAAATTTGTATCTTTTACTAGTATCTCTAGTAGAGCTAGCAGAACCAGCCTTCCTAGAAAAACTAGAAGTAATCTGTCTCAGAACAACTATCCAAATTCAAGAATTGAAACGGTTTGTTTCTTGTTACCCAAGAGCATTTCTGCTCTCGCTTCTTGTACTACTTCTGTTTATGTAAATCTTTCAAAGAACTCTTTCTTTTGTTGCTCCCGTTTGTTCGAAAGCGGGTGCAAAGGTACGGCTTTTTTTAATACCATCCAAATATTTTCGAAAAAAAATTCCCAAAAACACGAAAGTTTTCGGGAATGTTTACAAATATACCGCTTTATCTTCTTATTATATATAAGGTACGCGAAAAGTCTATTCTCGGCGTCCAAAAATGCGCAGCAGATAAATAAAGAGGTTTATAAAGTCCAAATAGAGAGTCAAAGCGCCCAATAGTGCCATTTTCTGAGCGGCCTCTCCTGCATCGGGCGCCATCAATAGCATATTTTTAATCTTTTGAGAATCGTAAGCAGTAAGACCAACGAATATCAAAACGCCCAAATAGCTCACAATCATTTCCAAACCAGAACTCTTAAGGAAGATATTCACAACAGTAGCAATAATAATACCTATCAGTGCCATGAAAAGAATCTTTCCCATCGACGAGAGATCGGTTTTGGTAGTATATCCAATGAGCGCCATTACGGCGAATGTACCAGCGGTGATGAAGAACACACTAGCAATACTCGACATTGTATAAACAATGAAAATAGACGAGAACAGTGCTCCATTAATAACCGAATACAACACAAACAGCAACGTAGCTGTAGTGAGCGACAATCGGTTGATTGCAGCACTGACTCCAAAAACAATGGCAAACTCGGCTATTACCAATCCCCAAAGAAGTACACGATTAGTGTACAAGGTGGTAAGAACACCAGGACTTGTAGCTACACCATACGCTGTTACGCCTGTAAGTACAAGTGCCAGCGTCATCCACACATACACTTTCCGCATCAAAGCTGGGAAAGCTGCTGACATAGAGAGCTCTCGCTCACGTGTCAGTCCATCAAAATTAAATTCGTTATAATTCATACTCATATCTATTTTCGAGTTCAATAATATTATCGCAAATATAATGCCACAAAGGTAAGCATTTACTTTTAATAAAACATAAATAAGCAACATAAAATTCTTATTTATTAGTATTTTTGGAATTTTTTCACTATATTTGTACCCATGAATAACTAAAATCAAATATAAAAATACGCAGACGAAAATGAAGATTGGTTTATTTATTCCCTGTTATGTTGACGTGGTCTATCCTGAAGTAGGAATAGCCACATATAAGCTATTAAAGCATCTAGGTATGGATGTGGACTACCCTCAGAACCAAACCTGCTGCGGACAACCGATGGCGAATGCCGGTTTTGAGGAACAAGCCATCCCGCTTGCTGAAAAGTTTGAGGAAAAATTTTTCGGCGAGCGAAGCGGCATAGCCAATCACAAAGATTTCGACTATGTGGTATCGCCTTCGGTTAGTTGCACAGCGTTTATTAGGTTGAACTACCCCCGCTTACTGAAAGGTAAAACAGAATGTGAAGCTGCCAAAAAGACAATGGATGTTGTTGAGTTTCTACACGACGTTTTAAAAGTAAAACATCCGTTAGGCACTTTTCCTCATAAAGTTAGTTTGCACAACTCATGCCATGGCGTGAGAGAGTTGGGATTAAGTTCGCCAAGCGAGGAGAATATTCATAAGTTTAATAAAATCAAGAACTTACTAAACCTTGTAGAGGGCATACAGATATTAGAGCCAGAACGTTCTGACGAATGCTGCGGATTTGGTGGTATGTTCTCGGTTGAAGAGACTGCTATTAGTGAGCAGATGGGTATAGATAAAGTGCAGCGCCACATGAAGACAGGTGCACGAATTGTAACAGGTCCTGACTGTTCGTGCCTGATGCATATGGCAGGTATAGCCAAGAAACGAGGCCTGAATGTAGAATTCAAGCATGTAGTTGAGATCTTAGCAGCAGGACTTTAATAATTGATAAGATAATTAATAACGGAACATTATGAGTACAGCACATAGTAATGCAGCGAAAGAGTTCTTAAAGAACCAGACATACGCCAAATGGCACGATGCCACTTTTTGGGCAGTACGCACCAAACGTGACAACATGGCATACGGACTTGACGAATGGGAGCAGTTACGCGAGAAAGCAAGTGCCATCAAGCGCCACACCATTACCCATTTAGACGAATATCTTGACCAGTTTGCCACAAAAGCTGAAGAAAACGGTTGTGTTGTGCATTGGGCAAAAGATGCACATGAATTCAACGAAATTGTGTATGGCATACTGAAAAACCATAACGTTAAAAAACTCGTCAAGTCGAAGTCGATGCTCACAGAAGAGTGCGAGATGAATCCATACCTTGAGCAGCATGGTATCGAAGTAGTTGAAACCGATCTTGGCGAGCGCATCATTCAGTTGAAGGGTCAGGCCCCAAGTCATATTGTAATGCCAGCCATCCACCTGAATCACAACGATGTTGGTGAGTTGTTCGAGGAAAAACTTGGCAGCGAGAAGGGCAACCACGACCCTACGTACCTTACTTATGTTGCCCGATTAAGCCTGCGCAACGAGTTTCTTACCGCAGATGCAGGTATGACAGGCGCGAACTTTGGTATTGCAGAAACAGGTGATATTGTGGTATGCACCAATGAGGGAAATGCCGACATGTCTACCTCATGTCCCAAGCTACACATAGCAGCTATCGGATTGGAGAAGATTATTCCGAATTACGATTGTCTAGCCGTGTTCCAGCGCATGCTTTGTAGAGCAGGAACGGGGCAACCCACCACCACGTTCACATCACACTTCCGTAAGGCTCGTCCCACAGCAAATCCTATGCACATTGTGCTTGTAGATAACGGACGCAGCGAGTGGATTGGCACCCCTGATCATTGGGAAGTGCTGAAGTGTATCCGATGCGGATCATGCATGAACACCTGTCCTGTATATCGTCGTAGTGGTGGCTATTCATATAGCTATTTCATCCCAGGGCCAATAGGTATTAACCTCGGAATGCTTCGCAATCCCCAAAAACACTCAGGAAACGTTAGTGCCTGTACGCTGTGCAACTCTTGCCAGTCAGTTTGTCCTGTCAAAGTAAACTTGGGCGACCAAATTTATAGGTGGCGCCAGCAACTTGATAAATTCGGAACAGCTAACCCACAAAAGAAGATGATGTGTAAGGGTATGAGTAAAGTTTATGGTAACGAGAACGTTTATAATTTAGTCACAGCATTAGCTCATTGGGCCAATCTCATTCCTTCGCCCCTCATCAACAACGGGCTGAACCCATGGGCCGATGGCCATAAGATGATGAAATTCCCGAAGGAAACATTCCACTCGCTATGGAAAAAAGGAAAAGTGAAGTAAGGTTGAAAAATTGAAGTGTTATGAGTAATAAAGACGATATTCTGAAGAGATACAGGGCGAACGTAAAAGAGAAATTCTTCGACGAGCAAAGCGGTAAAACCGGTTACGACATGCCCGATTTGAGTGATATCAAGGCAACCACCTACTCCAACCCATTAGTACAGTTTATGAAAATGACAGAAATGGTGGGTGGCCAGGTGCTCGAGGTTGACCCAGGGCGCGATATCAACGCACTGATACGGGAGTTGTTTCCTGATGCCAAGGAAATAGCATCGAACCTGCCAGAAATTAAGATTGCTACAAGGAATCCGGATACCGTTGATTGTGCAAGCGACCTGAATGGAACGGATGTTGGCATCATCCGAGGGAAATTCGGTGTTGCAGAGAATGCGTGCGTCTGGATTCCACAAACGATGAAGGAAAAAGCAGTCTGCTTTATCTCTGAGAATCTGGTGATTCTGTTGCCAAAGAGTCAGATAATAAACAACATGCACGAGGCCTACAAGCGTATCGATTTCGACGAGGAGTACGATGGGTATGGCGTGTTTATCAGTGGTCCATCGAAGACTGCGGATATCGCCCAGGTGTTGGTGATGGGTGCTCAAGCAGCCCGTAGTGCTACTATTCTACTAATGCCAGAATAGCCCCAACATGTTCAGAGCTTTTTGGCACGCAATTACACGGCTTTTAATAAATTAAAAGACACTGATTTCTACTTAAAACTATTCAGCAATTCAATGATATAGTTCACCTCTTCATCTGTTAGCACCTGATTACAAGGGATGGAGAGTTCCTGAGCATGAATTTGCTCAGTAATCGGGAATGATAGCAGATTCTAATCGCTGTAGCACCGTTGTTTATGTGGGGGGATGGGATAATGGATCTGCGTTTCTACGCCATGTTCCTTTAAATACTGTTGCAGACGGTCGCGATGCTCACAAAGCACTGGGAAGATATGCCACACGCAGTCGCGTTCGCCACACTTTGGTATGCGGATTAAAGGGTTCGATACCTTATTAATATATAAGGTAGCAATCTCCTTGCGACGTTTGTTTTCTTCATCCAGATATCAGTATGCCACAGATAGCCGCACGAATTTCAGCGTCGTGCAACTGGTTGATAGCCTTCAGGTCGAGATACTTTATCATAGGTCATATTCATATATATCGTAACACAATCCCCTACCTCCAAATCCTTCCTTCTGAAACACCAGTTGCTCGTTAAGACCGCTGCCATCAGGTTGCTCGGTAGAACGGCCAAAGTCAAAATAGGGATAGCTGCTGTAATCGCTGAAGATGCGATTGTAAAGCAAATCGATGACTCCAAGTTTCTTACCCCCAGGAGTAGCAGAACTGTACTGGGCGTGAACCACCTGTGGCGAGACATAGAGCACAACTCCACCCAACACCTCACCACCCTTAATGGCCTGATAGAGACGGATATTATCTGGGAAACGGCTATGCAGAAGTTCAATCTCCTGCAAAGTATGAACGGGTTTTACACCATATTTCGACAACAAGTTCTGCGCCAGAACATCCCAAAAGGCCGAATAATCATCAGAGCATTCAATAGAGACGCCAGCCTTAGTGGCACGGATGACACCACGACGGCGCACCCTGTCCCACCTCATACCAACAGAAAGGAAAATGTTTGTTGCGAAATCCCTGGCTACGATACGGGCACGGCACTCATGATAGAGCGCATAAAGATCTTCCTCGGCCGAGAGACGATGATAGATCCAGGGAATACATTTGTAACTTACATGACGGAAGCCTTCTTGTCGAAGTAGCTCATTAAGCTCACGGAACAAGTTCATAGTCTGAGCAACCGTCAGACGAGAACTCATTACCAGTCCGCCATAAGTCAAGCCGTTATGTGAACACAGCGTGTCGCCATTTGAATGTGCTGGCAAGACAGCCAACAGTCGATTACCAATATAAAAGAGCAGAGAATAATCACAGAAACGGTCGGAATGGTAATCCATATAACGGCGATCAAAGAGGAAAGTACCATTCTTCGATTCAGCCACGAACTGGTTCCATTCGTCAGCCAATTCAGATGTATATCGTCTTATCTCGAACATCCGATATATCTTAGAAACTCGTCGTAATCGTAGATGTAATCATCCTCGTCGTAATGCTCTGATGCCAAGACCAGACACACACCACCAGAAGAGAAATCATCGAGCGTTCTCCAAATATTGTTATCAATAAGCAGCCCTTGCCAAGGATGATTCAGCAACACCGTCTTTCGTTCGTAGCCATTATCCAGCGTAACATGAAACGAACCGCTTAGAGCAATCACAAGCTGACGTAGCTTTTTGTGTGCATGCCCTCCCCTGCTCTCGCCACCGGGTACGTCATATACCCAATAGGCGCGTTTGATGTCGAAGGGAATCATAGTCTGCGCTTCAGCAAACGTCAGATTGCCACGTGGATCAGTAACCCTGGGCAAATCTATGATTTTAACCTCTAAGCGGTTCATCCTATAGTAAAAACTTGTTTAGTGTTCAAACTTGGTATAAGGGTCAGTGCCCAGCACAGTCTTGGCCAAGCGCTTTGCCTTGTCGCGGAGTGCGCTCACATCGTCGCCCACCTCACCATAGCAGAGCACTACACCCATACGGCGCCCTTTGTGAGCCTCAGGCTTACCAAAGATACGGATGCGAGTACGATCCTCCTTCAGAGCCTCCTCAAGATTATAGTCGAGCAGGGTGCGATCGATAGGTGTTGAAGCCTCTTTTGGTGAGAGGATGACAGCCGATGCACCTGCGTGCTCCAGATGGATGGCTGGAATAGGCAGTCCCATCACAGCACGGAAGTGGAGTTCGAACTCGCTGAGATTGGTGGTGTGACCAAGTGTCACCATACCTGTATCATGTGGACGTGGTGATAGCTCGCTGAAGATGACTTCGCCCTGTTTGGTGAGGAAGAACTCAACACCCCATATACCAGCCCCAGTCAGCGCTTTAGTCACCTTATCGGCCATCATCTGAGCCTGTTTCAGTGCCTCATCACTAATCTTATATGGCTGCCATGACTCACGATAGTCGCCAGCCTTCTGTACATGTCCGATAGGCGGACAGAACAAAGTAGGCCAACCGTTCTTCTGGGTAACAGTCAGCAAAGTAAACTCAGAATCAAAATCGATAAACTCCTCGATGATCACCTCTTTCACATCGCCGCGACTGCCCTCCATAGCCTCTTTGAAAGCCTGCTCCAGTTCATCGTCATTATGCACATAGCTCTGCCCATGCCCAGATGACGACATCAGCGGCTTAACCACACATGGGAAGCCAATCTCATCGGCAGCAGCCTTGAACTCATCGAAAGTCTTGGCATAGAAATACTTAGCCGTACGCAGTCCCAGTTCCTTTGAAGCCAGGTCGCGAATGGCGCGACGATTCATTGTAAAATTCACGGCACGCGCAGAAGGAACCACCTGAATGCCCTGTTCCTCAAACTTAAACAATCGCTCTGTTCGTATGGCCTCAATTTCAGGCACGATGATGTCGGGTTTGTGCTTGTTTACCACAGCCTCGAGTGCATCACCATCCAGCATCGAGAACACCTCGCGCTCATCAGCCACCTGCATGGCTGGCGCATTGTCATAACGGTCACAGGCTATCACATACTGGCCTGCACGCATGGCCGCAATCACGAACTCCTTACCAAGTTCACCTGAGCCTAAAAGCAATATCTTTTTCATTTTTCTATTGTTTGTTTCAACATTTGCCACTCGGGAGTCACTGCCAATTTGCGCACACACTGATCGATACGCGCCATAGCATCCTCTTGATTCATCTTCAGCTCCTTGGCTATCTCCTGTAGCGATTTCCGCTCACAGCCAAAAAGTCCGTAGTAATGCGTCACAGCCTCCTCTTCCTCAGGTGGCAACAAATAGAGCAGATGCTCCAGATAATGTTCCATCTGTGGGGTGATGCTGGTGGGATTGATACCAATACGCACCAAATACGAGTGGAGTTCTTTTGTTAAGTTATCTGTTGGCATACATGTTATCGTAATACTTCTGATAATCGCCAGAGGTCACATTGTCGAGCCACTCCTGATTGTCGAGATACCAGCGGACAGTCTTCTCTATGCCTTCCTCAAACTGCAGCGAAGGTTCCCATCCGAGTTCCTTCTGCAACTTGGTAGAGTCGATGGCATAACGGAGGTCATGTCCGGCACGGTCGGTTACGAAAGTAATCAGGTCCATATCCTCACCTTCCTTACGACCCAACAGACGATCCACCGTCTTAATCACTACCTTGATAATGTCGATGTTCTTCCACTCATTGAAACCACCGATATTATACGTATCGGCAATCTTTCCCTCATGGAAAATCACGTCGATAGCACGAGCATGATCCTCTACATACAGCCAGTCGCGCACGTTCTCACCCTTGCCATAAACAGGCAGTGGTTTGCGATGACGGATATTATTGATGAACAATGGAATCAGCTTCTCGGGGAACTGGTAGGGACCATAGTTGTTCGAGCAGTTGGTTACTACTACAGGCATGCCGTAAGTATCATGGAAGGCACGCACAAAGTGATCGCTCGAAGCCTTCGAAGCCGAATATGGTGAGTGCGGATTATACTTGGTAGTCTCGAGGAAGAACTTATCGCCATAAGCCAGATGATGCTCTGAGCTTGATGCGGTAGTGGTGAAAGGAGGCTCGATACCCTCGGGGTGTGTCAGTTCCAATGCGCCATACACCTCATCGGTAGAGATGTGGTAGAAGCGCTTACCCTCGTACTTCTCGGGCAGGCTCTCCCAATACAGTTTGGCAGCCTGCAACAAAGAGAGTGTTCCCATCACGTTGGTCTTAGCGAAGGTGAATGGATCCTTGATCGAACGGTCCACATGACTCTCGGCAGCCAGATGGATGATGCCATCCACCTTTTTGTCCTGCATCAACTTGTAGAAAGCATCGAAGTCGCAGATATCCATCTTCACAAACTCGTAGTTGGGTTTGTTCTCGATGTCCTTCAGATTAGCCAAGTTACCAGCATACGTCAATTTGTCGAGGTTGATGATGTGGTAGTCAGGATACTTGTTCACAAACAGGCGTACCACATGGCTTCCTATAAAGCCGGCGCCACCAGTAATAACAATCGTTCTTTTCATATTTTAATCTCCTAAAGTTATAACTTCTAAATCTTTGAAATCCTTCCCGTCGATGGTAAGACGTACCAGTGTTCTGTCCTTATGCCACCCTTGTATGCCAGCGGCACCAGGGTTGATGTGTAGAAGGTTGAGCGTCTTGTCGAACTTCACCTTCAGTATATGCGAGTGACCAGCCACAAACAGTTGTGGCGGACTGGCATAGAGCGTAGAACGGATGCTGGGATCGTAGTTGCCAGGATAACCACCTATGTGCTTGATGAGCACATCCACGTCCTCGCACTTAAAACGGTTCAGCTCGCGATACATCAGTCTGAGGTCTCCCCCGTCGCAGTTACCACATACAGCACGAAACGGACGGAAGGCAGCCAGTCGTTCCGCCACCTCTACACTGCCGATGTCGCCAGCATGCCAAATCTCATCGCAGGGTTCAAAGTAATGCAAGTACTTATCATCCCAATAGCTGTGCGTATCGCTCAGTATGCCTATTCTTTTCATAATCCAAATCGCTTGCGAATAAAGTCGGCAATCAGTTTCTCAGTCTCTTCAAGCCCCAGCAAGCTTGCATCCACGCACAGGTCATAGCTCTCGGCAGCACCCCACTTCTTACCTGTATAATAATTATAGTACTGCGCTCTACGAGCTTCCACATGCTCTATCAGCTTGCGGGCCTGCTCGTCGTCGATGCCTTTCACCTGCGACACAATCTTTGCACGAAAGTCCATCGAGGCCGTGATAAACACGTTCACCACATTCTCGAAATCCCTCAGGATGTAGTCGGCACAACGGCCTAAGAACACACAGCTACCCTCTTCAGCAGCCTTGCGGATGGCATCACTCTGAAATTTGAACAAGCTCTCCTGTGAGAAATTCGAGCCATACATGCCACTCCCCATCAGGTGTGGAGCCTGCACATTAAACAAACTTCGGAAGAATCCTTTCCGCTCATCGTTCTGCTTGAAGAACTTCTCTGAGAATCCACTCTCCTTGGCAGCCAGATTCAGCAGTTCGCGGTCGTAGAACTTGGCCTCGAAGTCCTGTGCCAGCATGCGGCCTATCTCCTGTCCGCCAGCACCTACCTGTCTGCCTACGTTAATAATAATATGTTTCATTATTCTTTAGTTATTCGCTTTTCGCTGCTTTAAATTTCTTCATATACCACATCAGCATGGGTATGGTCATGGCAAACGACAGGAAGTCGCTGGCCGGCATCGAATACCACACTCCGTCTAGGCCCCAGAACAGCGGGAACAGATACGCCATCGGCAACAGCAAGATGAGTTGTCGCGACAGTGAGAGGAATATAGATACCTTGACCTTTCCTATACTTTGGAAGAAGTGGGTGATAGTAGCCTGCGAACCTACGACGAAGAACATCAGCATGTCCAGTCGGATGCCGCGTGCTGCCAGATCAATCAATGTGGCATCGGTGGTAAAGATGCGAGCTATCTCCGTGGGGAATAGCATTGACAGTCCCCATCCCACCAGCAGGATGGCCGTAGCACAGGCGATGGCCATAAACAGGCAGCGCAGCATACGATCGTATTTCTCGGCACCATAATTATACCCCACGATAGGCTGCATACCCTGACACACGCCCATCACAAACATGAAGAACATCATCACCACCGAGTTGGCTATCGAGTAGGCTCCCACAGCCATATCGCCACCATAGCGCACAAACTGATTGTTCATCACAATCACGATGATACTGCTGGTGACGTTCATCAGGAACGGTGATATGCCGATGGCAATGATATTGCTTACCAGTCGTTTCTTCAGTTTATAGATTCCCTGCTTGAAATGCAGAATCTCGTTTTTGTTCGAAAACAGGTATATCTGCCAGCACAAAGCGATTGTCTGCGACGTGACTGTAGCCAATGCTGCACCACGAATGCCCCATCGGAACCACCACACAAACGCCACTACCAATGCGATATTCATAGCCACTGTAAACAGCACGGAGTACATGGCATGCTTAGGTTTACCCGCAGCGCGCAGCAACGCATTCAGGCCGAAGTACATGTGGGTCACCATATTGCCCAAGAGGATGATCGTCATAAACTCGCGGGCATACGGCAGCGTCACGTCACTGGCACCAAAGAAAAGAAGGATGGGGTCGAGAAACATCAAGCAAATGACCATGAAAGAGAATCCTATAATCAGATTCAGCGTAATGGTATTACCCAACAGATTCTGTG
>Ga0326512_10003923_pt1 | contig 10861 bp, 6 predicted proteins | sample 1_2617_0518_D_FD_203652 | JGI IMG/M metagenome (GOLD analysis project Ga0326512, IMG submission 203652) | Bovine rumen microbial communities from UC Davis, California, United States - 1_2617_0518 | ecosystem: Host-associated > Mammals > Digestive system > Stomach > Rumen | place: USA: California...
ATTAGTATGTTACATACGTTGGCTGATAATGAAACTGAAGCTTCGCCTTATTTTAGATGTTTAATTAATCATGATAAATTAAAGGTAGATTATGAAGATAAAGTAATTTCTATTCCATTTGAAGAGAATAGTGTAGAAATAGATCCTACAAAAGATAATGATGATTGGTTAAAAACTGATTTTCATAATGGCACTGTTTTTAAATGGGTACATGGTAATAAAGAAGAATGGACGCCAGATACTTATTGGATTGTTTATATGCAATACTCTGAAGAGACTGCTTATTTTCGTGGGGAGATTCGTAAAGCAGATCAAGAGATAGAAATTATTGTTATTGATGATGATGGCAATGAAAGTACTAAGGTATACCGTGGGTGGATGACTGGGCCAAATGAAACCAGTACTTTATGGAATGTAAAGCATGGGATTGTTTGGAATGATATGAATTATACTAAACAATTATTCATTACAAAAGATGAAGATACTGCTGTATTTTTTGAACGGTTTGATCGTGTTATTATTAATGGTCAACCTTGGGAAATTCAAGCCTATAATGAAAATTATGGCACCAATTCTAGTAATCCTAATACTGGTATTATTAGAGTTGCATTAAAAGAAACTTATACAAAAACAGATGAAGTATTGCGGGCGCGAGCTGCGGAAGAGGCTGAACGTTTAGAAGCTCAGACTCCTAGTATTTTAGGGCCAGATACGGTTGCCCCATATGATATAGCTACTTATAAAGTAGAAAATATCCAGGATGGATCATGGACTGTAGCAACTGCCGCAAATTCTACTAAAAATATTAATGAATTAGTTTCTTATTCTATTGATAATGAAACAAATGAATTAAAAATTAATGTTATCAGTGGAAAATCATATAAACCTGGTTTTGATATAAGTTATGGTAATATAACAAAGCATATTGTTATTAAATCATTGTAAAGAGATAAAAGGAGTATAGCATGAGAAAAGATTTAATAAAAACACAACCTTTACGTTCCTCTTTTTTATCATGCGAAAAAGATACTGAAGCAATTTTAAAAGCGTTATTTGTAGATTCAAAACCATATAGTGATCAATTAAAAAGATTATTGTTAATTAATAATCCAGATTGTTTAGATATGAGTAATCAAGAATACCAAAAATTAGTAGATGATTATTCGTTAGGAAGATTACTTAAAGAAGGATATGTGCGTCTTGATCCTAAAATAGCTAGAACTACTTTTGAAGATGTAAAATCATATATTTATATTTATTTTGATGATTTTGCTCCTACTAAAAATCCTGAATTTAGGGATGCTAGTATTTATATTATGGTTGTTTGTTATTTAGATGAATGGGTTTTAGATGATTATGTAGTTAGACCTTTAAAAATTTGTGGCTATATAGATGGAATTTTAAATAGCTTAACTGATAAAAATAAACAAATCTGGAATAGTAAGGGCAATAATATTAAATTGTCTGGATTTGGAACTTATGAATTTATGGCTTGTGTACAAGGAATTAATAATGAAGATTTATCTTTGTATACTCTTGCTTATAGAGGAACACATTTTACTGAAGATAATGAAATGTTAGGAGAAGTAGCAGTTGAGCCATGATAGATGGTTTATTGCTTTTAACTAAAAATGATATTCCTTTTATTTCAGCAGAGCTAACTATACATCAACCAACAGTCCAAGAAATTGGGCTTATTGGCGAAGAAGCATTTTTTACTGGTGCTCAATTTTTAACTACTACAAAAGATAGTATTGAGGGTTTATCTGCAAAAGATGCTGAAAAAATACATAATTTTGATATTATAATGAAATTAGTAAAAGATGCTAATCAAAGTATAGAAGCTAAATATAGTAAAACTTGTGCAGAATCTTTATTAACCCTGTTGTTTCCAGAATATCAAATTCTTTTTTTACCAAGTATGATTGCAATTGTAAAAGAAAATGAAAATCATATTATTAATGAGAAAAATTTTGATGAATTTCAAGATATTTTAATTAATATGTTTTGTTTAAAAGAACTTGCGGGGGCTTCCGCGCCAGAATACAAAGCGGCAAATAAGCAGGCGCAAGCAATTATTGATAAAATAAAACAAGGACGAGCTAAATTAGCAAAAATAAAAGCTCAACAGCAGGGTGGTCAAAAAATTACAATCTTACAACGATATATTTCAATATTAGCTGTAGGGGAACAAAAAGACCTTAATGCTTTATCGCAATATAGTGTCTATCAATTATTTGATGAATTTACTCGTTTTGGTTTGCGAGAACAATCTGACTTTTATCTGCAAGCTAAAATGGCGGGTGCAAAAGATCTACCTGAGGTAGATAATTGGATGAAAGACATTCATTCAAGTTCCGAATAAAATTAAGGAGGAAAAGTTACTTATGAAGTTTGGTATTCGTGAGTGCTCTAACATTGTTTTCCGTGCAAAACAACAAGTTAAAATTGGTAATGCCACATTTAAAGTTGGCCAGCCAGTTCTTTATATTGATACAGCTACCACTTCTTCAATGGAGCAAGCTTCCACCACAACTTACGCCCAAGGCGGACGTGGCAATGTGCGTTTAATGGCTTGGGAAGGTGACAAGACTCTTACCTTTAGCTTTACTGACGCTCTGCTTTCTCCTATTGGCTTCCATGTGCTTTCTGGTGCAGGTTTATTTAGAGAGACTTCTTCTGCAAATAAAGTGCACTTCCACATGACTTCTATGGCCTCTATTTCTAATAATGTTATTGATCTGTCCGATGCTCTTGCTGAGTTAGGTTCTAGTGCAGTTCTTTGCTCTGCAGATGCTCCTCTCTTTGTTCTTGGTATTGAGGATGATGGTTCTTTAACTGGTGAAGTATTAACTGGTGCTGCTATTGCCACCACTGGTGACAAAGCTAATAAGAGTATTTCTATTACCCATGCTGATGGCAACGTTATGGTTGACTATTATGCTGATCTTCCTGGCGATACAGTTTGGGAAGCCGATATTACTCCTGATACTTTTGCTGGTTATTACTATGTTGAGGCTGATACTCTGTTCCGTAGACAGTCAGATGGTAAAGATATGCCTGCTAACTTAACATTCCCGAATGTTAAAGTTCAGTCCAACTTTACAATTACAATGGCTGGTACTGGAGATCCTTCCAGCTTTAACTTTACCATGGACGCATTCCCTGGTTATACATACTTTGATAAGACTAAGAAAGTCCTTTGCGTACTTCAGATTGCTGGTGACGTCACTGGGGCTACTGATGCAGGTACAACTGATTATGGTCAGCCTGTAATGCCTCACAATGAAGCCATTGAGCATTCAGAGCCTCTGGATAACGACTCTGTCACAGGGAATGGCTCGGGGGAATAATTGACGGTGGAGAGGATGATGGGGGTGGCGACACCCCATCTCCATCCCCAACTCCGGGTGGAGATGATGACGATACGCCAGTAGATCCTAATCCTTCAACTACAGGAGATGTATCTACAATCCCCGTATCCATCTCACGTATGGCGCCGCAAGAAAATAGAACTTTAAAGGTCTATATTGATGGTGTCCAGAGTATGACCCCCGCAGCAGATGGCGTAACATTCTCATCTAGTGATGAAAGTGTAGCTACAGTTGATACTGATGGTGTAATCCATGCAGTAGCTTCTGGAACAGCTGTGATCACCGTCACATTGGGGAATAAAACTGCAACAGTTAATGTTGCAATTCAATAAAAATAAATGCGGGAGCCTGCGGGTTCCCGCATTTTTTGCTTAGATAGAAGGTATGTTTTATGGGTAGAGCCTTATCTATTCAAGTTAGCCAAGAAGATATACAAATGGTGTTAGATTCTATTAGAGAAAAAATTACTGATGTTGCTTTTGATGATCTTAAAGATCGAAATGTTAGATTGCAATGGGCTGCAGCAGAATTTTTAGATATAGCATTAAAAGCAATAGAACAAATTAATTTGACAATTCAACAAACCGAATTAATGCAAAAATCAGCAGCTATGATTTCTAAACAGGAATTTCCTATTACTACAGGTACTTATAGGACTTATTTTAATAAAGAAAAAATCCAAAAATTACAAGATATGGAAATATTAGAAAAATTTCTTGCAGCAAGTATGATTTTTAATGAGCGTATTATCAGTATTTTATATGATAAGCCTTTAAAAACTGTAGTAATTATTCCTGGCGCAGAACCACAAGTTTATATGTTTAGTGGAGAAGAATTATTATCTTCTTCGGGAGCAACAATTTATCGAGATTTTGCTTCTAAAACTAGAGCATTAGTTGGACGTTTAAGGTTTTCTGTGCCTGAATTAGAAAAAAATATGCAAGATATTACAAAAATTATAGGACAACAAGGTGATAATGGTAGTGAGCAAAATTTATTACATTTAAATACTGCTTATGCAAATGCTATATTTGATTACAATACTTTTTTACCTACAAAATATGCTTATTATAGAGGTAGTCCGTCAGAGTCTTGGAAACGTATTTTTATATCAGGTGGTTATGGAGATTTAGCTGAAGCTTATGCTAGTTTTTTTTTAATGGAATTATATAAATTTAGTGGGGCGGCGCCCTGGCCAAATTTAGTTATTTATTTTGAAGATGGAGTAGCTAAAGTTGATAATAGTTCAGGATTATATTCTGCTGATATTTTAGGAGAAAAAGCTAATTATGCTGTAAAATCCGCTAAGGCAGATTTGCCAGGATATATGCAAATGTTACAGTTAGCACAAAATATTGTTTTAGCATCAACCGGCAAACAAATTCAAACTAAGAAAGGTGCAACAACTGTGACTTGGGATGATGTTAATGCTATAATTAAAAAAGAGCAAGATAAAGCTTTAAAAGCTCAAAATGCAATTCGTAATAGAATTGAAGAAGTCACAGAAGAAGCGATATTAAAAACATTAGGTAATAGTTTAGAATCTATTGGTTGACAAATATAAAAATTTTTATTATAATATAGAAAATGAGAAATCATTTTATTCTTCTCTATTTATATATTTATAATCAGCTATTTTAAATCGGTCTGCTCGATTTTCTTTCCTAAATAGTTAAATGTATAATTTTTGTATATGGGCAATATTGGAAAAGTTGATAAAATCATCATATACAGACGGAGAAGAATATTGAATCGTCCTAGGAATAGGACGATTTTTATTAAGCAAATAATAAAACTTGACAAAAGAAAAAATTTAGGTTATAATATAAAAAAGAAATGAGTTAAAAGGAGAAAAAGATATGGGTGTATCTTTTAAAGAATTAGATCTCAATTTAAATCATGATGTTAAAACTTTTTCTTTTCAAAACAAAGAGATTGAAGTTAAGCAACATATTTCTGTTGTTGATAAAAATGATTTAATTCAAATCGCATTACAGAAATCTTATGAAAATGGTATTTATAATGATATTTTAACAGATGCTTATTTTCATTTAAATATTATTTATTTATATACAAATATTGAATTTGCGCCAGAAGATAAAGAAGATGAATTAGCTCTTTATGATAAGTTATATCAATCGAATCTTTTAAATTCAGTTTTAGCTTGCATGGATTCAGATGAATATAATAACTTAGTTGAAATTATGAATGGGGAAATTCAGAAGCGGATGCAGTATAATAATAGTGCGGCAGCCGTATTACAATCAATAATCCAGGATCTTCCTGCAAATGCAGCTGCGGCCGCAGATATTGTTAATAATTGGGATCCTCAAAAATTTCAGTCTGTACAAGATATGGTAAATTTAGCTAAACAAACTGGTATGAATCCACCTATCCCTGAAAGACAGATTGATACTGAGTCTGCGCACGAAGATAATTTAATTAATTTTTTAGAAGAGCAAAATAAGATAACAGAATAAACTGGGCATAATTAAATAATTGAATTGCTTCTATTTACATTTATTTGTAGATAGAAGCAATTTTTTATTGCTTAAAGGAGATTAAAAAGGAGGTTGACTTATATGCCTGGAAATAATCAAATTACATTTGGTATAGGTTTTAATGTCAACGAATCAAATCTTAACAAATTAAAACAATCACTTAAAGAAATACAGCAATTAACTGCAAAAGATATTGCTCCTCGTTTTGGAAATAATATAGAACAAGCAAAACAGCAGTTAAATCAAGTAAAAAAAGAAGCTGTACAGTTAGAAATAGCTTTAAATAAAGCTTTTAATCCACAATTAGGAACAACAAATTTAATACAATTTCAGACAGCTTTGCGTGGAATGAATATAAAAGCAATTGCATCAGATTTTAATAATTTAGGAGCTGTAGGGCAAAATGCTTTTAATACTTTAGCTACGTCAGTAATGACTGGAAATGTTAAATTAAAACAAACTTTTTCTTTATTAGAAAATATAAAAACTACTTTAACAAATACTATTAAATGGAATATTGCAAGTTCTGCAATTAATTCTTTTACTGGATCTATATCTAATGCTTTTAATTATGTTAAAGCGTTAGATAGTTCTTTAACAGATATTCGAATTGTTACTGGGCAGTCTAGAGAAGAAATGGCTGCTTTTGCGGATCAAGCGAATACAGCTGCGCAAGCATTAGGTAGACAGACTAAAGAATATACTAATGCTGCATTAGCTTATTATCAGCAAGGTTTATCTGCTCAAGAAGTGCAAGACCGTACAATCGCTACTTTAAAAGCACAAAATATTACTGGTGCAGGCACTGAAATGACTGATTATCTTACTGCTGTATGGAATGGCTATAAAGCAACTAATGATGAAATTGAATTATATGTAGATAAATTAGCTTTGGTTGCAGATAGTAGTGCATCTAACTTAGCAGAGTTGGCTACTGGTATGTCTAAAGTTGCGGCAACTGCCAATAATATGGGTGTTACTATTGATCAGTTAACTGCTCAATTATCTACAATTATTGCTACAACTCGACAAGCTCCAGAAACAGTTGGTAATGCTTTAAAAACTATTTATGCTCGTATTAATGATATTAAAGCAGGAACCGATGAAGCGGATATTTCTCTTGGTAATTATACTAAGAAAATGGCTGATTTAGGAATTAATGTTTTAGATTCTAATAATGAATTAAGAGCAACTGGCGAAGTCATGGAAGAGATTGGCGCTCGCTGGAGTAATATGACGCGTGAACAGCAGGTATATTTAGCTCAAACTATGGCTGGTCAGCGTCAAATGAATAACTTATTAGCATTATTTGATAACTGGACTCAGTATAGTGAGATGTTAAATGTTTCTTTAAATGCTCAAGGAACATTAAATGAAAAAAATTCTCGTTATATGGAGAGTTTATCTGCTCATATTAATCAATTTAAAGCAGCTGTTGAAGGTATGCAAGATGCTTTAATTGATGAAGAATCTATTAATTCTGTTGTTGATGCAGGAACTAATTTAGTAAATGTATTTAATAATTTATTAACAAGCATTGGTGGAGTTAAAACTGCTAGTTTTGCTTTAGGTGGAGTTTTATTAAATTTATTTAGTTCTAATTTAGCTACTGGTTTAACCAATTTTATTGTTAATTTACAAACTGCGAAAGACAATGCAGCTTTATTAAAAAATGAATTTGAAATTATTCAAGAGTTTCAAAATGCTGATAAAAATGGAACAGTTGGACAAATTTCACTTTGGTCTGCTCAAGCAAATCAATTACAACAAAATAAAATTATTTCAGAGCAAGAACGTAATGATTTAAATATTTTAATACAGCAATATAATGATTTTCAAGGGAAATTAAATGTTTGGACAGAAGCAAAAGAAAAGGCATTAGAATATTTTAATGCTTTACAAGAAGGTCAAGAAGCTATCTCAGATATACCAGTACAGGGAAGTTCAACATTTAAATCATATGAGAAAGTTTTAGAAGACCGAAAAATTGATTTAGAAAATATTAATGATGAATTAAATACGCAAATACGATTATTAAATCGTGTTCAGAACCTGTCTAAACAGGCGGGGACTCAAGATGCGACGGCAAAAACTTTTAATACTTATCGTCAACAGCAACAATCATTGTATGATGAATTATTAGAAAATTTTCAAGCCATGCAAGAAGCGGTATCTGACCCTAAAAAATGGGGTCTTGATGCAAGTTCCCCTATTATTACAAAATTAAAAGATCAATTAATTGAATTTGAAGATGAATTAACTGATATTGATTTACCTGAAGGATATGCTGAAAAACAAATTCAAGCTTATCAAGAATTAGTATCAGCAGCTCAACAAGCTAATGCTGAAATTGTGCAAACTTTTAAAGACGGAGCTATTGGAGTTGAAGAAACTTATCGTACAGGACTTCAAAACGTTAAAGCAACAATTGAAAAAGAGTTACAAACAGCTTCTCTAAAAGAGACTTTACAAGGCGTTGTTGGAGTTATTAGTTCTTTAACTACTGCTTTTGCCGGTCTACGATCTATTTTAAATGCTACTAAAATATTGCAGAATGAAAATCTTTCTACTTCTGAAAAATGGCTACAAAGTTTAACTGCTTTAGGATCAGGCTTGTTAATGCTTATTAATGGATTGAGTCGTTTTGGAAATAGTTTAAATTTAATTCGATCTGGATTGGTATCTTTAGCTGCATCTTCAGATATGGCAGCCGCGCGAACTGCATTTTTAACTGCTATGGAAAAAGCAAAAACAGAAGAAGAGAAAAAAGCTGCCATAGCTTCATATAATCATGCAGCAAGTATGGCTACAGAAGCTGTTGCTGCGCAAGGATTAAGCTATGCATTGAAAAAAGTCACAGCATCTTTGATAGAAATGTTAGCGCCTTTTACGCCTTTATTATTAGCGATTGGAGCTGTTGTTGGAGTTGTTGGAGGCTTATATTTAGCTGCAACAAATGAAGAAAGAGCTTTAAAGAAAACACAAAAAGCAGCAGAAGAGTCCGCAAATAAATATCAAGAATTAAAAACTAGTTATGATGAATTACAAGCTAGTTTAAAGGATTACCATGAAGCTAAAGATGCTTTAAGTGAATTAACTAAAGGGACAGAAGAATGGAAAGAACAAGTTGAAGAAATTAATCAACAAGTTCTTAGCTTATTAGAAAAATATCCTCAGTTGGCTAAATATGTTCAAAAAGATGCTCAAGGTAATTATTCTCTTGATGAAGAAGGTTTTCAAGCTTTTGATCAGGAACAACGGCAAGAATTAGCTCGTCAGAATATTACACAATATGTTGATAAATTGCGTAATAATCAACAAGAACAAATTGCAAAAGAAATTGAGCCTGCTGCGAAAGAATTTAGAAAAGCAAGTTCAGAATATACTTTAGATAATAATACTACATTAGAATTAATTAAATTGTATCAAACTTTTGATGAACAACTAAAAGAACGTGTTCATAATGCAGCAGATGCAGCAGAAGCTTTAAATCAGTGGGAGTTTGATGCTGAAGATGTTGCTAATATTTTAAAATTAGATCATGGATTAACAGATGAAGATTTTCGTTCTTTAGGTATGTCTTTAGAGCAATTTTCTAAATTAATTCGTACTTATAAGAATGATTTTGTTGATTTATTAGAATCTGGTGGAGAGTATACTGAAGTTAGAAAAATTTATTCAGTTGAAATCGCAAAAGCATTAAATCAATCTGCTGAAAATCAAGAATATTTACAATCTGCATATCAAGCCACTATTGATAGCTATGTTGCTACTATTTTAGCTGCAGCAAACTATTCTGAAGAAGCTATGCAACAAATTCAAGAACATTTGTCTACTTATGTAAAAAGAGTTGAATCAGTATTTTCACAAGTCCAAGATAATGAAAATATTACTAATGCTTTAAATTCTTTTATGGGACAAGGTAAAGGTGATCTTAGTAATTTACATCAAGATGAATTTGATAGAGTTCTTAATATTCTTTTAGATAATTTTGCATTATTTGGTTATCAAGCAGAAAAGGAAATGATTAATGCTTGGAAAAAAGCTGAAGATGCTGCCACTACTGCAATTAATGAAATGGGGGAGGATTTTAAAGCTGCTTCTATTTCAGGTTTTAATCTTATTAAACAGCAATTAATGAATAGTCAATCGGCATCTGTTAATAATCTTCAAACTTTAGAAAAATTATATAGACAAGCTTATAAAGATAGTTCTTTATTAGGAACAGATGCTTTAACTAAATTGTTTCAACAGCTTGGAGATAAAACAGATGATTTCTTAGATAGTTTAGATAATATTTCATCATTAGAAGAATTAACTCAATTATTACAAGATTTCTATATTGACGAAAGTACAATTGATGGATTTGATAGAATATTTTATTCATTAAGAAATTTATTAAATTTAGGTCAAGAAGCTCCTTCTTCTATTCCTGCTTTTGAAACGACTACATCTAATTATAAAGAAGCCAAAGATATTACTGCTGATTTACATTATGGTGATGCTATTTCTTCAGATGATTATAAAATATTGACTGCTTATAATGCAGCAATAGCAGAATTCTTTAGAATTAATAAACAAGGTGAATATGAGCTTATTGAAAGTGCTACTGAATTAAATAATATTGTAGATAATATTAGTACTGATAAATTAAGAGATGGATTAGAAGAAGTTAATAATAAAATTATTACATTTAGAGATATATTAACAAATATTGATGATATAAATAATACATCTATTTCTACAAATCCTGATGTTTTTGCTGAAAATGTGGATCAACAAAATGCCGCAAGATCTCGTGCAGAATATGCTATAGCAATGGGCGGAGCTGGAAAATTAGATTCAACTAGAGCAGAAGCTATTCTTGACATGTTAGATCAACATAAATTATTAACAGATGATGATTTAGAAGCATTAAATAGTTTTAAATTAACAGCAGAAGATATTAATGGTATTGTTAATGGATTAAAAGAATCTGCAGAAGAT
>Ga0326512_10003924_pt1 | contig 10860 bp, 19 predicted proteins | sample 1_2617_0518_D_FD_203652 | JGI IMG/M metagenome (GOLD analysis project Ga0326512, IMG submission 203652) | Bovine rumen microbial communities from UC Davis, California, United States - 1_2617_0518 | ecosystem: Host-associated > Mammals > Digestive system > Stomach > Rumen | place: USA...
AAAAGGTCTTTACAAAGGAAAAAAGGAAAATGAATAATAAATGAATACAGATGCTTGATTAAAAGAAGATGCTTTTAAGGGAATGCTTTTTTATCACCTCCTTACACTTTCAATATATGCTCTAGCTTTTCAAATAGTACTTATTTTTATATTTATTTTTTCTTTTTGAAAATAAAAAAGACTAGATATTCTAGTCTTAGTAGTTTTCAGGCTCCTCTAGGTATTCCTGCTTAGCAAGTTGTAGCCCCAGCTTTAGTCTAGGGTCTTTCATTACTTCCTCATATGTTAGATCTAGAGCGTCTAGCGTATCATCTAGCTCGTAAGTAATACAGTACTCGTGGTTAGCTAGCTCGTATAAAAACATATCTTTTATAAAGCCTTCGCCTGTTAAATCCTTTTCTATTTCTTTCTTTATTCTTTTTTCTTTTCCATTTATTAGTTCGTCTAATGCTTTCTCGTCTGTTTTTCTAATATAACCACCAGCTCCTATACTGATTAGCTCGCTGTTATCCTTTACCCCCAGCTCCTCCTTCATTTTTTCAAACTGCTCGTTACTGAAAGCAAACCCGAAAGGGAACTCGTCAAACTCCTTCTGTATTTTACTTTTTAATTCATAGTACTTATTCATATTCTTTTTATCTCCTTTTTTTCTTAGCTTTTACAATTATAATTTTAACTCGTAAGTTACTACTAAGCAATAAGTTTTTTTACTTATTCAGTACTTTTTTTAAGTTTATATTAGCTATTTGAAAATAAAAAAGCTAGGAATACCTAGCTTAGTAGTTTATTTTCTTTACTTTCTAATCTTAATTGGTGCATCTGATTTATATAGTAGTCTATATCTTCCTGAAGCCAGTCAGGAATTACCCCTATCTCTATAAACCTTAAAGCCTTACGATAATTTATAGATGCCTTTTCTTCTGATACTTCACCAAACGCGCTATATTTAAAATACCCCACGCTTCGCATATAGTCTATTACTTCTATTTTTGCCTTTTGCTTAAATCTATCGCACATTTCTATTAGTTCGGCTATCTTTGGTAAGAATTTAGATGTTCTAATTATTTCTTTTATAGCCTTAATAAATGTTTCATACGGGTACTCTTTTACAAACTCGTATACTTGCTGACATTCTAACTGGCTATATTCTTTTCCGTATGCTAGTCCTAAAAAGTTTAGTCCTTTTACTAATTCTTCTATTCTCATATTGCTTATTCTCCTTATTACCACTTTAATTCTTCTATTTGTTTACTGATGCACTTATGTAGATATGTATCTACGTTACTGGCTAGCCCTTCGTTAAAGTAAACTTTGTAGCTTCGATTATCTATATTAAATACTACTTGAGGGCTGTATTTATCGTTGTTTTTATATATGATTTGTACTATTTCTCCGTTGCAAGTGTTAGTGTTATACTCTAGTCCGTATTTTTCAAACATTTCTTTTGCTTCCATTGTTCTCCTCCTATATTTTCTATTTGAAACTTTTTACTCCGTATAAAACTCGCTAAAGTCTGTATATGGTGTTAGATCTTTAGTAGTTAGTTCTTTTACTGGCTGATTTAAGTACCCTTCGAATTTAGTACCGAATAAAGTTTCAGGTCTTAGATAACCCTTCATTTTGTTATCGTTAATCCATTCTCTAGTTTTCTTCTCAATTACTACTTTAAAATCCTCTAAAGTATAACCCTCGTTTATTCTAGCTTTAATTAACTCCCTAGACTTTTTACTTGTTGATCTATAGTTAGTACCCGCTAGGTTATTTAGGTAGTCTATTACTTCCTGATAAGGAATACTATTTTTTAATTCTATAATATTATCTAGATTATTATTTATATTATATTCTATATTATTAGTTAAACTTTGTTTAATAGGGTATTCAACTTTGTTTAATACCCCCGTTAAACTTTGTTTAATACCCCATTCAACTTTGTTTAATACCCCATTAAACTCAGTTGTATAGTATTCACAAAACTTAACGCCGTTAATATAGTTTTCATTTTTACCTAGATAGCCCTTTTCAATTAAGGACTTTAGGTTCTTTAATACTCCCTGCTTAGTTGAATTAGTCCAGTCAGCTAGGTATTGTAATGAACCGTTGAACGCCTGACCATCAGCTTGAGAAAAGCCATAAATTATAGCGTAGATCAATAGCTCATTACCCTTTAGTCCTAGCTTAGTTACCATCCAACCCTGTATACTTATGTAGTTTTCGTCTTTGACTTTGCTTTCTTTCATATCCTACTCCTTTTCTATATCTTCCTAGCTTACTAATATTATAACATATTTTCTTATAATATAGAAAGTTTTTTTATTATTTATTTTCTTTTTGTAACTTTTCATCTATCATAGCTATTAACATAGGCTGGTATTTTCTTTTGTTTGTATGTACTAAGTCGTGGTGTGCCTTACATAGCGGTATTACATTACCCATATAAGTTTTACGTCCGCACGCCCCGTACCTGATATGGTGTAGGTGTATCTGATTACTACCGCATATAGCACAGCACCCGTTATATAATTCTATAGTTTTTTCATATACTAATTTTTCTTGCTTATTCATTTCTATTTGAAACCTTTTAGTCCTGATCTATTACTCTTTTTAACCCTGAGCCTCTACTATCATCTATAGCGTATCTAATATAATCAGCTTCCCTGTTAATTCTTGCATCTTGTACGTTTTTTTCTGGTCTTAAATATTCGTATTCTTGTTGTAGTTTTCTTCTTGATCTGGATACGCTCTCGAATACTGGAATATTATATTCTTTTCTAAAATTCTTACTATAAAATAATTGTACGAATGCTTTACTATTTAATACTCCGTACTTAGTACAGTAAATATAGTAAAGGTACATATCGTCTTTTCTTGCTAGTGGCTCTTTCTCTAAGATCTTCTTTACTTCACTTTCGATAGTTTCTAATTTTTTCATTTTTACACTTCCTTTTTTTTAGATTAATTTTTCCCACTTATAATAGCCTATTCTAATTTCATTAGCTTTAAAATGGCGGTCAATTCCTGTTACACTTTCAAATTCCAATAAAGAACTATATTTTTTATTTGGAACTCCGTTTTTCCACTCTAAGACTTCAATTCTTCTACTATTAGTGCTTCTACTTCCTATAACTAAGTTTTCAAACCTGTTATCTCCATTTAAATTATTTTTATGCCCTATAGGTACTCCAGTTAAATCTTTTTTTAGTACAGCCTCTGCAATTATCCTATGCCCCTTTTTTGTTTTAACTCCGCATTCGGTTACAATATTATACTTAATTCTTAATAGCCTTCCGTTTTGATAAACGCCGACGCCCTTTAAAATCTTGCCTTTTTTGTTTCTAATATGCCCCGTATATTGATTAACCTCGTACCTGTCGTTATTAAACATTGGTATCCACTCTTTCATACTTCCTCCACTTCTATTTTATATTTATATTCAAATACCTTTTTTTTGAGCCTATATACGTCTGTTCTATAGCCTTTAACGTCTACCACGTGTAATTTATCGTCTTCTGTAGTTTTGTACGTGAAATCGGCTCTATATACTATCTTACGGTTTGTTTTGCCGTTTAGTCTATAGCTGGGCTGTAGCTCAAATTCTTTCTGTAGCTCCAGCTCTTTTATTTTACCTGCTTTCTGTAGTAGCTTTAAATTTATGTAGTAGTTTTTTTCTTTTACGCTGTCAAAGGTATACCCGTCAAATGATACCTTCCTATTGTGATATTTGGCTACCATATTCTCTTTGTATTTGACCTTCTAATAATCTTAGTTGTAGCTTAATACTATTTATTGCTTCCTGATTAGCTTTATAAATAGCTTCAGCTGTATCTCTTTTAAATCTAGCTTCTGCTACTGACGGAATACCATAGCATATTAGACTAATTACTCCTATAGCCTGACCTTCATCTCTTAGTTTTAGTACTTCCTGTCTTAGTAGTACCTTATAGTCCCTTTCGGCTACCGCATAATTATGCCCTGTTTTTCTTAGCGACTTAATACTTACTTCTAGTTCCTGTATTTTAGTTTCTAACTCGTTATATAAATCCATAACTACCTCCTAAAACGGTAGGTCTTCATCAGCGTATTTAAATTGATCTTGAACCTGTGTTTTTGCTTGTATCTTTTCTACTGGGATATTATCTTTTTTTGTTTCTAGGTATTCTAGTTCTTCTACTAATACGTAAGCGGTACTTCTATTTTTACCTTCTTTATCTTTGTATGTATCTACTTGCATTCTTCCTGATACTAATACTAAGTTTCCTTTAGCTTGATATTTTACTAGGTTTTCGGCTGTTTTATTCCATACCCTACAATTAATAAAGTCAGCTATTTTAGTACCATCTTTATTTACTGGTCTATTACTTGCTATTGTAAATTCACATATACTTTTACCCGTACTAGTTGCTCTTAATTCTAGGTCTTTTGTTATTCTACCTGTTAGTACTATTTTATTCATTTACTTACCCCTTCCTATTAATGCGATTAAAATTATTGTCATACATATAATTAACGTGATTATTATTCCTGTCATTCTTCTACCTCCATTTATTTAGTTTCTACTTCTAATTTTTTTAGGTCTTTTAGATCTGTTATTTCTTTTATAATTTCCTTTATTTTATCTAAGCTGTAATCATATTCTATTGTAGCTGTTATTGTTATTTCTTTTTTATTGTTATACATATTATTTCCTCCTAAAAAAAGTCTTTTCTAGATACTCCGTATTCTTCGTACGGATCTATTTTTCTTGGTTCGTAGTTATTATCTATTTCCTGCTTTAAGTCCCTTATTTCATCTTCTTTGTTATGATACTCGAATATCATATCATCTAGTGCGTTAATTAGGCTTTCTATTGTAATATCTTGATGCCACTCTAACCCGTCATAATCTACGCCAGTTATTTCGGTTACTTTTGTTAGGGTTTCTAGTTCCTTTTCTGTAGGCTTTAGTATTACTTCCATTTACTCGCCTACTTCCTTTTTTAATTTTGCTATAGCGTCATCTAATTGATCTATTGTCATTTGGCTATTTGTTTTTACCCCGTAGTCTTGATAAAAACTTTCTCGGTCTATATCTAAGTCGTTTAGTAGGTCGTTTAGTTCTATCATTTTGTTAGTTTTTTCTCTTTGCTCTTCTTCTGTTAGTACTTTTCTACCTGTAGCTAGTTGAATTAACTTTATCATATATTCATCTTTTGCGTTGCCTAGCATCCAGTCTATGTAGTCTGATTTTTCTTCTTCTACTTCCTTTATTGTTTTACCTTTAAATTTACCAAATGTTAATTTATAGCTATCTGCCTCTTCTTTTGTAGGCTCTTTTTTTTCTGATAGGCTTTGTGCGTCATCATCTTCAGTAGCTAATCCTAAAGCCATTAGTAAACTATATCTTCTACAATATGTTAGGCTTGATCCATACTCTTGAACTGGGTTTTTTATTCCCTGTAGCGTAGCCTCTACTATTTGACAGCCCCTATGCTTTTCTACTTGCTCGCCTTTTACTATGTAAGTAATTATATAGTCCCTTTGGTTAACTTCGCTTGTTTCTACTTCCTGATAATATCTAATTCCGTTTTCTTCGCAGTATTTATTTATATCTGCTAATTCTGTGTACTTATATCCGTATCCTTCTGTTTTCTTTGCTATTGTACTTTTCATTAAATTTCCTCTTTTCTATAGCTTTCTAATTCTTTAATTTCTTTTTGTAGTATTTCTATTTCTTTTTCTTTATCTTTTTGGCTTAATAGCTCACTAAGTAGTAATAACGCATCCTGATATTTACTTTCCATATTAAACTCCTTTTTTTAGTAGTTCGAATATATCGTTATATTTATCGTGATAGTTCTTATATAGTGCTTCAGCTACCCTGAATGATGGCTCACTATTTCCTAGCTCTATAGCTACGTAATAGCTCTTAGATATTCCTAGCTTAGTAGCCATCTCTAGTTGGTTTAGTCCCTGTTTCTCTCTGAAACTTTTTAGATTATACCTTTTCATTTTGTATCTCCTTTCTATTTTCATTATAAAAAAACGTTTTCATAAAGTCAATAAAAAAATACCAATATTTAGTAATTTTTTTCTAACTTTACGTCAATTTTTATTTTCTAGCTGTAACTTTTTGTGGTATCATATACGTATTATTAATAGCTATCAACTAGAAAGGAATGAATGCAAATGATAAATCATAAGCGTATAGGTAGACAAATAAGGGAGCTTCGTATTAGTCGTGGATGGAAGCAATACGAATTAGCTGATAAGGTAGGTTTATCTCGCCCAGCTATTTGTAATATTGAAGCTGGTAAGCGTAGCCTTACGCTTAATACCCTCAAGCGTTTCTGCGAAGTTTTTGAGATAGATATTTCTTACTTTGGAATTGAAACTAATAACTTTGACGATGCAGTAGATATTATTTCCCGTATAGATGCAATTTTTAATAGTGAACTACCTACTGAGAAAAAAGAGGAGCTATATCGTAAAATTATGAAAATCTATCTAGATAGCATAGAAGATTAGCTATTTGAAACTATTTCGCTACTTTTAACTATTTCGTACTCAATTTTAACCTGTTCTTGTTCCGCTATAAGTTCGTATAGCAATTTATAAAACTTATTTACGTCCATACTTATTACCCCTTTCTAAAAAGTTAGTAATATTATGTACTTTATTTTCTATTTGTAAACATTGGAGGTTTTCTTTTTGAAAAAAATTATACGTGTAGGTGGCTATGCTAGGGTATCTACTGAAGAACAAAAAAAGTATGGATATTCTATAGACGCTCAAGTAGATAAAATAAAAAAGTATTGTGAATTAAAAGGCTATCAGCTAGTAGATATATTTATAGACGAAGGCTTTACCGCCTCTAATATGAAACGCCCTAGACTTTTAGATCTACTTAATAGCCTAGATAAAATAGATGCTATCGTATTTACTAGGCTTGATAGGTTTTCCCGTAATGTACTAGAGGCTAATAAGATGCTGGCTACGTTACAAAAAAATAATGTTAGTATGATAGCTATTGAAGAAGAAGATATAAATACTACGGATGCTGACGGTCTTTTTATGTTTCAATTAAAGGTATCGTTAGCTGAGCGTGAAATAAAAAAAACATCAGAGCGAATTCGCTCTGTTTTTGAATACAAAATAAAGGAAGGTCAAGTTATATCAGGGGTTACCGCTCTAGGTTATAAAGTAGCTACCGTAGACGGTATAAAGCGTATGGTTAAGAGTGAAGAAGAAGCCCCTATAGTTATGGATATATTTAATTATTTCTTAAAATACCAGTCTATTCGTATAGTTACTGAGCGTATAAATGAAAAGTATAATATTCGTAAAAGTTATCAAGTCTATAACCACCTACTAAAGAATGAAATATATATAGGTAGGTATCGTAATAATTTTAATTTTTGCGAGCCTTATATAGATATTGATACTTTTAATAAAATACAGGAAATAATTAAAAAAAATATACGAACTGGAGATAAAAAGTTTACCTATATTTTTAGTGGTCTTATTCACTGCCCTGAATGTAAAAAGCTTCTTACTGGTACTAGAAATTTATACAGGGGTCGCTATTACTATTACTACCGATGTAATAGACACTATATTTCTAGGTGGTGTACTCAAAATAAAAGCTTTAGTGAAAATTTAATAGAAAAATACCTACTAGAAAATATAGATACTTTAGTAGAAGACCGTATAGGTTATGTTAAGTCTATCGAGCCAGCGAATAGCGTAGATAACGATAAAAAAATTAAGTCACTAAAAGCTGAGCTTGATAACCTGAATTATATATTTATGAAAAAGCGTATAACTATAGAAGAATACGACCGATTATATGAAAAAACAGAAACTAAAATAAAGGAACTAGAAACAGTACCTACTCAGGACGTAGATATAAGCCATTTAACAGCTTTTTTAACTAGCGGATGGCGAAGTGCCTACGGAATTATGAATAGAGAAAAAAAGCGTACTTTATGGCGTAATTTAATTAAAGAAATACACGTAGATAACGACTATAATATTAAAATAATTTTCTACTAACTTAGTGTAGCCCGTAGGCTATAATAAATTAGTAAAAAAAAAGACTAGGAATTATCCTAGTCTATTTGTATTATTTTTTATGATTAGTCAATACTATTACTGCGTACGCACCTCTCATTATAATACTTTTCTTTAACTTCTTAACTTCCTGACTGAAGGCTAGGCTCACCACCTAGTCTTTTTTATTTTCCTCTAAAATAGTTACTCTGTTTTCTACTTTATACATTCTGTCTATTAAGTTATTGTGTTCGTGTACTTTTTGATCTAGTTCGTTTATTCTGTATATCACTAGGTCGTTACTTCTTTTGTTTGCCGATACTGTGGCTATTATGCTAGGTACTGCTACGCATATTCCACTTATTACGGCTGTTATTACTCCTTCCATAATTCCTCCCTTCTTATACTTGCGTCCAACTTCCCCAGTTGCCGTTATTCATTATTCTAGTATATATACCTGCATTTTCTAAAAATGAGAATGCTATCTGTCTTTGATATTTGTCATTGTGTGCTAGGTGTATTACCCACCACCAGTTAGCTACCGTTTGTCCTGACGGGCTATTACTCATATCTGCTCCCATATAGAAACCTGATCTAGTACCGCAAGCGGTATTCCAGTCAGTAGTAGGTGCTGACATACAAACTTCTCCGAAGCCTTCTATTCTACTTATTAGATTTTCTCCTGCTACTTCTAGGCTTTCTGCATCTGTTGGGAAACAATTTATACCCATACTACGCTTAGATCTATCAAAGAATGCTATAGGAATACCTCTATCTAGTGTTAAATTATACGTAGTAGTTGCTAATTTATCTTGTACTACTACTTGGATATCCCACGCATAGTTATTATCTAAAGTTAATTGAGTAGTTACTTCGTCTTGTAGATCTGTATAAGAACTCCACGTACTAGTACCTACTTTTTTTTCTCTTATTTTTATTGATATCGTATTTTTGTTATTTAAACTGGAATACTCCGCATTTACATTTACATTAGTTTCTGAGTAATAGTTATTTTCTCTTTCTAAGTTTATGATAGCCGAAGGCTGTACCCAGTCTAATATAGTAATAGTTAGATTTTTAGTAGTTGTAATACCTCTACTATCTATTACTGATACTTGAACTGTAGTATTAGAAGATAAGTTTACTGTTCCTACGTTTATAGTTGAATTACCTCCACTAAAACTACCTGTATAAGTTGTACCGTTAATTACTACTTTTGAACTGCTTAGAGTTGCGTAGTTTTTTGCTGATGCATTAGTTATATTTATTCGTAAAGTACTCTTATTTCTTATTATTTGTTGATTATTACCTGTAATAGTTGTAGTAGTTGAATTAGTATCTAAATATGCTTGATTAAACGTAGGGTTAGAATTAGTTACTTTTGCTGTAAATGATACGCTTTTCGTTCCTACGTTTGTAGATCCGTTATATGTAATTACAGATATAGTACCTGTTCCTGAGCTTGCATTCGGTATTTGTTGATATAAATTGCTAGCTATATTAGAAGTATTAAGTTTTACACTATCTGTTACTCCTGTTCCTATTTGATAAGTATAATTACCAAAAGTCAAAGATACAGTATGAGTAAATGCTGTAGACTTTCTGTTAGTATTGATAGTTATAGTATCACCTATATTAAAAGTTGTAGAAGGTGATATAGTAGGTACGCTTGCTCTAGCTATTGTAGTTAGTGGTGTGCTATCTGTAGCTACGTCTCCACTATTACAAGCCCACACTGTAGTAGTTTGTCCTTTTGTAAATACAGCGTATACTTGTCCTGATAAAGTTCCGTCGTCATTGTGTGTTACATTTATCGTTCCTGATGCGGTTTTACTAGAGTTTTTACCTATTCCTGAAAAAGTAGTACTAGCTACTTGTCTCCAGTAATTCTCCCTGTTATCTTTCCAATAAATAATTAACGTAGAAGGATAACTAGTTTCCCAGTTAGTATTACCCGAACTAAATGTAGCGGTACACGTAACATTTGACGTGTTATTGGCTACGGTTGTACCGTTTTCATTAAAACTAGCGGTTAATGTATACGGATACCCATTACCTGAGTATAAAGTCGTTGATTTAGAAGCACTCGCCATTAGTTACCACCTCCTGCTACTGATACTAGTCCTATTCCGTCGTTTACTATGTTATTATTTCCGTCTGTTATTGTAATAGGTATAAATCTTAATTTATTACATAGAGTTATTTCTTCTTCTACTACACTTTTCTTCTGGTGGAACTCGTCTTTACTTACCCAGTATATCTGATTACCTAATCTGTCATATCCTGAGAAACCTACGGTATTATTCATTAAAATATATGATCCGTCTACTCCATACATTTTTAGTCCGTCTTTATTTAATTGAGCTATCAATGAATTAGCCTCGTCGTATACTTCTAATTGTCCGTTTTGATTTAGATTATTACCTAGTTTTAATGTTCCACCTTTAATTAAATCTGCGGTTAAGTTTATTACGTTTATTTTCTCCATATTTAATACGTTATCTATAGTCCACGCACTATTAAAAGTCCCATTTATTCCGTTATTAGAGAAACCTATACCTCCGTTATTTATCATAATAACGTTTCTAGCGGTCTCTTTTGGTAGACTATCTACTACTAAGATTTTATCTCCTTCATAAATAACGTAACTATTTCCTAGTGCATTCCATATTTGATTAGTAGCATCTTCTAACTCTTTTCCTAGTGTTATCTGTAAAGTAGAAGTACTTTCGTCTACTATTTGCTGAGTTTGATTATTTATACTTCCCATAAGTCCTGATAACGTAGGTGTAAAATTACCGAACTCTATCTGTGTATATTTATCTAAAATACAGTC
>Ga0326512_10003925_pt1 | contig 10859 bp, 15 predicted proteins | sample 1_2617_0518_D_FD_203652 | JGI IMG/M metagenome (GOLD analysis project Ga0326512, IMG submission 203652) | Bovine rumen microbial communities from UC Davis, California, United States - 1_2617_0518 | ecosystem: Host-associated > Mammals > Digestive system > Stomach > Rumen | place: USA...
GGGTTTTTTATATGGTTAAATGACAACCTCAAGAGGATCAAGAATGTATGGAATGATTGGAGTGATGATGGTTCAATTCCAGAACCAGAGTATGAAATTACCAATATTATAAAACTTTGAGGACTTTGTTATTTTTAAAGTGATTCATTAAATTTTTCAACCTCTTCTGGGAGTCCAGGTACAAGGTATCGACTCCCAGAAGTTTTTTCATAAATATAGTGTAATTGTTATAAAGCCATAGTTTGTTTTGATTTTTGTTATTTTCCCCAGGTCTGATGTGATATCACACCTGGGTTTTTTTTCTGAAAATCAATTTACATAAATATAGTATATGACAATAAATCAGGTTGATTTTTGTTATATTTAATATAGACAATTCAGGTTGTGAAGATGTCATCCCCCATAGGTCAGATCAACCACATACATAGAAAAATAAACAGGAAGTTTTACTTGTTGAATGGAAGGGGATGTCCAGGACACAGGTAATTCTTCCTTTTTTTATGTAGTATGGAAGGCATTTTTATTCCAATGGAGTTCCAGGGATTAGAAGGACTCACAAACACAGAAAGTATGGTACTGGCAATATACAAGTACTATACAGAAAAGGGCAACCTACACTATTGTTCTTTAAAGAATGAAGATATATGTAAGATGGTCAGATTGAAAAATGAAAGTAATTTGATCAGGATTAAGAAGCACCTGAAGGAACTTGGTTATATAAGGACTGATGGTGGGATCAGGGTTTATTACCTTGGTGTTAACACTGACTTAAATGTCACCCCTGACTTAAATGTCACCCCTGACACTGACATAGAAGTCACCCCACCCCGACTTAAAAGTCAGTCAACCCTGACATATAAGTCAGTCAACCCTGACATAGAAGTCACCCAGAATAAAAAAGAAAAAACAGAAAAAAGAAATAAAAAAGGGGTGTCCAACTTTGACCTCCTCCTTGAGCACCTTCCTTCAGACTATAAGACACCAGACAGGATAGAGTATATAGAAGACAAGTATAAGGAAAGAATCAATGATATTGACCTTACTGATGGTATCATAGACTCCTGGGTTATAAACATAAAGAATGAACTTAACAAAACCTTCCCTATAGACTTTGTTATTCCTAAACAAGAAAAGAAGGTTGACTATATAGATGTGTTTTAGAGCAGGCAGAGCCTGCCAGTTCAGTTCTTCCTTACAGTCAGAACTGACCTATAAATAAACCATATAAGAAAAACCCACAGAAACCCCTCTATTTTGAGCTTAAAGACAGAAGATGATAGATTATATCACTCAACCCTTATAAGTCAATCCTGGCTTAAACCAGACACCAAGAATCAAGTATTATGAGTAAGACAATAGATGACATAAACCAAGACTTCCAGGAATTCCAGGATGAACTCCTTATAAGAAGCAAGAAACTGAAGGCACTCATCACACTGAAGGATGATAAAGAACTCAATGACCTTATTGACCTCATAGACCTTCCCCCGGAAAAAAAGGTACTATATAAGTAAACCAACCTTATTACAAGAAAAAAAGTTGTATCTTTTTCTACCTATTGGCGTGATTTTATGTCTTTTTTGTTATATTTAATATAGGTTACACTCACACACCTAAAGAAAAGCCTGAAACCATAAATTTCTTCTATACACAGAAGGGGTGATATGAAAGGGGGTGTGAGCCTGAGTAATATCACTCCTTCTTTTTTGTATTATGAAACTGAACACAGGAACACTCATATACAACACAGAAACCTGCAGTCACACCAGGAAGGTAAGGATCACCAAGGAAGAACTCACCTCCAGGTCCTATGTGGTGAAGACAGAACAGCTGTGCCACCAGATTCACTGTAAGGAACATTACTTCCTTATTGTGGACCTGGAAAAGTACACAGACAACCAACTCACCTCAACCTATTCCTGGATTCAGACCCTGGACCCTGATGAACTCCAGGAATTCCTTGACCTACCAGATTACTATAAACCCAGGAAACCAAAACCACCTAAACCACCTAAACCACCTAAAGAACCCAAGCCTAAAAAGGAATCAACATTCGACAGGAAAGCATATAAGAAAGAATGGGAAGAACAAAACAAGGACACCATAAAGGAAAAAAGACACCAGTACTATGAAGCACACAAGGAAGAAATAAAACAAAGGACAAAGGAGTACTTCAAGACCCATAAGGACAAGAAGAATGAAAACTCCAGAAAATATTACGAAGAACACAAAGATAAATGGCAACAGTATTATATCAATAAAAAAGAAAAGTAACTATGGGAAGAAAATCAAAGAAACAACAGTTTGTAGAGTACCTGTTCAGGGATATAGAAAATGACCCCTACTGGGAAGACCTCAAGTCAGCACTCTATGTGGAAAGGATCCTTAACTTCACAAGGAATGAACCACTACTACTTCACAACACAATAAAGTATGAAGCAGAAACCTACTGGGATTACCAGACCACTTGTGTGTCACCACTCTTAACTAAAGAAGAACTCATTACTGATATGGGTGATGTACTGGACACTGAACTCATAAACAAACTCAAGACCTCACTCAACCTAAACACTGTATTATGATCACAATCACACCACAGTATATAAGGTCAAATGTCAATGGACAGTTCCAGATGATGTTCCTACTTAAATCAACCAACATAGGAGTAAGAGTGTATGTCCAGGGACCTGAAAAAGGACTGTTAAAGAAACCACTTACCACCACCTTCAACAACTCTACAGGACTCATTACTGAAATTATAAGAAGATCAGGTTATGACCCAGACAGGATGGATGATGATGACCTCTTCAAAATGGAACTCAAAAAGTTCAACAACATAATGATAAAACAGAGTAAACCTGTAATTATGTAACAACTTTGTTACTTTTTTCAGTCATCAACCTTAGATCTAGCAGTACTTCTGTCCTAGTGTACTAGCTAACTAGTACACCTAAATGGCCTTCCAGGTGGTTCTATTGAGGTTTTTCCTCACAAAAGTATAAAAAACCATACAGAAAATCAACAGTTTATTGTTGGTGATCACATACCAGTTGACCGGGAAAGAAAGTCCTCATTTTTCTTTGAAATTTGAGGATTTTTTATTATTTTTATACTGTAAATCAATGAGTTATGGATTTCAGAAGGTTCAACTCTTTGGTGAGTATGATGGAGTACTTTACCAGTGATCAACAGTGTAGGAAGTACCTGGTGGAAAGCAGATGGGGTGATGATGTGGTATGTCCTTATTGTGGGTGTCATCATTGTAAGGCAGGTTACAAAGGCAGGTATGTGTGTCCTCATTGCCTTAACAAGTTCAGTGTCACAGTTGGTACAGTCTTCGAGAACACCAAGGTAAGTCTGAGGAAGTGGTTCATTGCCATATACCTGATCAGTTACCATAAGAAAGGTATATCTTCCTGTCAGTTGGCAAAGGACATACAGGTGACCCAGAAGACAGCCTGGTATATGTTGCAGAAGATAAGGTGTATGTTCTACCAGGGTGATCACCAGCTGGAGGGTGAGGTTGAACTGGATGAGGTCTATATAGGAGGAAAGGAGTACTTCAAGCATAAGTCCAGGAAGATGGATGGGACCAGGGGAAGGAGTACCAAGGGAAAGACCCCAGTCTTTGGATTGTATCAGAGGAATGGAAGGATTGCTGCCTATGTGGTGGACAGTACAGACAGGAAGACTTTGTTTACAATAGTGAGCCACAAATGTAAGCCTGGTTCACACTTGTACACAGATGAGTTGAGTGTCTATGACAGGCTGGACAGGATTGGTTATGATCATAGGGTGGTCATACACAGTCTTAAGACCTTTGTCAATGGCAGGGTTCACACCAACTCCATAGAGGGGTTCTGGGGTCACTTGAAGAGGATGATCACAGGTACTTACCACAACCTGTCCAGGACCCACCTTCAGAGGTATGTGGATGAGTCTGTATTCAGGTGGAATCACAGGAAGCACAGTGAGGGTACTGTCTTCAAAATCCTTCTGGGGAGGTCATTGAGGGTGATCCCCTATTCACTCATATAAATCACAACACACAACAGTATTGAAGACCGGAGGAAGACCCTTTCGGTCAACAGGCATATAGTTACCAGTAGGATTGCATAAATAATAGAAAAGGACAGAATTATACACAATATAGATGGTTTTATGACAAGTAATGATGAGTTTTTACAGAAGTTGACAGAAGGACAGAAACTGGAAGTGGCAGTGGTCAAGGCATTAAGAAGACTCCTTCCTGGGTACAAGGTGATCCAGACCCCACAGGACAATGACATAGACAGGTATATCTATTCACTCATTGATGTGGTGGTGGAAAAGGATGACCACATACTGTTTGGTGTTGAGTGTAAGTATGGTAAGGAAAAGTACCAGAAGTGCTTACAGAAGAATGGATGGGATGGTGATTACAACACAGTGATCAATGGTTCTTCACTCCACAAGTACAAGCAGGCCACCTTCCCTGTATGGGTGATAAATCTGAATGAGTTCTGTCACAAGGCATTTGCTGCTGATCTGCCAACCATACTGAACTCACCACAGGATTATGGAAAGAATGTAAAGAAGTCAGGTGAGGTGAGGTACAACATTGACTCCAGGACCTGGATGGTGTATGAGGACAAGTTCACACTGACTGACATTTTGACAGATATATTAAGAAAGGAAAAGTTATGTTAAATTTGTTTTTGATTGCTGTTATTGTGGTGATTATCATAGACATAAGTGGTATCACCTTAAGTATTAAATCAGGTATCAAGAGGTTGCTTACCAGAGGAAGGATGAGTGATCCCAACTATTCACTGAAGCCCATAGACTGTTCATTTTGTATGACCTTCTGGACCGGGTTGGTGTGGTTGCTGGTCACTCATAGCTTTTCCTTATGGATGCTGACCTATTTGTTACTTTTATGTGTGATGACTCCTGTGATAAGGGATGTGATCATACTTATAAGGGAACTATTCATAAAAATAATAAAGAAGTTATGAGGATGAGGAAATTCAACAAAGATGATTATGAGCTGGTGAAGTCTTATGAAAAGGATTTCACAAGAGCCATAGAATCAAGGTATTGTACAGGATTACTTAAAGAAGAACTTGAGGTGGTCAGTAAGGTGTACAAAGAAACCTTGAGCAGGCAGGCCAACCTGAGTTGTGGAGCCTGTGTATTACAGATGATGACTTCTGTGGGAAGACTGTATTTCGCATATAAGAAGGAAACCGCAGTCGCAGAGGAAGAACAGAAAAAAGAAAAGAAAGTAAGGAGGAAAAAGAATGAAGACAAGATTGAGGATCAGGCAAGTTAAGGAGTGTTTGTTACATTACCCTTGTATCACCAGTATCGAGGAAATGGGTGCTGTGTTGAATGTAGATGTGTCACAGATTGAAAAGGCAGAGTATGACCAGGCTGTGAGGTTGATTGAAAGGAACAGGTTGAGGCAGCAGGTATCTTTGAAGCAGGAGTTGTACAATAAGAAGGACAACAAGAGCAAGGAGCAGCTGTACAAGATGATCTGTGATGAAGGTGAGTTGAAGAGGTGGGGAATCAAGACAGAATCAGGTCAGACCACCAACCACACCATAGAGATCAAGTGTGCAGACCCCAATATAATAGACAAGGTTAAGAACTTATGATGACCCTTTCCAGTGTCTTCACAAGGACCCTGGAGGCTTATCAGAGTGGACACTATACAATAATAAGCAACTATGGTGGAACAAGGTCTGGAAAGACCTATTCCACTATGCAGTTGTTGTATCTTATACTATGCAGTCCCAAGAACAAGGACTTGATGATTTCTGTGGTGAGTAGGTCTGTACCTCACCTGAAGAGGGGATGTATCAGGGATTTTGAAAGTATAATGGAGTCAAATGGGAAGGCAGGGTTTGAGTATGTAAACAAGACTGATCTGGTCTATACATTCCAGAACAACAACAGGATTGAGTTCTTCAGTGCCGACAATGCAGGTAAACTTCACGGGTCAAGTAGGGACATTCTGTATGTGAATGAGTGCAACTATATCAATGAGGAAAAGATAAAGCAGCTGTTTGTGAGGACCAAGGGTGTGAAGTTCATTGATTACAACCCCAGTGCCCAGTTCTGGATTGACAATTACAGGTCCAGGGAGGACTTCATAGAGTTCCACAGTACCTATTTGGACAATGAGTTCCTGACCAAGGAGCAGGTGAGGGAAATAGAGTCCAACAGGCACAACAGCAGGTGGTGGGCAATCTATGGTGAAGGTAAGGAGTACTTGAGGGAAGGTCTTTGTTACCCCAAGGTCATCTTTGATCCTCCACACTCCCACAAGTTTGAAAACCCTATATATGGATTGGACTTTGGTTTCCACGACCCTACTGTATGTGTGAAGTGTGAAATTCAGGATGACAAGCTGTATGTGGAGCAGGCCTTCTGTGAGCAGGGACTGGATGTGACAGACATAAAGAACTATATCTGGAGGTATTGCCTGTCAGGTGCATTGTTCATAGGTGACAGTGCAGAACCACAGATCATACATGAGTTGAAGAATGCAGGAATCCACATAAAGCCCTGTGTCAAGGGGAACAACAGTGTGTTTGAGGGAGTACAGTTGGTGAACAACTTTGAAATCCACTGTGTAGGACCCCAGAACAGTACCCTTGCCAGGGAGTTCAAGTCTTATGCCTATGAGCAGGATGATGACGGGAACTATACAGACACCATAGAGGACAAGAACAACCACTGTATGGATGCCCTTCGTTACTGTGTCACATACTTGAGGGGCAAGAAGTCAGGTCATTATGTGTATTCTTTTGTTAAGTAAACCATAAATAAAGAAAAAGGATTATATGGATTGGAGTGACATTACATTGAAGCAGTTCAACAGTCTGAAGGGTCTGGATTTGAAGGATTTGGATGACCAGATTACAGCTGCAGAAATATTGTTGGGGATCAATGCAGATGACCTTACCTGGATTGAGTTCAGTAAGAAGGTGAAGGCATTGGACTTCCTGGACAAGGAAATTCCCAGGAGTATTATAAGGAAAACTTATACATTGAATGGAAGGAAGTACATTACCAAGGTGAACTTACAGGAGTTGAGTGTTGCCAGGTATATGGATTTCTGCAACCTTGCCCCCACTGGTGAGTATGAAAAGATTCTGGCAGTGGTTCTTATTCCGGAAGGTAAGGAGTATGGTGATTATGATTTGGACCAGGTGTACAATGACATACTGACAATGAGTATGGTTGATGTCTATTCTGTGTTCAGTTTTTTCAAGATGCAGTTCATAGTCTGCATAAAAACTATGAAAGACTTTTCAGTCAAGGCACTGAGGAAGGACAAGAAACTCCAAGGACTGGTATCAGATCTTATGGAGTCCTACTCTATGTTAGATCTTTGATTGGATGGTCTGGCCTGAACCTGTATCAGGTGATGGAAATGAACATAATAGAGTTCTTCAACCTGGTGGTGTTCAATATGGATTGGAATGACTTCCAGGAACAGCAACTAAAGAAGGTGACAAAGAAATGAGTGAAATAAAGCTTAATGTAAATCCTGTTGGTCAGGACTTGGTTGATCAGTTGAGGGAGCTTGTACCTGTGAGGACAGGAAGACTGAAGAAGTCCATACAGTATCAAGTGAAGGAGCAGGAGGATGGTTATGTGATCAGTCTTCTTATGGAGGATTACTTCAAGTGGCTGAAGTACAGGAGGAGTCCTATGAAGCTGCCTACCCCCAAGGAGTTGAGTCTTGCCAGTCCACCACTTCCAAGGATGAACAGGCTGGGTGTAGTGAGGCAGGCAGACTTGAGTGACAGGGCAGGAAGGATTATGGGGAATGTGGACATTGTTGAGGCATTGAGTACACTGGACCCAGATGTATTGGAAAATCAGATAAAAGATATATTGACTTATGATAAATTATAGTACAAACAGGGAAAAGTATATAGTGAAGCCCACTATTCCGGATGGGACACAGGTGGTGAACTATAATGTCGTTATGAATGAAGAGGTGATATATGTAGGAAAGAGCAGGTACTTTGGTGGTGACTATGAGGTGGACTGCAGTGACTTCATAGAGTCCTATATTGCCAAGCAGACAGGTAATGTGAACAGTGCAAGTGTGACTGTGAACTTCACCTTTGATGATGACCCTACAGTCACAGCAATCACCTGTAGTTGGGTTCCTTATGTGATCAACCTTCCTGAACCAGCAGCACAGTCACCTTTTGTCTATTTGATTCTGACCAACTGTGGATTTGTTATGGATGGTGGAGTGAGTGTGAAAGTTCCTCTTTCCTTCAAGAATGGTCTTCTGGATGGTAAGACAATCAATCACCTGGAAAAGGTGAATTACATAGACAAATATGGTGATTCACACAATGGAAGTATGACCAACAACTATGAACTGGAGTGTTATGTGGACCCCTGCTGGTTGGATGTGAAGACCAAGGATGACTTTGAGTATGTGAAGGTTGCCTTGGCCTTACAGGGAAGCAAGAAGACTGCATTATATGGTATGGGAGTAGGTATATCAGGTATGAGTGTGGACACCAGCAATGCATTCTATATGGAGGGAAAGGTGAAGGACATTGAGCAGATTGAAACCTATTCCAGTTACAGCACCGACAAGAAGGTGCCTTCATACAAAATCACTTTTGAATTGTATAGGTAATGAAGATAGAACTATTTTTGGATGGTCACCAGGTGGAAATCAACAAGGATATTGACTTTGTGTTGAACAAGCAGTACACAGAGTTGAGTGATCTGACCAGTATTATAGTGGATTACAGTAAGACAGTGAGGGTCCCTATGACACCAAGCAACAATGAGTTGTTCAACTATGTCTATAAGTTGGAGCACCAGGTGTTGATGAATGAGGACATTGTGACCTATGACCCTTCCCAGAAGATTGATATGACTATGTCCTTCAATGGGAGTGTGGTTATGGATGGTTATGCTGTACTTAACAGTGTGAACTTGAAGGACAAGGTATATGAGATCAACCTCTATGGTCAGCTTGGTAGTATATTCAGTACACTCAAGGAAAAGACCCTGGAGGAGTATTCCTTCCTTTTCAATGGGTGGTGGATGACAATCACTATGAATGCAAGTGCAGTGATGTACAGTGCGTCCCACCCTACACACAGTCTGGACTGGAATTCCACAGATTGGGTGGATTTCTGGGGGTTCGCACCGCAGATGATAGGTAAGAGTGATGTGTTCAACACCAAGACCTATGAGCAGTATGGGACAGGTGAGGTGAAGAACTTTGCCGATGACATAAACACAGCCAGGAGTATCACTTATGGTGATATCTATGTGAAGGATGGATTTGACTTCAACCAGTATCAGGAAATGAGGTCTTATATGACCAGACCTTATGTGTATGTGGACAAAATCATACAGCTTGTCCAGAATGAGATCAACACAGGTGATTACAATGGTTACCAGATGGTGTTGGATCCTGACTGGTTCAACAGCAACAATCCTTACTATGCAGACCTGTGCTTTTTCCCAGGTAATGAAAGTATAGTGGATTCAGGTGAAAATGTCAATGGTATAGTGAGGTGGAACAATTCAGAAACCAGGATGATTTGGCCTTCCTCATTCAGACCTACCAGGACCTCAACAGATGCAGAGCTGGATGGTTACACCTATGTGGAGGGACCTAACAACCTCATTACCATAAACAGTGCCAGTGAGGGTGTTCCTGCCCTGTCATTGAACTGTGATGGTGTAGTGATCAAGGACAGGGTGACAGATGTGGTAGGTGGTTTTACTAATAAACTCAAGTGGTCTTATTACAAACTTCCTAATATAAGTGAAGTTCCTTTGAGGTACATTGGTATCTATGATAGTTCTGACAATCTGATCTATAAGTTATACTTATGTGATGACACAGTTCATTCTGTGAAGAAGAAGTCAGGATTCTTGAGTTCTGACTGGACACACATGTCCTTTGGTGGAGTATGGGCCAAGTTGAAGAAGCAGAGCAGTAAGAACATTGTACCTAACTCTTGTACCTGGGTGAATGGTGGTTCAGGAAATGAGTATTATGAGGTGACCCAGACCTACAATTTCGGTAATGTGGTATTGCCTTCCAATTCCTTCAAGTTCAAGATTGGGTGTGATATAATAAACCTCAACTATGGTACTTTGATAGAAGCCAACATAGACACAAGTGACTATTCACCACTGTGTCCTTTCAAGAGTAACTATAAAGACACCTTATGGACAAGCGGGGCAACCTGGCTTGCATACTTCAGGCCTATGAGTTCTATGAGTGTGAGTTCAAGCACCCACAGGTCAGGCAGTATGTGGACAATCAAGGACATACTGGGAAAGCAGTTCAATCCTTTCAGGTGGTTGATTGACTATGTGAAGAAGTTCAGGTTGTTCTTTGACATTGACTATATGAACAAGACAATCACCTTGAAGTCAGGTTATTTTAATAATGTGACATACAAGAAGGTGGATGTTGACTATGGAAGGGATGTGATTGTGGAGCCTGTGACAGACAAGTTCTACAGGGTGAACTATGGTTACAAGCACAATGAAAGTAAGAAGAGTACAAAGTATTACAAGGACAATGGTGTTGAGTATGGTGACCTGGACATATACACACTCATAAACATAAACAATGAAAGGCTGTCACTGACCCCTGATGAAGAGGAAAGTGTGTTCATTCCTTATGACCTGTCCTGTCTGTCTTATGACAACCTGGTGAGTTCAGGTCCGATCAGGTACAACAATCCTATATTCACCAGCAAGGTGATAAACACACTGGACAAGGATGGTAAGATAGAGTACTTCCCTTTCTTCGCCTTCAGACTTCCCAACTATTACAATGCAATCCAGCCAGGTGTTCA
>Ga0326512_10003926_pt1 | contig 10859 bp, 6 predicted proteins | sample 1_2617_0518_D_FD_203652 | JGI IMG/M metagenome (GOLD analysis project Ga0326512, IMG submission 203652) | Bovine rumen microbial communities from UC Davis, California, United States - 1_2617_0518 | ecosystem: Host-associated > Mammals > Digestive system > Stomach > Rumen | place: USA: California...
CTCCTTTTTTAAGATAAATAATTATAATTGGCACTCTGTTCATGAGAGTGCTAATTTTTTGTTTAGTATATACCAGCATTGTGACAATATCATGTGCATTCTGTGTTAACTGCATGAACATGCAGAATCAGAATATTTTCGGTATTCTCCGAGACGGCCGCGCGTTCTGCAACGCCCAGCCCCTCCGCCCATAGAAGTCCGGCATCATCAGAAAGATAATGAATCGTCTGCCGTTGAGCGATGGGAACCGTCTGAATCCATTTCTTGATAGAAACTCTGTGCGCCCGGCCTGGTGATTTCAGATACAGCCCCGGCTTCCGGGCATGAAGAACAGGAGTCCCTTTTATTATATCATAATTCAGCGCGGAATTTGCAGACAATTTGTAAATTATTTCTGATTTTTCAAAATTTTTTTGAGAAATCACTTCCGCTTCGAGAATCCGGCCGGGAAAAAACTGATTGTCTCCCATCCGGAGAGGGACTTCCGCCGGAGTCGGCATCTTCCGCCGGAGATACAGCTGTTGTCTGCTGAACTGTGCTGTCACCTCACCCCGGACGATTTCGCATTGTCCACCGCCGTTGAGCAGTCTCTGCACGGAAATCACAGTGTGATAGCTGACGGGAATCTGATGCTTTTCGAGCATCAGGCAGATGCACCGCCTCTGCAATGCCGGATGGAGCTTTTCCAGGCCGATGAGTGAACCGTCAGGCTGAAGGGCATCATCATAGGCTTTCCGCGCCGTCTGTGACAGAAAATCCTCTTCCTGTTGCAGAATCTCCGTCATATGCATGACAGAACGCTCCGCACCGCCCGGCTGAATCTGATTCAGGAGCGGCATAACATGATGACGGATAAAATTCCGGCTGAAATCATCTTTGAGATTGGTCGAATCTGTGAGAAAATCAAGCTGTTTTTCATGCAGATAAGCCTCAATCTCAGTGCGGTTGGCTTTCAGGAGCGGACGGAGATAATTGTCCCGTCTTTCCGGAATCCCACAAAGGCCTTTCAGACCCGTTCCCCGTGCAAGCCGGAACAGGATGGTTTCTATATTGTCAGATGCTGTGTGTGCCGTGGCTACATATCCTTCCGCATGTTCCGCAAATGCCTGATAACGGCACTCCCGCGCGGAAGTCTCCACAGAAAGATGCTTTTCCTTTGCATAGCCCATCACATCAACGGGAATCACATTCAGAGGAATGCCATTCTTTTCACAGAGCAGACGGCAAAACTCCTCATCGCGCTGACTTTCCGCTCCCCGGAGCTGGTGCTGGATATGCACCGCCGAAATTTCCAAATCAAACGCCTTTCTCCAATGCATCAGGCAGTTCAGCAGACAGACACTGTCTGCTCCCCCGGATAGTGCCACTGTGATATGGACATGATACAGATGCTCCTTTGTCAGGAATGCCCTGACCGCATCAAGGGGATGCATTTTTTTCTTTCTCCATCATGCTGAAGCGCGTGTACTGCCCATCCCAGATGAGATTTACCGTCCCGGTTTCCCCATGGCGGTTCTTGGCAACGATGCACTCGGCAACATTCGGAGTCTGGCTCTGCTTGTTGTAATAAGCATCACGGTACAGGAACATCACAATATCCGCATCCTGTTCGATAGCACCGGAATCACGCAAATCTGACAGCATAGGCCTCTTATCATTACGGCTTTCGGGTCCTCGTGAAAGCTGTGAAAGCAGAATCACCGGGACATTCAGTTCTTTCGCCATGATTTTCAGCTGACGGGTGATTTCTCCGACTATCTGGACTTTATTTTCCGTCCGGAGGGTACTCTGAATCAGACCTAAGTAATCAATCACCACTAATCCGAGATTCTGTCTCCGCCGGAGTTTTGCCTTTATCTGCGGAACGGTGATGCTTGCCGTATCATCAATAAAAATCGACTTGCTTGACAGATAATCCGCCGCGACTGCAAGCTTTATCCAGTCATCACCATGAATGCGCCCTGTCCGGAGGGCATTGGAATCGACCTGCGCCGCCGCTGATAAAAGTCTTGCTGCAAGCTGTGTCTTCGGCATTTCGAGCGAGAAAATACAGACTTCCTGTCCGGGATGATTCTTCGCGACATTTTCGGCGATATTCAGCGCAAATGCTGTCTTCCCCATCGCCGGACGGGCGGCAACAAGAATCAAATCTGATTTATTCAGCCCGGAAATCAGCGTATCAAGATACGAAAACCCTGAACCGATACCAAGATATTTATCTCTGTCGGGACCTGCCAGCCTGCCGATATGAGTATAAGTCTCTTCAATCACCTTGCTTAATGGCGTCAGGTCGCCGGTTTCGCGCCCCTGACGGATGTCAAAAATCTTCTGTTCGGCGGAATCCATCAGCTGAATAGCATTGGTTTCGCCTTCTTCAATCTCATCGAGGATTTCCCGGGCGGCCTGTGCAAGACGGCGGATATAATACTTATTCAGAATAATTCTGCAATAATTCTGGATATGAATCACAGTCGGCACCATTTCCGCCAGATTGGCCAGATAATTCCGTCCCTGCCCGGCATCTTCAAAGACATGCTTTCCGACAGCCTCATTCAGGACGACAATAATATCCGGGTCATTTCCTGCGCTGAATTGCTGAATGATAATATCAAACAGTTTCCGGTGCTGTTCAATATAGAAATACTCCGTCCGGAGCAGTTCCATGACAATGCCAATCGTTTCCGGATGTGCCAGCACTGCGCCGAGTACGGTCTGTTCCGCTTCCAGACTGTACGGCATCTCAAAGCGTTCCAAATCTGCCATAATTTAGCCCCTTTCCCTGAAAAAGGGCGGCCAAGATACCGCCCCGGTCATTATGCTTCTGTGACTTCAATATCAACAAATGCCGAAATATCCGTATAAAGGCGGATTTGTGCGGTAAAACTGCCGAACGCCTTAATATCAGATTTGAGCATGATTTTTTTCTTATCGACTTTCACGCCGAACTGGTTTTCGAGTTCCTGCGCGATTTGTCCGGTCGTCACCGAGCCGAACAGACGGCCTCCCGTTCCGGCCTTTGCCCTGATGATGATTTTCTTGCCGTCAAGAATGGCTCTCTGTTCTTCCGCGTTCTGTTTTTCGACATCTTTCTTGTGCTTGGCAGAGGCCTGCTGTCCCTGGAGCTTGTTGAGGTTCTCAGGGGTTGCCTCTACGGCTAAACCGCGCTTAATCAGCATGTTTCTTGCGTATCCGTCAGCGACTTCTTTCAAATCGCCCTTTTTGGCAGAGCCTTTTACATCCTGGATAAAAATGACTTTCATAAAACAACATTCCTTTCTGTTGGATTAAATTTAAGTAGTTTCTGATGATTCAGAAAGCACTGCAAGGAGCTTCTCCCGGGCATCTCCGGCGGAAATGTCCGTCATCTGCGTGGCGGCCATTGTCTGATGACCTCCACCGCCCAGCTTCTCCATAATGACCTGCACATTCACTGCTCCCAATGACCGCGCCGAAATCGAAACAGACTGATTCATCTGATAAATCACAAAGGCCGCATCTACATGAGAAATACTCAGCAGTTCATCCGCGGCCTGCGGGGCGACAAGCCGTACTTCCGGCGTACCCTCCGGCGCAATCGCGATGGCATACCGTCCGGTAATCTCAGCCGAGCTGACAATCTCCGCACGGCTCTTGTATGCTTCGATAGAACCCGAAAACAGACACTTGACTTTGACCGTATCCGCGCCGATTTTCCGCAGATAGGCCGCCGCCTCGAATGTCCGGACACCCGTCCGCATGACGAAATTTTTCGTATCAAGCATGATGCCCGAAAGCAGACAGTCCGCACAGCAGGCCGATACCGTACTATCCAGCCGGAAATACTGAATCAGTTCTGTCACCATCTCACACGCGGAAGATGCATAAGGCTCATGATGAAATACAACGGCATTATCTACATAATTGACATTTTTTCTGTGATGGTCAATCACAACGACTTTCTTCGCCGTCCGGTATAATTCCTGACTTTCGAGAATGTCTTTATTATGCGTATCAACGATAATCAGAAGCGTATCTTCCGTGATGGTGTCGATTGCTTCCTGTGGTGTGAGGAACAAATCCGCTCCGATTTCCTCTTTGACGAGGGAAATCAACTGCTGTGAAAGATTCTTCTCCGGGTCAACCACGACATTCACAGGCACCTGCATCAGCCGGATGGCTCCGGCCAGGCCACAGGCCGAACCGATGGAATCCAAATCACCGAATCTGTGACCCATCAGATAGACGTTGCTGCTGTTGAGAATTAAATCCTGAATGGCATTGGCAACAATCCGGGTTTTCGCACGCGATTTCTTTTCCACGCCCTTGGAAACACCGCCGAAAAACTGATAGCTGTTTTCCGTCCTGACGACAGCCTGGTCACCCCCCCGGCCGAGTGCCATATCGAGACACTGCCTGGCAATGGCTTCACTTTCCTGCAATGTCGGCGCACCGTGTCCCACGCCAATCGAGAATGTCACGCAGTTTTTCTCATCTGCATGAATGGCGCGGGCATCATCAAGAATCCTGAATTTCCCGGCAATCACCTGCCGGACGTGCTGTTCTTCTAAAATCACGATAAACCGGTCATTCTTCAGCCGTTTCAGAATGCCGTTGGTCTGGGAAATAAAATTTTCAAGCAGTTTTTCAATGGCAATTGTCGTTTCGAGTTTCGCGCTTTCTTTGGTATTCTGAATCAGGTCTTCGTAATTATCAACAACGATAATCAGGACACATGGCCGGGAATTCTCATAATCCTGCCGGATTTGTTCGAGTTCGGTAATATCCGACCAGAGAAACGCGGTCAGCTTCCAGTCATCTCCCTGGTACGGCACGGCCATGACCTGATAGTAATGCTCCTGCCAATGGATTTTCTGCTCAGAGAGAGAAACATCAAGCGGAATATGTTCCGGCAGATTCTGTCCGAACAGGTCTTCTCCGCCGAGTACCTGCTCCAGAAATGAACTGTTGTAATGCAGAAGAATGCTCCGCTCATCAAGGACACAGAACCCCATGGGGAGATTCTGAAACACAGCCGATTCAGCCGTTTCGCATTTCTGATTCAGTTCGGCAATATAAGCAATATGATTCTGATACGAGAAAAACAGGGCGGTCGCCGTCAGCCCGGCCAACAGAATGGACGGCAGACTGTACAACAGACTCAGACGAATGCCCGTGCGGTATAACGCCACTGAAATTATGATAGTAAGAATCAGCAGAAGAATGGTAAATACCCAGATTACTGCATGATACTTTGGCTTCAACCGATGTTCCCCTCCTTTCCTTGCAATGTGCTGTGCATCAGATTTCCATAATAATCGGCAGAATCATGGGCGTACGCTTGGTCTGTTCAAAGATAAAGTCAGACAAATCATCACGCATTTTCGTTTTGAGAGAAGTCCATTCCCGGAGTTCATAGGGAGTACAGTTCTCGAGTGTATTTGTCATGACTTTTTTGGCCTGTTTCATGAGTTCTTCGGCCTCGCGGACGTAGACAAACCCCCGTGAGATAATATCGGGTCCCGAGACGATTTCATTCGTTGCGCGTTCAATCCCAATCACGATGATGATTAAGCCGTCTTCGGCCAGATGTTTCCTGTCACGCAGGACAATGGAACCTACATCGCCCACGCCTAAGCCGTCCACGAGTGTCCTTCCGGCAGGCACCTGCCCGACAATCTGCATTTGGGTGCCGTCCGTTTCAATCACATTGCCGATGGATGCAAGCAGGATATTTTCCTTATCAATGCCCATTTCGAGCGCAAGCCCTCTGTGCTTGACAAGATGCTTGTATTCGCCGTGCATCGGAATGAAAAACTTCGGCTTTGTCAGCGCAAGCATCATCTTGAGTTCTTCCTGACACGCATGGCCGGAAACATGGACTTCATACATGGATTCATAAATCACTTCCGCGCCGGATTTCAATAATTCATTCACGACTTTTGTGACGTGCTTCTCATTGCCGGGAATGGGTGTCGCCGACAGGATGATGAAATCCATCGGGGTGATATTGATTTTATTATGGTCATGCATGGCCATCCGGGTGAGGGCGGACATGGGTTCTCCCTGACTTCCGGTTGTCACCAGCACCAGCTGTTCCGGTGCATATTCATCAATGGTTTCAATATCAACGATAATATTCTTCGGAACTTCAAGATAGCCCAATTCCAAGGCCGTTGTGATGACATTAATCATGCTCCGGCCAAGAACGGCAACTTTCCGCTTCGTCTGCACGGCCATATCAATAATCTGCTGAATCCTGTGAATATTCGATGAAAATGTCGCGATGATGATTCTCCGGCTCCCGGCTTTTGTGAATAATTTCTCAAAAGAGGCACCGACTTTCCGCTCTGACGGCGTATAGCCCGGACGTTCGGCATTGGTGGAATCCGCCATCAGTGCCAGCACGCCGCGCCGTCCCAGTTCTCCGAAATATCCCAAATCAATCACTTCGCCGTCAATGGGCGTGAAATCAATCTTGAAATCTCCCGTATGCACTAAAATCCCTGCCGGGGTATGAATTGCAATCGCCATAGAACCCGGTATCGAGTGATTCACTTTGATGAACTCAACTGCCATGCATCCGCCCATTTTGACGGTCTCACGCGGTTTGACGGTCTTCAGCGTGACTTTGTTGAGCATGTTATGTTCTTCAAGCTTGTGCTTAATCAGCCCGATGGTCATCGCTGAACCATAGACAGGCGCATTGACTTTCTTGAGCAGATACGCAAGCCCCCCGATATGGTCTTCATGACCGTGCGTAATCACAATACCGCGCAGTTTGTCTTTATGCCGTTCCACATAGGAAAAATCCGGAATCACAATATCTACGCCGGGCATTTCGGCATCCGGAAACGCAAGACCGCAGTCAAGAATAAACATATCATTACTGCATTCAAAGACGGTCATATTCTTGCCGATTTCGTTCAGTCCGCCGAGCGGAATAATCCTGACGGGCTTTCTATGCTGTTCCCGGGGCTTCTGGGGACTTCTTGAAGTCCTCTGTACAGAACCCGGTGTTCCGGCATGAACAGTATAACGTTTCTGTTTTGATTCAGGGCGCATCATGCCGGAGTGCTGTTTTTCCTGAAAGCTGGAGTTTGAATAGTTTTTCAATATAATACCTCGTTTCGTAATGCAAATAATTTTTGGATTTCTGAAAAAATAATATCCGATTCTCAGCCGGGAATGACGAAACATGCGGAAAAGGCCGGAATTTCCGGAGAATTTCAGAGAATTATCTGCTTTTTGATAAATAAAATACTCGTTCCGCGACACGCGCCGCCGGAATGAATGCTAAGTACGGAAGCGTTACCGCTTCCCTATATTTCAGGCATATCATGCCAAAAATTCAGATTTGGAATTTTTTAGAAAATAAAACGTTCTCCCTGCCGTACAGAGAGCATGAAATACTTACTATTCATTATAGCTGAATTTACAGCTTTTGTCAAGTGCCGGAAAGAAGGTTCTTTCAGAATTAGTCAGTTTGGCTAAAATTACAGCGTTTCGACAGGGAGCTTTTCAGGAATGTTCTGATTCCTGCGCATGGAGCTTTTTTTCCCAGAAAGTGCATAATTCGGCGGCCGCCTCCACAGAATCCGCATGGACACGGAGTTTCACAAGCTTACTGTGCAGAGGCATGATAATCCGGATTCTCGTATCCGCGTTTTCCTGTTCAAGACGTTCAACATTCTGCCGGGTGAGAGTCGTGGAAAGTTCATGCTGAACTGTACAGATTTCAGGCAGAAGAGAAACTGCCTGTTTCAGAGTGATTTTTTTCAGGGAAAGCCCCCGGAGGACATGCCCCGCTAATTTGATGCCGTCCGTACAGATGCCCTGCTTCCGGTACAGGCTTCTCACTGCCGGGTCTGATGCATGAAACCGGAGAATCTTTCCCCCATGCCGTACGGCAAACGCCTCCGCTGACGGATGGAAATCTTCCGGAATCACTAACGGCTCCCCACGTTCCTGCATCGAAAACAAACTCAGCAGTATCAGCTGTTCATGGCGAATCATCCCCGTTTCTGACGAAAATGCCGTGATTTTTGTTCCGTCATCAGAAAGAGACAGCGTGATTCTCATCCCCGTGCCGGAACCAAACAGCCCCTGTGCTTCCGTACGGAGCCGGGCATTGGCACAGCTGACGGCAATATCATAATCATGCCGGGGAATCAAAGCTTCACAATGCTGAATCCACAGCGTTCTGAACTGCTCCGCATGACAGAAATTCCCCGGACTGAGAATCCGCCCGGCCGTCCCGGCATCGAGTGCCTGTCCCACCCGCCGGCATTGCTGTTCATCGAGTGGGAATCCATCCGCATTGAACGGCTTCAGCTGAAGCACATGAGACCCCTGCACCCATAACATGGACTGACATCCGGTCAGATGTGCCATATCCATCAGCTGTGAAAGCGCACACTCCCCCGAATACCAGACATTTCCCCCTTGTGATACCGCTCCGGCCGCCACGGCAATCGCAAAACTTTTGCCATTCTCATGGCCATAGCCTACAGCTACATTCTCCCCGAGTGCCGTCATGGCCGCCCCGGCTCTGAGTGCCGTCCCGGCTGAATTCCATCGCGGAAGACCGTCACAGATACCATCCTCCGGAAGAATACAGAGCCTCCGCTTCTGTGCCGTCCGGGCATCCGCATATTGAACCGTATTCTCCGGAATCACCGCATTCCGGAGCGTTGTCTCCCTGTCTATCAAAGATTTCCGGCATATCACGCAGTCCGTGAGGACGGTATCCCGGCCAATCTGTACGCCATCCCCCAACACGCACCGTTCGAGACGGACATTCTCCCCGATAATGCAGTCATTTCCCACAATCGTCAAATCATCCATGACTGCTGAATCACTTATCCGGACACCTGCACCAATGCGCGGAAATTTCTTTGCTTTCAGCAATTTCATCTGGATTTCCCTGTAATCCGCCGGGGTGTTGATGTGCCGGAAAACAGAAGCCTCCGCCGTTTCCATGCGCTCCGGTTCCAACAGCACTGACCCCTGGGGATGAAGCTCTGCTAATGCCGGTGTACCATCGGCATGATTCACCCGGACAGCCCCCCCATGACAAAGGCTCAGAAGTTCCCCCATATCCCACTCAGGAACACACAACCGCCGGAGAAGCAGTGTCGGAACATTGGCATGAAGCGATGCCAATGACCGCGCATACTGCACAGACATCCGCAGATGAAGCCCGTCCGCAAAATTCCTCACTCTGCTGTCCGCCGTCAGCAGTACCGCATTCCGGAAGCCCTTTTCCTCGATATAGTGAAGCAGATACTCCAATAACGGCACATTGCAGATGGGCAGAAGTGCCTCAGGACAATCCTTCAGCGGAATACAGTCCGTCAGTTTATCACAGTAAAGAATGGCCTGCATAAACATCATAACCGCCTTTCATGATTTATTTCTTATCATGAGTATGGTCTTTTCTGATAAAAATATACGCCCTCCCCGGATTTATGATTTTGTGAAAAATGGCCTGAATTTATATCTCAAATTTGGTGAGATAGTCAAATTTCAACAAGAATGCAAACCATATATTGACTAATTAAAAAAAGTATGTTATAATATTTTTATAATTGGGGAGAACTCTGTATTCATTTAAGATGTCACGTCTCCCGAAATCAATAAAAGAGAAAGAAAAGAGGATTGTTTTTATGAAAAATAGTCAGAAAATCGCTGCCGGCGTCCTCGCTGCCGTTGTTGTGACATCAGGTGCTGTAGCTGTTCCGGTACTTCATGCGGATACACTTACGGCCACTCTCACTGCCTCTGCGGCAGACGATGCCATTTCCATCGCAAACGGAACCGCCGTTCCGGATACGCTCGAACAGGGAAAGGGTGTTGCCGTACAGGGTGTTGTTTCCTCAGAAACTTCCAATCTTACCTCCGTTACGGTCGGTATTTACGATTCCAACAGAAAGTTAGTCACCGGAAAGAGCGCACTCCCGAAAGCAACTTCCTATGATATTTCCAAGCTCGATGCTTATGTCGCTTTCAGCAGTCTCGCTCCCGGAAATTATACTTACATGGTATTCGCTACCAATGCAACCAACAGTAACTATGTGCTGAATAGCAAAAGCTTTACTGTTGTCGCAAGCGGTACCCAGACCCCGGCAGCTACTGCCGACAGCATGAGCATTTCTAACGGCACTTCCCTCCCGGCTGTCCTGAAAAAAGGAAAATATGCCATTGTCAAGGGAACTGTGACTTCCGCAAGCTCCAACATCACATCACTGACTGTCGGCATCTATGACGAAAGTAATAATCTCGTCACCGGCAAGACCGTTGCCCCCAATGCAAAAACTTACAATGTCAACAAGCTGGACAATGATATTGCATTCAATAAGCTCGACAATGGTACTTATACTTACAAGGTTATCGCTTCCAATGCCGCTAATAAGGATTTTGTTGTTGCCTCCCAGACATTCAAGGTCACTGCGGACGGCACTGACGGCAGTTCATCCACAACAACGCCCTCAACTCCCGCAGATGCCCAGACAAAGGACACTCTCACGGTTTCTAATGGCACTTCCATTCCGGAATCCCTCAAGAAAGGCAAGTTTGTGACCGTCAAGGGAACTCTCACCTCCGGAAGTACCAATATCACATCCGTGACAGTCGGCGTTTATGATGCCGAAGGCAAGCTCGTCACCGGAAAGACCGCTTCCCCTAATGCTAAAACTTATAATCTCAATAAGCTTGACAGCTATGTGACATTCAATAAGCTTGATAATGGAACATATACTTACAAAGTAACCGCTACCAACAGCGCAAATAAAGACTTTGAAGTCGTTTCCCAGAAATTCGCCGTTTCCGCTGACGGCACCGCTAAACCTGATGCCGGAACAACAGAAAATCCGACAACTCCC
>Ga0326512_10003931_pt1 | contig 10855 bp, 10 predicted proteins | sample 1_2617_0518_D_FD_203652 | JGI IMG/M metagenome (GOLD analysis project Ga0326512, IMG submission 203652) | Bovine rumen microbial communities from UC Davis, California, United States - 1_2617_0518 | ecosystem: Host-associated > Mammals > Digestive system > Stomach > Rumen | place: USA...
CGGGCCCTTTCCAAGAATCTCGGAGATTACTCTGACATCTCCAATAATCACTCTAACTTTTCCAAAGCCCTTTTCAAAATCTCACGGCACGGGGTTTACTGATGGCTTACAGTGCACTCGAAGAACTACGCACCAAGGAACTATATGGGCAGAATTATAGCCAAAGGCACGGTAGAGGTGTGTAATATGCGAATTGGGACATTGACCCAATTCGCTTTTACTCTCCTTATGAATAAAAATCCCGCTCTGGTTGCCAGAAAAGGTGGAAATAAATGGCAAAAGACAAGCTAACCCGTATAGAGTTGGCGGTTCAAAGACTTGGCAAGCCCTTCCAAACCAGGATACATCGTCTCAGCGGAAATGTTCATCTGGTATAATGACTTGGTGATGTCAAGCCTAAATTTATGCGGTATCTTTATTTTAATCAAGAAATAGTCGTATGGCCTGAACATCTTTTCAGAGTTGCTGTAGTCGATGATTTCCTTAAAGGGCACTTCCTCAGGCTCACGATTGTGAACTAATGAGAATAGGTTTTCTTCAAAAGAAACATCAATTTTCTCTGGTACTGCGAACAGACCCTGTTGCTGAAGTATTCTTTCGTTCACTCGGTGAGGTTGCAGCAAGTAAATATTGGGGGCATAGTCTTTTCTTCTTTCTTGAATGTAGTCATTCAGCATCAAGTTGGCATCTTCATATATTTGAGAATCCTGTTCCTCCAAACCGTCTAAACTCTTTTCGGTCTTCAGCTTGTATTCCCTATTATACTTCATTCCCAAAACCAACTTGTTTAAGCACCAGATGGAAGATGGGTTAAGACCTTCGGCAGAGTCAATAGCCATGAAAAGAGCTACATAGGGAGAGTAAGAGAAATCCACCATTCTGGTAGGGCAACCATAGTGCTGCATAATGGAAAGCCACTCTATTATCTCATCCTCGCGTGGTATGTTCAGTTTCTCATATTTTGGGTACTTCCATTGAAACTCCTTCAGCATATCATGTTCGTAACCAGCAGGATAAACTCTTCGCTGTACCTCGCCAAGAGGATGGAACCGTTCAATCATCCTCTCTAGTGAAGACTTAATGTGCCAGTCATAGTTTCCCTGACCTCTAAATACAAATCCAGTCAGGAATCTGGGTGGAAGCATGGATATGTCGTTCCAATGTTCCAGCTCTGTTACTACGTAGCGTCGTTTGATATCTGTATTCATATTGTTGATGTTATAATCTACTCTTCTGCTGCCATCAGCATCCCCATTTTTTCCTCCTGCTCTTCGTATGGTTCCTGGACAGAATGATCTTGTAGGTAGATGTGGTTCAAGGTAAATGCTATCGAATCCATTGTCCCTTCTCGCTTCGATGGTTTCAGCTCGCACCCCCATACTGTGATGCAATGCCAGCCCATCATCGCCAGTTGCTTCTGCTCCTCCCTGTCGCGCTCTTTGTTCCTGCTGATTTTCTTCACCCAGAAATCGTGATTCGTATCTGGTATCTTACAACATGCAGAACTCTCCATCTTATCATGCTCTACTAGATGTCCATGCCAGAAGCAACCATTTACGAAGATGCAAGTACGGTATTTTCTCAGAACCAAATCTGGATGCCCAGGCAGCCGTTTGTGGTTCAGCCTGTATCTGAATCCCCGTTTCCACAGACCACGCCGCACAATCATCTCCAGCTTCGTGTTTTTCGACCGAATGGCAGCCATATTCTGATGGCGTTGTTGTGTGCTGAGATGGTCTGGCATAGCTACATTTTTATTATATCAACCAACACTCCGAACACGCCAAAACCTTCTCCACTTTCACCATCAAGTTCATAAGTGGGATAATTCCCATTGTCATTTAATGGTTTTAGCGTTACTGATTCGCGTTCTCTTACTCCGTCTTCGTTCATAACGAACCCTTGCCAGAACTCCTTGATAGTGAACCTGCCGTTATAGTCCTCGTCATAGTCATGAATGCCAGCTATGACAATGTCACCACGATGGACGCTACCTCCTGCACGAAATACGCAAAATGCTCCATCTTGAATCTTGGGGAGCATAGATTCGCCACAAGCTTGAACGATGAAGTACTCCTCTCCATGTTTATGTAATCCAGCTGCATCAGTATCAATCCAACCATCTATTTCAGCTTCATGGTCAGCTTCAAGGAATGTACCACAAGCTGCTCTTATATTGTATAATGGGATATGAGTGGAATACTTCTGTTCGTTAGTAATCCATCGTGCGAAGAGCGGTGTATCCCTAATGTCTATAATTTCAGCAACATGCTCTTCCTCGCTCTCAGAGTCTTCACTTTCGTTTATCAACTCATCGGCATATTCTTTTATGATCTGCCCCCCTATGGTCACAGGCTTCAGTTGAACTGTCTCGCTTTCTAATTCAAGTGTCATTTTGCCTTTCACAAACTTCACCTTGGATTTCTGCTCTTCAAAATGAATGTCAGCTGCCGTCGTAATTTCTTCTCCATAAAGGAGAATGCCATCAAACGAGAAAATTTGTCCTGCCAACTGATAATAATTACGTTTGACAAAAGATTGCAAGTTTTCCTCTTCTGGTAGGCAAATCTGATAAACTTTATAGTTTTCTGAAAGAGCTGCAATAATATGTTTTCGAAAATCTCTTCTGGCTAAACGCTTGAAATGATCCCTTGCTGATTGCTGTTGTGCAGCGTACGCCGTCAAAACATATAGGAAGTTTATATTATAACGCTGGAGAACAAGGGTGTCTCTATCAAAGAGTCGATTTACGAAGTGACGGTTGTAGATGAGAGCCTTACCTGTTATATTCTCAAGTTGAGCCTCACTTTTATCATACTGTCTGCTTTGTTTGTTCCTGCGAGCAATACCGCTAATAAAGAAGTTCGGCGTTATGTTATAGCCTCTGGTCAGTTCATCTCTGTAATGAAAATATTTGCTGGAGTCCTTTGCTTTCTTCTTACCAAAATCCTGATCAAAGCCACATATCACGTCGATATTGCGTTGAATGATATTCTTAGCATAGAAATATTGTTTTGTGATGGAAGGCTCATCCATCTTTTCATGTTGGGTGTTGTAGTATTTGGAGTCACCTACAAAGTAAATATGCTCATCATAAATCAGCGATTTCTCTTCATATAGGTGATCAACAATTTTTGAACCATTGTTCTGAACCTTCAATTCCTCTGGATAGTCATCATCGCTGATAAGATAGTCTATCATATCTTCGAAGACTGGGTTGAAATCTCTCACAAGCAATGTTTCGTCATGATAACGACGTGATGCAATGCGTTCTGCCTTGTCAAAATATGCATACAACAACTTCCATAAAGCCACAAATTCGTCTGTAAAATACTTCTTTCGTATCTTCTTCAGATAGCGTGTCCCCTTGTGACTCTCTATCATCCCCTCTATCCTTTTGTGAGAAAGAAGGGAATATTGTATGTTAACATTTACCTGAAAATGGAATCTGTGTTTCAGGTAATCCAGGACAGAGTAGAAAAGGACTATAATCTCTTCATCGAAATTAACAACCTTCCCTTTCGTCCTGAAATTGACGTATGCGGGTCTGTTGTTGCGAACTATCGGAGTTTCGTGGCTGATTGTCTTTGCCCACTGAATCTTATTATTTCCAGAATTATTGATGATGCTGACGAAAGTCAACAACTGCTTATGTTCCTTATAGAACCTTCTCAGTTGAAGTATGGTGTCAAGATATGTTACGGTTTCTTGACCTCTGTTGCTTATAACTTCACGAATGCTTGCTTGTTCTTTGTTGGTTGAGTTGGCTGTTCGCTCATGATAGAACTGAATGGCTTGATAAAGCCATATTGCCAGCTCACTGACCATATTACTAATTCCTTGGTCTCGTAGCAACTTATTTGTCCTGTCATCCAGATTAATGACATCCTCTGGTTTCAGACCGTCAAGCTCAAATGGTTCAGATTTCTCATTCAGGAATACTTTCGGAAGTATAAATACAGCATCAGCCTCCTTGGGATTATCAGGATTGTTATTGAAGAAATATCCCACATAGTTCATTTTTGCTTTCTTGCCCTCTTTGTCAGGGACATAGAAATGACTGCTTACTAGATTTTGCAAGCATTCTATGGGGTAAGAATATTCTTCAAATAAAAGTTTCATTACTCTTCGTTTTCTTGTTCACTCTCTTCGTTAGGATTATCTCCATCAACAGGTGATACGTTCATGAACTTCATAAACTTCTGAAGCATCTTTGTGCTTCCCTCATCATAGAGTTCATTAAAAGTGAATTCCTGCTCATTGTTCTCTTGGTCGATGTAGCGGAAGAAGTTGTTCTGAGTCTTGTATTCTTCTTTGCAGATTTCACTCCAAAGGTAGTACATAACCTTACTCTTGAACTTCTCTTCGTCCATATCTGTTTTGACGAAATATGACCCCATCTGCTTATCCTCCGAGTCCGTTGCTTGCTTAATTCGAGCATTGGCTTCTTTGAGGAATGTATGCCATTTGTAGACTTTATTGCCTATTGTGATACTGAAGTTATCTTTCTCATTGAAGGTACTGGGCACAAATTCCCAATCCCAACGGCGTTTGAATGCACTATCCATCGGGAATAGCGACTGATCGCTGGTGTTCATTGTAGCAACAATGGATAAGTTGGGGGGAAGGCAGAGTTTCTTGTCTTCAATACCTTCCTTATTGCTCAAAATATCATTACCATCCTTATCTTTAGCGTATAGAAGATAATTTGCCAAGTCAGAGTCTGCCTGAATAGGAAATTCAGAATATCCTTTCTTGTTCCTGTCGAGCAACTGGAATAAATCGCCAAATATCTGTGCGCAATTACCTCTGTTTATCTCTTCAATATCCAGAAAATATTCGTTGTCAGGGTCATTCCAAGCAGCTATATAAGCAAGCGTGAATACCTGAGGAACATATTCGTAGCATATCAGCTCATCTTTCATTATAGGCTTATAAGAGCCTACAAACGAAGCATAGTCTGTATCTGGATGGAATGTGGTACGGAAGTACCTGTCTTTGGCTTTCTTGGTGTCTTCTATCAGCGCCTTGACTTTATGGGACTTTCCGCCTCCAGGTGTGCCAAAATAAATTTTCTGAATTGGCGTAAAACCTTCTTTATAAGAATTATCAGAAGCTGTGGGATTTGTCATAGATAGGTTTCCTTTATGAGAAGTATTTGTAATTTCAACATTGTAATTGGGGGCAATTGGATTGTCAGAATTCTGAATATCGCAGAAATTGTCGTATGCCTTTTCAAGACTCTGAAGAAGGGGTATATTTTGTTCTGCTTCAGTTAGATTCCACTCAGCTGAAAAAACAGCTGCCGCCTTATATGAATCATTCCTTATGTCAAGTTCTTCATTTCGAATCACACCAATAGGAGCATTTATTACAAAAGAAGCATCCTCAGAGAACTTACGAATTGATGCAAGTTGTTTCTTGCCTGTGTTTTTGAAATCGGATGCTCTGAGGTCTATTGTCACATAAACCTTATCGATGTTACTACTCAAGAAGAAAACGATAGAAGCTTTAATTCTATCATCTTTTCTGTCAACCATCTCTTTGTTTCTAATTGCAATCCAGGGGGTACTTGCTACTCTGCCTTGACCAATAGAGCCATCAATTACATACTTGTCAGATGCGAACATTCGAGCAAGGACATTCGGTATACTCTTCGTGGCTAAATATCGAACATCTTTGATAGCAGTCAATTGTTCTGAAGATAGATTCTTGTCACCAAGACCAATTGCAGAAATATACAATTTCCCATGTTGAATAAACTCAGTAAAGAGATTATTTAACTCTTCTATGTCACTTGCTTTATACATATTAGTTCGTATTTATAAATTATACTGTTTCTCTGTCTGAAGGGAAAGAGATCCCTTATGATTAAATGTTCTGTAATTCTTTAGGTAGCCATTTATTTCTTTCATTCGGCTTTATCCCCTTAGGAATCAGAATATTCACATCTTGCTTGCCATCAAGAATCCTTTTGATAATAGGGTGTGCCTCTTTTGTCCGCTCTCCATTCCATACCTCATAGAAATAGCCGTACTCACCAGAGGGTGCCGCTTTAAAATCGTTAGTTATGGCAGCAATTATCTGAGCAGAATCATTAAAATAGAATTCTCCAAAGAAAACTTTTGTACTCCAAAGCGCACCAAATCCTCTTTCGTCTGAGTCACCCAACAAGATTCTCAAATTGGAAGAACAGCGCTGAATCCAATAAGGCCAAATGTAGCAAGGGTAACCAAAATCCTCTTCTATCTGCCTCTTCCTCTCGAACGGATTTTCAGGATCTCTGTATAGGCTCAACTTCTTAAAATGACCTGGGCCGTGGAACTCAATAAAGAATTTCATATCGTTAATCTCCACATATATGTCAATGTATTTGCGCCCCCACTTGAACTGAGATTGTATTTTGGCTGCTGGATATGTCCGCTTGATTATTTCAATCAATATGTATTCATCCAAGCTGATGGTGCTGTTTCCTATCTTTGAAGGCCTTGCATGAGGGATAATACCTTTCTCCCAATATTTTTTCCTTAATGTCGTTTCGTTGATGTAGAGACTATCATTAAGTTCTATGAAAGGCAAATCTTTCAGGTCTTCGTCATTAACACCCAAAATATCTTTTACATCTGGCTTAGAGATAAACGACCCGACATATTTGTCTGATTCGTCCAGTCTGAAAACACCTAAAGGTTTTCCAAGGAGTCCCATACCACGTCATTTTTTGAACCTAATCTGTAAATTAAGCTTCATATACACAGCGCCGTCTTTGCCACGATATAGTTTTCCAAAGTCATAACGGGTACGGCTGGCTCTGTCGAAACGAGTGTTATTGTAGAGATAATCTTCCACATCATTCTTATTGTAGAAATGGTAGCATACTATATCGCCATCGCTCTTTACAACAAGGTATCCTCCGTTAGCATCGTAATGTCCATTCCACTCTTTTGCTGAAGTCATTCCAAGAGCGGTATCCAACAATAAGACTTTTATCTTGTGCTCATAAAAACCAATTACGTTGCTTCCAGTATAACCAAATGGATTCTCCTCTGCAACAGCTTCAACGATTTCTTTTGTTGAAGTACCTAAGTTAGGCATACTGCCCAATACAAGGCATCGGGCTACCAACTCTGGCATACACATGTCAAGAAACAGAAGGTTGTTCTTAAAAGTCTGATGAGCTATCTCAAAATATTCAAGTTGGAATCCTTTGTCTATCATAGCTTGCATACGAGGTATGTGGTCTTCAATGCTGTTGATTTCCTCCAACTCTTGATCTGTCATATCTCCACCTACGACTTTATAGGTGATGTTAGTTGGCATACCAGGATTCAGCAATGTGGAAGCACTACCAAGCTGAGACTTGATACTGAAGCCCAGCATTGGGGTCATGTTGGTGCGCAAGTCATGAATGACAATGTGGATATCCGCTTTATCTTGTGATGGAGCCTTTATCTTGGTACAGCCAATCTGTCCCATGAAGCATTCTGTATCAGGCACCTCAAAAGCTCTCTGGCTTCCAGCGCCCTTGATGGACTTCAGTAACTTGGTGGATTCCTCCATGAACTTATCCATCGAGATACGCGCATACTCGTTGCCGTCCTCGTCAATAACAACGATATTCTGCTCTTTGTTTGGCTTGTATTCGTATTTCTTGCTTTCCTCACGAATGATATTGAGGATGGGATAATACAAGTCAAGTTTGTTTAGGTCAGCGTCACCTGCATGAACTTTACCTTCGCCCAACAGGCGGAACAGAGCATAAAGCTCACTCCATTCTCCTTTGTTTCCAGTTATTGCCATATTACTACTGTATTAAATTTCCTTCAACTACATCTATTTGTGGTGAAACCGATAATTCGTCTTTTATCGTTTTCAAATCCTCTATCAAATCATTGATATCTGTAGTATTGCAATCAATAATTCTGTCTATACCTATTATATCACCTGATTTTACTTTCTCCTTACATTGAGCAGCTTCATCGGGATCTAATGTCAATAAGTAACTTTTAGCTCTTCTGTGAACATAACGTAAAGCAATAGCTTCTAGGTCTGCTTGTTTATATCTTTCTCTTAAACTCGTTTTCAGCGACAAGCTGATGGGGCGCGAGTTTGTATATAGTAGTACATCAAACTCCACGTTGGGGACAAAAGCAACCTTAGCCTGGGTGTAAAATGGCAGAAGCCCTTCTCTGTATAGAAGGGTAATGATGATGCATTCCCAGATTTTACCATTGAGAGAATTGTTCCTGTCGCTTCTTTCTTGGTATCGCTCCCAGAATTTTGCAACATAATCAAGAGGGTTGATATAATCCACTTGCTCAAATGTTAGTGGAGCAAACAACTCTTCAAAAACCTTCTCGGATTTTGTCCTCCTTGTTTGGACAATGTGTTTGTCGTATAATAGTCCCATCTCTTTAATCTATTAAGTTCAGGAGTTTAAGCTCATTTTCAGCTGTTGCTTTAATAGCTGGAATTGCCACAGAATTGCCAAATTGCTTATAGGCTGAAGCATCTGCAACTACAATCTTGAATTTCTCAGGGAAGCCTTGCAGACGAGCCCATTCGCGTGGTGTCATCTTACGGATGCCCTCCCGATTCACCTCACCCTTAATGTTCGTGATCGGTGTGAAGTTTGTCAGACGTTTATCAATAATCAGGTTGCATTCTCTACCCATACCACCAACAACGATAGCATTAGCAACACCATCGAGGTCAATTATTTTATAGCCGAAACCATGACCGGCAGCCTCATGACGAGCCTTATGTCTGATAAGCGTTTCCACGTAAACGGTAGAAAGGTAGTATTTTACAGACACTTCATGTTTCTCCATAACATCACGGAAACGAGGGCGTTTGTCGCCAGTTGTCTGTGGCTCTGGATATTTGAACTTCTTGATGTCGATATTCAAGTCTTTGCGGAAGCCTATAATGTAAACTCGTTCACGATGTTGTGGTACACCAAAGTCCATTGCATTGACAGTTTGAGGTGGTACTACGTTATAGCCAACTTTATCAAGATGTTCAAGAATTGTTTCAAGGGTCTTACCTCCCTTATGTATCATCAAACCTTTCACATTTTCCAAGAAGAAAGCTTTCGGTTGCTTGCGACGCAGGATTTCTTCAATTTCAAAGAATAGCGTGCCTCTCGTTTCATCCTCAAAACCCAAACGTTTTCCCGCTAAAGAGAAAGCCTGACAGGGGAAACCGCCACAGAGAATGTCGAAACCATCAGGGATGTAGCTCTTCGTTACCTCTTTCGTGATATCGCCAAATGGCATATCTCCATAATTAGCAAAATAAGTTCTCTGTGCCTGGGCATCAAACTCAGAGGAATAAACACACTTGCCGCCAAGTTCTTGCATAGCAATGCGGAAGCCACCAATACCAGCAAACAAGTCGATGAAGGTAAACTTGGGGTTCTTGGGTGCAGGGAATGGTACATTGAAGAAGTCGGTAAACAAATCAGATTCCAACGGACTATCTGCCGCCGTTGTCACCACATCGTCGCTGACATCCTCCCACATTGGATTCTTTTTGTCCTGCTGGCGTTTGTACTCTATGAAGTCACGGATTGCCTCCAGTATCTCATAGCGTTTCTCGCCAGAAGCTATATCGTGTTTACCTTTAAGGGTGTGCAGATACTGACTCAGTATGGCAACCTGCGTCTCGTAGGATGCAGGGCCATATATCTTCAGCCCGCCTTCTGTGATCTCTTCGGGTATTTCCGATAACTTTATATCTTTAACAGCCATATTATTTTATTATTAGTTCATTTTCTGTCCATAGGGCATAAGCTCGGCCTATATTACCCCTTGCCATGATAGTCGAACACTACTCCAGGAATATCCAGCTGTTGGCAATTTCAGAAATCTTATCGGAGTCAGACTCTGGTTTGCCATTATCGCCAGTTCTTACTAAATCCTTCAAGGGATAAAGTTCTGTGTTTTTACCAACCTTAATAATCTCTTTAGCATCGGCTTTCACCGTGATTTTGCCACAGCGGCGACCAATGGCGAGGACATCATCATCGTTGTATCGATGCTCAACATAATCATCGACTATATCGGTGATTTGAAGTTCCAAAGTCCTTATGTCTTGTATGCTACTCATGTCACCTAAGTTTTAATCCAATTCTTCAAACCTAACGAGTTCTTTAAGATCTACTTCCAGAAGCTTTGATGTTTTCATCAGCATTTCCAATGGAGGCTGAGACGAATTGGTACACCATTTCGATACCGTTGTAGGCGCACAACCCAGTTGTTTAGATAGCCAAAGACTGGACTTCTTTTTTTCCACAAGTACCACCTTCAGGCGGTTTAGGTCTTTATTGCTTGCCATATTGATATTTTAGATTAATGCCACAAAATTACATATTTCTTAGCAGAATAAAGACAAAAGTCATTAAAAAGTCGCAAAAAAGGATGATTTTAATGAATTTTATTCATTTAGTGCACAAATTATAAAACAATTGAGCTTTTTTTTGTATCTTTGCAGAAGAATGTGCAAAAAGTGAATAAATGGCAATAAGCAATGGAAAAATAGAACAGTTAATCCACACTCTTTCAACACCAAAGAAGGAAGAGCATGAAATAAGTGTGGCATTTATTAATTTAATTGATTCAGAAGGATTTGAGATTAATGATTTCTCTAGGATTCTCAATATAAGGACTTACACATTCTTAACTGTTCCTATTTTAATTGATGTTGCTAAGAAGGCCATATCAATTTATAGTGAACAAGTGATAGAGCAGTTCTATGACATACTACGTTTCATGCTAACTAAGAATAAAATAAATGTAATTGACTTCACAGTAAATCTTATCATTGACTTAGACGGGAAGAATCGAGAAGCTGGTAG
>Ga0326512_10003932_pt1 | contig 10854 bp, 9 predicted proteins | sample 1_2617_0518_D_FD_203652 | JGI IMG/M metagenome (GOLD analysis project Ga0326512, IMG submission 203652) | Bovine rumen microbial communities from UC Davis, California, United States - 1_2617_0518 | ecosystem: Host-associated > Mammals > Digestive system > Stomach > Rumen | place: USA: California...
GATTCATCTCATCTCTTGACAGGTATAACACGCCGTATGGTTCTTCTCTATGGGCATTTCTGTTTCACCAGCCTTAAGAGATATTAAGAGTTCTTGCTCTCTTAGTTTCCGACTGCAAAACTAAAGGTATAAAGGCAGTCTGGGGAATTGATGAAAAACTGGGTTACGAATTGGCAACCGTACTCAATTCCATGTTCTGCTATAAATTGCTATCAATGAGCACCCGACGAAGAGCCACCAGCCATTTTATGACTCATCATCGGGTGCAAAGGTAATGACTTTTTTTGAGATAGCCAAATATATATGCTCATTTCCTTCGACATATAGTTAGCATGCTTACTTTGGGAAGTGTGCTGTAACCAAATCACTTTTATATTTACTTCCTAATCCTTTTCTGCTAGTAAAAAACAAATGTGAACTAATTTCTTCCAACCAACCAAAATTCCGTGCTGTAGCATATACGCTTTTTTCATTCTGTCTAAACTCTTTTGCTGTTTTATACTTCAGAGCTACTTGATGACACTTCTCTTTAGTCCATTTTCTTTTCGGAGAGGGTTTTGTCATGTGAGCACAGATTTCATCCAACCATCCATGAGCCACAGCAGTCGTGTACGCACTACCATCGTTATTCTTAAAATCAACTCTGTGAGAATACAACAATGCCTTTTCTGCGCATTTTTCTTTCGTCCAATAGAAGCGAACTTTATACTTGGGTTTGATCATATGGACACAAATCTCATCTAACCACCCGTGAGTTCGTGCTGCATTATAAGCATTCCTATCAAATCTCATCATCTCACTCCTTTTACTGTATTTTTTTGCAATAGTCGCACATACTTCTTTTGTCCACTTTTGAGGAAGAACGGGGTTGGGCATATGAGCGCATATTTCATCCAGCCAGCCATGTTCTCGTGCTGCATGGTACGCATTCTGGTTAGACCTCCGGAACCAACTTCGCTCATTATATTTCTTAGCTATATTTGCACATTCCTCTTTTGTCCAAGTCTTTTGTGGAGTGGGCTTTGGCATATGGGCGCAAACAATATCTAACCATCCATGATCACGTGCAGCGTCATACGCATTCTTGTCGTTTTTTCTAAAATCATTCCGTTGATTATATTTGAGCGCTATGACCGCACATTCTTCTGTTGTCCATATTTTCGGCTTTTTCATATGTGAACATATTGATTGCAAGACTTTCAATCTACGTGCTTTATTATATGCGGCTCTGTCTCCCTTCATAAAAGTTTTTTTCGTCTGGTATTTCTGAGCGACGGCTCTCAAATCCACTATATCTTGTTCAGGCACACAAGGATTAATGGTCTCATGCTCTTCTTCATTCGTTACCACAAGGCTAAACTCGGCACACACCTTACTAAGAATTCCTTGCCTATAAGCAGAGTTATAAGCATCCCTACTATATCTCCAAAAATCCTTTCTAAATTTATATCTAGAAGCCTCTTTCCTAATATCTTCTATTGTAAAATTCTCTGGATACAATTGATATACTTCATCAAGCCAATTATTAGCTTGACAACTATAATATGCACTAGAATAACAACATTTGAACTCTGCTAATGAATGGCATTTTTTTAATGCCGACATGCATCGATCTTTCGTCCATTTCTTTGGAAGAGCTCCCATCGCTCCTGTTTTAGCGCGGTTGAGGGTATGCCATCCTTTTTCTATATATAGCCATAATGTTTCCGCTTCTAATTCTTTTGCTTGTTCTTTCTCTACATAGTCATGAACTACTATTAATTGAGGAGATATACCACTGTCTTGAATATGTTTATAGACGGCGGATTTTTTACTGCTCAGATGATCCCGTTCTCTTCTTCTCAGATTACATGTTAGCCCTACATAAACAAAATTGTCAGAAAACTCAAATGCATATATACAACGCTTGAAGAAATTACCATACACTTCCATGTGGCTACATATTTCATCAAGAAAACCGTGCTTTAAGGCGTAAGTATAGGCTCCGTCACACTCCATCTGAAATTCTTTTCTGGTATTATATTTCAAGGCTTCTTTATGACAGTTTTCTTTGCTATTCCATCTAACGACATGCACTAATTCCATGTGTCTGCATATCTCATCAAGAAAGCCATGTCTTAGCGCATAGGTATATGCCCCATCACATTCTCTTTGAAACTCCGTTCTCGTCTTGTATTTTAACGCTTCTTGATGGCAGAGTTTTTTACTGGCCCATTTCTTTTCCCATTTAATGATCATGTGAGAGCAGATTTCATCTATCCATCCGTTCCTTAAAGATGCTGCATAAGCACCATTTGACTTTTTGCAAAATTCCGTTCGCGTTTTATATTTAAGTGCTTCCTGTTGGCACTTGTCTTTATCGTTCCACCAGCTATGGTGGGCTGTTGTTGGCTCTCCGTAGAAAAGGGTTAACCAATTATTCTCACTTGCGATAGCATAGGCTATTTTATTTTTTGCTTGAAAATCGCTCCTATTTCTATATTTTTCAGCTTCTTTCTTGCATTCTTCAAATTTACCCCAAAGTGCTTTTTTCTGTTTACGGTTTAGTTCCATGTGACTACAAATGGAATCCAGCCACCCATTCTTTCTAGCGGCACCATAGGCAGAGGGGCAGTCGTTCTTAAAATGAGAACGCTTGACATATTTCTTTGCTTCAGCGAAACAACGTTCGTAATTCCAAATAGTAGAGTTCTGTCGCATAACTATTAAAAATTTTTGTCCTGTTGAATCTGTATAATCCGACTTAAAATAATATTGATGTGGCTCTCTTCTTGGTTATAGAATGAGTGGAACGAATCTTTATATCTACAGAAATCCGTCATGAAACGGCCAAGATATATACATGTACCTTCTAGGATTTCCTTCATGAATTGGTCTTCATCCTTGCTATAATACATTTCTTCGAAGTGTTTTACTCCCAAGAAACTTGGATGAGAATGGGCAGAATAGTGCATATATATATAACTAACACTTGATAATTCCAATCCCATAGTGCTATCGCTAAAATCCAAAGTGCGAAATGCGGTAATGTTGTCACAATGTTCGCAATGATCAAACATAAACCCTTTCAATGCTGGAGTATTGTTACTCATGCAATTCTCTATAGTATCAATAACAGATGGTGACAACGCAAGTTTATCAAAAAGTTCTCGAATTTTAATTCTTAGAGTTTTGTTTTCAACTTTAGCAAATTCCTTCTCATCTTTATATTCCTTGTTCAGTTCTTTATCTGGTATTCGAATCAAATTGTTATACCCTCTTATTTTCCATAGGTTAAGCAATAGTTCCCGCTCCAGGTCATTTCTTGAAGATACGAATATACATCTAAAGAGAAAAAGAAGTTCATACATGCTTCTTAGCACGGGATATATGGTCGATGGGTCTGGTATGATGCCTTTTTGTGTTGGGGTTATGACAACACCTTGACTCATTAGTCCAATAGATTTTGCCTTAAATATCATCATACGATACATGTTTTCAGCCATGCGTTCACTCTCAGTCAACGGAACACTTTGGCTAACTTTCCATTCAACATAAATGTTGTACATGATAATAGACATCTCATCGATGGTATGCCTCAAATCTTTAATTGTTTTTGTTTTATCCATAATGCTAAAAGTTATAATATCAATAATGTACACGCGAAGCTTGTTCACTGCTGAATCATAGGAATATGACGACAGATTCGCCACTACTGCCGATTCTTGCGACAATTGCGGTGCAAATATAAAGAAAAAAAAGGAACCGACAAAATCGCCTCGCGTGCGCGCATACCCTCCTATATTTCGCGGCCGCGTTGGAGGTATCTCAACTGCGCACAAAGAATTATGATTATTTAACAAAAACCATGTCTCATGGCCTCTTAACACCTTGCAATGCCTTCAATCTATGCAATGTTATAATACCACGTTTCTCTTCGAACTATAGCCATCTTCTTTCTATCTCTTTGTTCATATCATTTATTATAATGCCATTTCCATTTCATTCCACAGCGGTCACATATATCGTCCCGACTAATAGTCTTTCCAGGTTTACAAACCCAGAAACAATCATGTGAACAATAACACTCCACATTTTCATCAAATAAATCATAGTTCGGACCATATCCTTGACTACCACTAATCCTGGACTTTGTTACTTCTGGATTTCTGCTATTAGGAAAGCCAAACTTCACTGAACTAAGAAGTGCAAATATAATGAGCATAACAATTATAACAATAATAAGATTCTTCATTACTATTAAAAGTTTAGAGTGTTTTCGCGTAGAATCGGAGTGGCAGGTCTTTCATTCTCAAATAAGTCATTCACCGGTTCCTCCGATTTATCTCTGAATTTATAAATTAAATTATTCCTATAACTGTACTCATACAAAGTATAATTTAATTAGATAATACAATAGATAATCACAACTGTTGACTTCCCCTTCGTTCTCGATTCTTTTCTTTTTCGGCCTTCTCTGCGTCTATCTTAAGTTGTTCTTCTTCCCTTTCTTTGGTCTCTTTTCGTTCCAAGGCGTTTATGTCTTGATAAATAATTTCTACACGCTGATATGTCTTAAACAAATCACCAAACTCGCCAGAAGCTCCTCCTGCATAGACGCAGCGATTCAAACAAATTCGTTGCTTATTGTCAAATACCCAAAACACTCCTATATTTTGCAAATACGCTTTTACTTCTGATTCATAAGATTCATCAGGGGTACCATATTGACTGTAAAAGAGAGGAAACAATCTTTTATATACGCCTTCAGGGCTCCCAGATTCCATAATTGTAAAAACAATCTTCGTTATACTATCTCCATCCGAGAAGATCATGCCATAACCATTATGAGCAGTTTCTGTGTTGTCTATTATCGTAGATTGGAATGTTGCCGTTAAATCTTCATAATCGTTAGCATAGCATGATGCATTTGAGCCACTACTGTTTTGCTTAACTTCATAAGGTATCTCTGTCTGTGTTACATTTTCCAGTTGCTTTAACAAAGTGGTAACTTTGTTGTTGGGAGTACCCAATAATATGCCTTGAAATCCTATTTTGATGTTTCTATTTAACCTATTATTATTTGTTTCTTCTTGGACTTCATCTTGATTAGTTGGGCGAGATGTGTTTGTGCATGCTCCCATTATTATTGCAGAAAAAGCAATAATAACACTCAATATAATTCGCGCGTTCTTATTCATAATCTTCGTCCTAAATCCGTGTCGGGCACAACCTTTATATTACTTATGAAGAACTTCTTTTCTGAGTTTGGAATTCCTGCTTGGTAGGCCACTATGGTTCGCCTATATATTTATTATCGATTTCTTCAAGAGCCTTTCGTTTATATTTTTGTAAAATCTCGACTGCTATGTGGGACTTTACCTTGTCCTTAACAGCTTCAGCTAAATCCTCACAGTTTGACACAGTAAGCAAAAAGCCGTATATCTTGGCATACTGACTATTCACATCGTCAAGAATGATTTGTAATGCTTTCTCAGAGGATTCAACTTCCTGCTGCACAGAAGTGTGGTCAGAATTGTTCATATTAACCTTATTGGCTCTCACCTCCGCATCGGTAAGCTTTCTTTTGGCTTCAATGAGCCTGTTAAACAAATCGTCTATTTTGCTATGCTCCTTCTCTATTTCCTTATTAGCCTGAGCAAGACTTCTTTCCGCTTTTCTTCGGGCTTCATTCACGCTTCCATTTTGAACAGGGATAAATCTATCATGTACCCCTTCGGATTCATCTGAAGTTACCACTTGCTCTTCACACTCTATGGAATCTTCGGAATCACTGGACTGCTTTGAGGGAGTGTTACATGAAATGAATGCAATAATGCAGGCCATAAACACCGCTGACAGATAATAAATTGTCTTCATATCATAACCTTTTTATTGTCCCAACAACTTTGCTTTCTGTATCTGAAACTCTTCATCAGTCAATATGCCATCAGCTTTCAATTTAGCGAGTTTGGCTAATTCGTCAGCAACACTCGGAGATGAAGATTGAACTTGCTGTACTAAAGGCTGAGCCACGGGGGCACTTACTTGTATCTGTTTTGCATTATCGATAATTACCGACAAGATGTCCTTCGCTTCATTGGCATTCTTAGTAAAAGTCTCATACATTTTTCTGTCTGAATCTTCTTTAGTCTTCAAAACACGATCTATATCTTTGAAATGAAGGACACATGATGATCTACTTGTGCTTCGAAGAAGAATCTTGATATCAATACTCTTAACTTCTTTGTTCTGTTTACTTGCACCTGAAAGGCCTCCTACTACGGCACCTGCACCTCCCATTAGTACACCGCCAACTATTGCACCACCTACTGCTCTACCCGCAGATTTTGTGTACAATTGATTGCCGTTCTCCTCATATGAAACCTCTATAATATCAGTATAGTTAAATATTTCGTGGGAACTTTCTCCAACAATAACTAGGACTTTAAAGAACTCATCCATTATAAACAAATAATTTCCAACTGCCCTTGTGTTTACTGTTGATTTTTCTCCTCTTTTACTCGGTAAACTACCAGCATTAATGTAGTTAAACACTGAGGCAACCCCCTTAGGAACACAATATGCAATTAAGCCACGGTTTTCTTCGATGAGTATGTGATATATATTATTTTTTACCATACCAGAAGAAGTTCGTGAAGTCCTGAACATTCTAAAGCGAGGTTGGATAGTGTTGTTTATAGCAATGTCTTTATTATTATCTTTTTCCGCAATTGAAGTTATTTGGTGATTAATACTATAATCGGTATAAGAACCAGATAATAGCCTACGTTTAATTGGGTCATAAATATTGAAAACAGGGTTTGAATATATTGCGAGTTCTTTCCCAGGGTATTCAAAGTCATCAACATATTCCTTCTTTATACCGTCTGTAGTAACTCTCATTAGCATCACCTGCTTTTTGTTGGAATCAAAGTAGATTTTCAAGCGATCATCTCCTATGAATACGCTTCTGTCAAAATCAGTTGATTTTTCTTCATCTTCCTTGATCAGTTGTAGTCTTTTATTTTTATTATGACTTTGCACCATCGCAACGATACCAGCCACAATCACTACAATTAACACAATTACTAAAATAATAATGAAAAGCGCACCCATATCGTCAGGGTTGATAGAGCCTCCACCTAACAAAGCAAACAATAGTAAGGCAAGAGAAGATAAAATGAATTTTGATTTCATAGGTCTTTATTTTAATAGTTTTATAATCACGAATAAAATAATTGCAAATAAATAGCTTACAACATCCATCCAGTCAAATACTCCTGGGAGTAGGCCGAAATATTGGAAGAACTCCGATAACAGAGCTAAAATCGGTAGGGAGTATATAAAAATATAAGAACTTATTGACCTTGAACCATTCCAAATTGCATCAACAAGAAACATGTACGAAAACAGCCATAGTCCATCAGGTAAGCTGTATTTCACCCAGCCATAAATACCTTCCCCTTGAAACAGACTCCTAAGTCCATCAATTTCATTGTCAATGCCAATAGTATCGAACCAATCGAACATTAACAATGACTTGTCTCTATAAATAACATAAACCATACCTCCAAGTAATAGCATCACAAGCGATAGAATTACTTTGGCTGCACGAAACTGTATAGAGTGTAGCCCTATGTAGTTATTTAAGTTAAGAGAACAGTTCATCCAAATTCAATATGCTTAAACCTTTTTAATGTCTCTTTGGGCAAGAAAGAAGCGTGAACTCCTTTATCTAGTCCTCGAGGCTGTAGGAAGAGCCTAAATAGTCAGATAAGTAAAGCTCACGCTATCGCGCAAGCATTCACTGTATCTATTCTCTGACTATTTACCTGAAACTTCCTACATTTCGAGGTCTTCGAATGAGATAGCGAACGCTAATTCATAACCCACGATGTCTTTTGGAAACCGCACGAGGCAGAATCCGTGTGCAAATATACTCAAACTTTGGCACATAACAAAACTATTTATATTAAATAAGGTGATTTTATCTATTTATTCTTTGCTCTTTGCAAGAAAATGCTTAATTTTGCACACAAAAAGGGAAATATCTGATATGGTAATGACTGATCGTAAGAAAATCGTCTTGGCAATCCTTGAGAAGATGGGGGGATATGTTTCTGCAATTTGTATGCAGAAATTCCTTTTTATCTATACAAGGATTAGCGGTGAGAGACTATACGATTTTGTACCCTATAAGTATGGATGTTTCTCGTTTCAGGCTAATCAAGACCTTGTTTCTTTGTCAAAGAACGGATATATAACGACAGATGAGAATGAAGGCATAGAACGTGGTTATCGGCTGAATTATGCATTGAACACGATGGCTGTTCTGGATATGTTTGATACTGAAATCATCAATCAACTTTATAATGATTTCGGACAGATGAGCCAAGACGAACTGGTTGCCTACACATATCGCAAATGGCCTTTTACGGCAATCAATAGTGTGATAAAGGAGAAGTTACTTAACGAGGATGAATTGGCGAAAGTGCAAGTCCAAAAAGACAGATATGTTAGATTAGAACCGATGCTCTTTACAATAGGTTATGAGGGCTTTACCTTGGAAACTTATCTTCGTCAGCTTATATCTAATGATGTGCATGTATTGTGTGATGTCCGAAAGAATGCATTTAGTATGAAGTATGGCTTCTCGAAGGCTATTTTGCAAAAGGCATGCGAGGGGGTGGGTATTAAGTATATCCATATCCCGGAACTTGGCATTGAATCGGAACAACGACAAACTTTGAATACACAGCATGATTATGATGTTCTATTTGAACGATATGAGCAAACAACGCTTCGCAATAATTGGAAGTATTTATTAGGAGTACGCGAAATCATTTCTCAACATGGCCGTGTCTGTCTGACTTGTTTTGAGAAAGACCCAAAGCAATGCCATCGTACAAGAGTAGCACAAGCATTGATGCGCCTTCCAAATATTGATTACAAGTTTAACGAAATCTTGTTATGATAGAAAAGGTTTTGGTAACAGTGATGACTTATCCCGCTTTGTCGGATAAGCATTTTGAAACGGTTTGTACTGCGGGCTTTAGAGAGGATGGCAGTTGGATTCGGATTTTTCCCATTCCTTATCGCGTGTTACTTGGAAGTGATGATAGTAAACGTTATCATAAATGGCAATGGATAGAAGTGGACTTGGAACAGAATCTGGCTCATGACAGAAGACGTGAGAGTTATCATATCAAGAATATTGATTCCCTAAAGTTATTGCAGCCTATTGATAAGCGAGCAAATTGGGATTTACGGCTTAGGTGGGTACTTAAGAACAAGAAAGTTTATCGTAATATGACGGAACTTCTTGAGGAAACTAAGCAAAACGACACTTCTTTAGCGGTTCTCAAGCCTTTACAAATTGTAGATGTTATTTGTGAAAAGGAAGACATGACTAAATTTCAAGAGAAACTAAAGAAACAAGAAAGTAAATATAAAGCAGAACTTCTTCAGATGAATTTGTTTGAAGACGAATATGAAATGAGCGAGACATTTCGTTTCGCAGAGAAGGTTCCATACAAGTTTAGTTATGTTTTCACAACAGAGGATGGTAAGCAACGTACATTAATGATAGAGGACTGGGAAATAGGTATGCTGTATCGTAATATCTTTCAGAAGTACCAGAATGAAGAGATTGCTTGCCAAAAGGTTAGGGAGAAGTATCTGGATATGGCTAAAGAAAACATATACCTATTTTTAGGGACATCATTTGAATGGCACATGAAAAATGCTCCAGATCCCTATTTGATTATCGGAGTGTTTGCCCCACCAAAGAAAGATGCCATTCAAACGATGTTAGATTTCTAAAGTTTTTGAGGATAAAATGTTATGAAGATTTGAGAGGGTAAGACTTGTCTTCCTTGCCTTCCCTTACATTTATACCCTTCGTAAATAAAATGGCATGTAATGTGATAGTCTACCAATCCAACAGATTGATGCCGTAGAAGGGTGTAGCCTAATACGCAGTTTTCTGTGGAGTGCCACATAAAACTGCATGTTCTCCTTCTTATGAGCAAGCTCAGTGGACATTAGAATTTGAGACTATAGAGGAATTCATGAAGTGTTATTTCATTAAAAGGAATTTTCAATGGCTCCACATCTGATGAATATAGTGTACCTTTGCGCTCATATTTCAAAAAATAAACAGACATGGAAGTAATTTCAATTGAGCGCAGTGCCTACGAGGTAATCGGCTTGCCGCTTCGCTCGTCGAAGAACTGCTGACGAGCTTCAAAAGCGTCATCACAAAGATGAAGGAGATGGCTAAATGAGGTTACGAATAAGAAACCTAACTCCTTCAGCATTCCTCCCTAATTTGCTCTCTCCTTCAATTTGAACTTCCTCGTTTTTCCCTTGATTGCCTTTATTTCAGGCCGAATTGCGTTAATCTTCCAAAATCACTTTCTTTTTACAAGCTTTTTTCGTAACTTTGCAACGTATTCAAATCATTGCTTATGACTGTAAGGGAACAAATCAGGGAAATAATAGAACCGAGGAATGAGAGCATCTATTCTCGTCTGTACGACTGGACTATGCTGTCTGCTATCGTCATTGGCATTCTGCCTTTGATGTTCAGGGGACATCACATGGTGTTTTTCTATTTCGACTTATTCTCAGGATTATGTTTCATCATTGATTATCTGCTTCGATGGATAACTGCTGACGTGCGCTACAAACACAATCGGGTTTTGGCATTCCTGATTTACCCCTTCACCCCTATGGCCATTATCGACTTGTTGTCTATCTTGCCAACCTTCAATATGCTCAGTCCTACTTTCAAGGTAGCTCGTGTGTCGCGCCTGCTCCGCTTGCTTCGCGTCATCAAGATTATTCGCTATTATGAGCCCTTGGAGATTA
>Ga0326512_10003933_pt1 | contig 10854 bp, 16 predicted proteins | sample 1_2617_0518_D_FD_203652 | JGI IMG/M metagenome (GOLD analysis project Ga0326512, IMG submission 203652) | Bovine rumen microbial communities from UC Davis, California, United States - 1_2617_0518 | ecosystem: Host-associated > Mammals > Digestive system > Stomach > Rumen | place: USA...
TCGTTCTTTCCATCTATTTCCCTTTTGATCGATGATATCTATCACCTTGTTAGAATCCACGAGGCCTTCCATCATCAGCTCACTGATGCACAAATCCACATCAGCTATCTCTTCCGTCAGGGATTCCAGACATTCCTGCTCTGTCTTCGGTGTCGGGTTCTCTCCACGTAACAATCTGGCATACTTAAGTGATGCCTGCGCCAGTTCCGAACATTCTTCCGCAAGCTGTTCCAGTACAGCAGGAAGTCCGATGGTGTCTATGATGTCATTCATTTGCTATCCTCCATAGAATCGATGCTGACCAACAGGACACATCCCAAACCGCTAAAGAAAGTCACAATGCTGTTGATGCCGATTCCAACGATTATACTCAGCAGACCGAATGCGGTCACGATTGCTCTGCCCCTTTTGCTCATTTGCTATCCTCCTCATCTCCGAAGTCGATATTCAGCATACATTTCTCGTTAAGCATCTTCATCGGTGCGTCCATAAAAATTTTGTAGCAGGTTTCGCATACACTGACATTGATAAGGTTTGTCGTATGTCCACGAACAAAGGCCATCATCAGTGCCACTCCGCCTGCTGTGTAATTGATTTCGTTCTGACAGATATTACATTTGTTCATTCCTGCTCTCCTCTCTCCCACTTGCCGTCATCTGACGGATACGTATCGTACTCTCTTTCAAGCCATGCCAGCTTGCACCTGACGCAACCCTCTCTGTATTCTTTGCTATCATACTTGTTGTTCTCATGGTGGTTGACGCAATCGCTATCTGTTGTGTACGGGCAATCAATGTTATACTCTGCCAACGATTCATAAGACGCTCCGCCGTCATCAATGGAATCTGTAAGGACGGCAATCAGATAATCTCTGTTCGTTGGTTTGGTTTCATCATAGGTGTATGTGATCGTTCTCATCCTGTTCACCACCTCCAATAACCTGTATATGTCCCCAATACCCGTCCGGCAGGTCTGCCAGCTTGTTCTCCATCCATTCCGCAGCTTCAAGCGCTCCGTCGATGGTGGTGCTGTCTACAAGAGTGCCGGTGGGGGATTTGATTTCAACGCTGTATTTATCTGCCATCACTCTTCCTCCCACCAGTCATCCCTGTCTGACGCTGCACTTGCCAGTGCCAGTGACAGAACCGTAACAGCACATCCAATAAAACAGCCGATTCCAAAAGCAAAAAATGTCATTCTCCATCCTCCATGTGTCTCTCGATATAGTCAGCGTTCTCTTCCAGCCTCTTCGCTTTGTCTCTCAGGTACTCCACCACCAGCTGTACGTCGTCCAGCTGGCGGGTCTTGTGTGCCCATTTGAGGAACATGTCCACGTTTGCTTTTTCAGCCGGGAAGAACAGGTCAACAGAAACGCTCCTGCTCCCGATCAGAAGATTCAGCATGTCATTTCCTCCACAAAATTCTTAGCGTCTGTCAGAGAATACTTCTCAGCTTCAACATGGTCGATATCGTTCTCTGTGGGTTTAATGACCACGTAAGTCGTGAACAGGCGCTGCCCGTCGTTCTTGTTGTTCTGTATCCATCTGGTCCGGGATTCGATGCGGTAATCCGTTCCGTCTCCCCGGTAGAAGACCGTCTTCTCACCATTGGGGGTTACGACCTTTCCCGTTGCTCTCCATTTGATCATTTGTTTTTCCTCCTTTTCTTTTCTCTCTTCCATTCAGCCTCATGGCACTTCGGGCAGATGGCCATGCTGAACATGCCAGAGCCGTTATACAGCTCCCGGGAAGCAAACGCGTCCCCGTAAGGGAGCTTCTCTCCGCAGCAGGCACAGTTAATAAAATCATCCGGATCGGTGCTAAAGAATCCTACGTTCCATTCACCCGGGTACGGATACGGTTCATAGCAGTGTCTGTCTGGGTCCCATTTCTGAATCTTTATTGCCATTTAGATCTCCTTTTCTCCCAGGAGCCTCGGCGGCTCCCGGAACTCTCCACTTAATCCTTCTTCCTGGTCCCATTCACTCAGGACCAGCTCGTCAGCCATCCAGATGCACATCCAGATGATAAACTTCCGAGTGTGCTCCTTCTGGCCCTTGATGTAGTGCTCGGCCAAATTGCCGAACTCTTCCAGCATGATGCCGTGCCTCTCGTCGCTCCCAATCTGTCCGTGCCACTTCTTGGCAAGGCGCCACAGGTCTGTGAAGAAGCAGAAATAATACTTAGACGGCATCATGGTTGCAGCTCCTCGATCCTGATCCAGATGCCCGGCACGTCGGCCCAGAACTTCTCCACGATCTCAGACGCCACCAGAGCGTCATCCTGCCAGTACCCGCACTGGGTCATGCAGTCCTTCAGGAGCTTCTGCAGGTTGTCTGTATCCGGCTTGGTGATCCGGTAAGCTCCATCAGGATGGCGTCCCCTGGGGAACAGCCACTTGACGAACAGCCGGAGCCCGCACCGGTACGGCTGGTCCGGTCTGTGCTGAGACAGGTAGGCTGTCAGCTTGGCTCTGGCCGCCTTCAGCTCCGGCGGGTCGAAGAACACCGGCTTGCCGTTCCGGACTATGACCTTATGTTCCTGAGCGGTCACTGTCGGCGGATCCATGTACATGAAAAATTGTGTAAACCGTTCATCTGCATTTTTGTTGTTTTCCATTTTCGTTCTCCCTCTCTACCAACCTTTAAAGTCACTGGCGTGGGGAGGAAGTCGTCGGCGCCAGCATTCGCCGACTTTCTTCCCTCCCCGTGACCCGCACCCGTGAGGAAACGAAACTCGTTTACCCTTACGTAGTAAGGGTAGGTTGGTTTCGAAACTAAACTGACCTTGTACAGTTTCGTTTCGGATTTAGTTTCGAAACTCCGAAACTGACCGCAAAAAGTTTCTGGTTTCGAAACGAAACTTATCAAGGTCAGTTTCGTTTCGTTTCTGGTTTCGTCTGGTCCTTTTCCTTAGCAAAAACAAGACCGTCTTTTATGTAAAAATGTTGCGATCCTGTCTTCCCGCGTATCCATTTCCGGGCGCCCTGTTCTGTCATTCCCCACCTTTCAGCAAGGTCTGTCAGCTTGACATCGGCACCATTAAAAGCCAGATTCGCGTGCTCCAGAATCCTGTCCTGGGCGATCTTACTGCCCTTCTTTTCGTTCTTTTTCTTCCGGGCCTCAGACGCTCTCTGCCACATCGGCTTGACCTCTTCCGGGTCGATATCCTGCAGGAATCCGCCCTCGTTGTCGATGTGATGGATCGGATACTGGAACCACAGGTTGACCGGCGGGAACGTCGGGAACTCTCTGAGCGTCCCCTCAATCCGCCATGCTGTCTGGGTCAGGGCTTCCTTCCGGGCTTTGAATGCCAGCGCGTCACACTCAGCTTTGGAGCCGTGCCGGCCGCCTACTTTCCATCCGTCTTCTTTCAGATGGTTGTCACACCATGCCTGCATATTGGGCACGCTCAGCTGATCATCCGGCCCCGGGAGCTCCAGCTTGTGGTCTTCCAGATACCTGACTCTGGCCCTGCACTCGGCCTTGTCGCCGATGCTCTTTTGCTTGTCATCGTCCAGAGGCAGCTGTATCATATCCAGAAGCGCGTCAGGGTCACGGGCAAACACTCCGGATCCAGATGCCCGGTCCATGGATTTCTTCCCGCCCTGGGCGCCCTTTGAATGATGATGGCAGTATATGACCGCGCATCCCAGCTCAGTACATACCTTGTCGAACTGGTTGCAGAATGCAGCCATCTGGTCAGCGCTGTTTTCGTCGCCGGTAATGACCTTGTAGATGGGGTCGATGATGATGGCTACGAACTCCTGAGACTTGTCCTTTGCGGCCTTGGTGGCCCGCCTGATCAGCTTAGGCGCCAGCTTATCCATTGGCACCGACTTGCCTCTCAGATTCCAGATATCCAGGTTGTTTATGTGCTCAGGCCTGATGCCCATAGCCTCATAGCTGTCCCTGAATCTGTGCAGGCATGACGCCCGGTCAAGCTCCAGGTTGACGTACATGACCCGCCCTTTGGCGCAGTGCCATCCCAGCCAGTCCCGGCCCTCTGCTATCGCTATGGCAAGCTGTATCAGCAAAAAGGACTTGCCGGCTTTACTGGGACCTGCTATCAGCATCTTGTGGCCCTTACGCAGCACACCGCTGATCAGTTCATCTGCCAGATCCGGGATGTCGTCCCAGATACTCTCCAGATTGTCGATTTCAGGCAGGTCGTCATTGAAGCCCTCAATGTAGTCCACCCATTCTTCCCATGAGGATTTTCCTATGTTGGTATCTACAATGTGCTGCTTCTTTCCGCCCCGCATGATCCCGGGCATCCTGGAAAGCCTTGACGGATTCCGGTTCTGCGTATCGATGACCATGCCGTTTTTCTGGCAGACCTCGTAGAGATAATTGACCCGCTTTTTATACTCGGTATAGTCATTGGCGTCTATCTTGACTATGGCGTGCAGGCTTTTCCCTCCGGAATGGACCAGTATTGCCACAGGAAGCTCCAGCTCCCTGACAAGGGCGTTCTGCTTCTCGATGGACATGTTGTCCGATTCCACCAGAGCGTATCGGAACTCAGTTACGTTTTCGTTCCGGGTATACTTGCCGTCCAGCGGATTGAAGCGTATCCACGCCCCGCCCTGCTTGTCATAATCCCCGATGACGTCGCAGATATCATTGGTCTTCTGCAGCTCTTCGATCAGCTGGCCTGCGGTCCTGTCGTAGTGTCCGTTGTTCTTCGGGACCCATTTGGACTGGCCGTCGCCGTTCTTCTTTTCAAAGGATTCCGTTACATATCCGACGTTCTCACCAGGCTCGAACAGCGTCTCCAGATACCTGATCAGCTCCTGCTTGGGGTTCCAGCTGTTAGGTTCGGCGACCTCCCTGTCCTCGATCCAGTCAGGATCCACGACAATGGTGTCGCCCCAGTCCAGCTCATGGCCCGGGTCAGTGCTTGCAGCCGGCTTCCATCCCTGCATCTGGGCAAGGTGTATGATGGTGCCGGCCGTCCTCGGCTCTGCGGATCCCTTGAAGCTCTTCCACTTCTTAGCGCACTCTCCGGGATGATACCGGCCCGGGTCTCTCATGCTCCATGATTCCCAGTCATCAGCGGTACGTCCCTCATACTTCAGGGCCATCCCGACATCGCACCATTCCTCATAGGACAAAAGACCCGGGTTGATATGATTTAAGATTTCAATAAGATCTGTCTTCTCTGTCATAGCGTAATTCCCCAATCAAACGGGTCTGCTGCAGGCTCCGGCTTCGGCGGGACATAGGTCTGAGGGTCAACTCCTCTGGGAACGCCTCTCCATCCCTGTGCCGCTATCCTGCTGATCATGTTGGACGCAGCCTCAAAGGACCATGTTCCGACGTGCTGGAAGCCGTACATTTCAAGACGCCTGATCTGCTTCGGTGTTGCCAGTGATTTGTTCTGCCTCTCCCGCAGCGTGCCCAGGATCTTGTCTGCCTCTCCAGATGTCTTCACTTCATCCGGGTTGATTCCCAGATGCTCCAGATTCTTTTTCTGGATGTCACTTATAGGTTTCAGCTCTGCCCCGAATGCCGGAACATAATTGATCAGGTCGTTGGACTGTATGCTCATAGCGAACTGCAGAGGATCTACCAGCTTTTTCTTCCGCCTGCGCATCTGGGCAAGCTGTTCTGCCAGTGCTTCCTCACGGTCCCGGACTGTATCAGCTTCCGCCTTTTCCTCAGCGTCTATGATGTCAAAGGCTTCCCCGGCGTCCTCTTCCAGATTCCTGGTCATCCGCGCAGCCACGTCCTCTGTATCAGCGATCAGGGCAGCAGGTCTGCACAGGTCGTGCCTTGATGTCATCCAAAGGAAATCCAGTAAAAGCAGATGGTCCTTGCCTTCCGCTAATCTGGTGCCTCTTCCTACCATCTGGCAGTACAGGCTCCTGATCTTTGTAGGCCGAAGCACTACAATGCAGTCCACTGTCGGGCAATCCCAGCCTTCTGTCAGGAGCATAGAGTTGCACAGGACGTTGTATTTGCCCTGGTCAAAATCTTCCAGGACCTGTGCCCGGTCATCCGACTCTCCATTGACCTCTGCAGCCTTGAATCCGTGGGCGATCAGGATATCCCGGAACTTCTGGCTGGTCTTGATCAGCGGAAGGAATACTACCGTCTTCCGGTCTTTGCAGTAGGTCTCCATCTCTGAAGCGATCTGCTCCAGATACGGGTCCAGTGCTGTGCTGATCTCGCCGGCCTTGAAATCTCCGGAACTAATCCCTACAGAAGAAATGTCCAGCTGCAGCGGTATCGTCAGCGCTTTGATGGGGCACAGGTACCCGGACCGGATCGCCTGCGGGAGCGTGTACTCATAGGCCAGAGATTCGAAAAACTCACCCAGATCTTTCATGTCGCCCCTGTCAGGCGTTGCCGTAACGCCCAGGACATTTGCCCCGGAAAAGTGCTGCAGGACCTTCTGGTAGCTGTCTGATATGGCATGATGGGCCTCATCCACAATGATGGCGTCAAAGTAATCCGGCGCGAACTGTTCCAGACGCTTGGCTCTCATGAGCGTCTGCACAGACCCCACGACCACTCTGAACCATGATCCGATGCAGGACTGTTCCGCCTTCTCTACGGCACAGCCAAGACCGGTCGCCTTCTTCATTTTGTCTGCCGCCTGGTCCAGAAGCTCTCCCCGGTGGGCAAGGATCAGTACTCTGTCTCCCTCCCGGATCAGCCCCTGTGCCAGCTTGCAGAACACGATCGTCTTTCCGCATCCTGTCGGGAGCACCAGGAGCGTCGTTCTGACGCCCCTGTTCCATTCTTCCTGTATCGCCTCTATTGCTTCACGCTGATAGGGCCTCAGCTCCATGGCTGCCATATCAGTTTGCCGGGAGGAGCCGGTCTACACGGTTGAACATGGAGCTTGCGTACTGGCCTGTTCCGGGTTCATTCTTCACCTTCATGTATCCGGTCCTGCCGGGCAGTGCTGTGAAATTAAGCGGGCAAGGTTCGCCTTTTTTCTTCAGGCCTACAGATGAGAAAAGCTGGGACAGCTTCCATTCAAATTTGCTGTGCAGGAGATAGTTGTCCTTGATCGTCACATCTCCCTGATCGGAGTGGACAGTAAAGTAAACGACGGCCATGTTGCAGGGCGGCATCTTATCAGATCCCTGGCTCCGGGACCGCTCGAACTTCTCAATCGTAAAAGGATACTCACCGGGCTCCAGCAGGATAAATTCATCGTCTCTGGTAATGGTATCCCCGTCCCAGGAGAACTCCCTGCCCTCTCCTGTCTGCTGGGTCTGCTGATAGCTGTTCTGCTGATAGTTGTTCTGATAATTGTTGTTTCCACCGACATTCCATGCCATGATGTTTTACCTTGTCCTTTCTGTTAGTTGAACGGAATCTCTTCCGCGTCATTCATCTTCTGGATCTCTTTGCGGATGTCTGCCCACTGAGGGACCAGGAATCCGTCGATAATGGAGACTCCATCGTTCACGATCTTTGTATATTCCTTGACCGGCATCTGGGAATCAACATAGCCCCATACCGACATAAGGTTCTGGATATCCCATTCCGTGACGCCGTCAGCGATCATCAGGTCCCGAAGGTTCTTCTGGATGGCAGGGTCTACATCGAATCCAGCAGGAGCCTTCGGTTCTTCCTTTTTAGCTTCAGGCTTCTTTGCGCCCTTGTTGGCTTTAGGCGCTTCCGGCGCCTGGCTTTTTGCAGGCACATCCTCATGATGGTCGAATATGCTGCCCTGGTTGATCACCTGAATATCCTTTTCCTGCTGATCAGAGGAACCGGACTCAATCACTCCCCTGATTCCTTCATAGTCCAGAGGCAGGATCTCCGGCAGGCCGTATCTGTTCTTGGCGTCCCAGCAGGGATGATGCGTCGTATACATGACCCTCTGGCCGCCCTGGGCTTTCGCCTTGTTGCTGTTTTTGTCTTTGACTGCAAAGGTCTTGTAATTAGCAAAGAGCACCATGTCTGCCCATTCCTTCAGCAGGGCAGCGATGTTTGTCTTCTGGGACGTATAGAGCTTCATTTCCCAGCGGTCGTATGATCCCATCTCATCCGGCTGCTCGAATTTTCGCATGGCTGCGTGAGCCGTAACGACCACATTGACGCCCGCGTTCACGACATCCGTCAGCTCATTCAGGAGCTTGCCGAACTCTTCCTTGGCCCTCGCGTATCCTTTGCCGTATCCGAAGTCCTCAATGGACTTGACCTGTCCCGCACTGATCACATGAGCAAAGCAGGCCGCTTCCGCCCAGTCCGCCGTATCAATGACCAGTGTCCTGCAGATCTGCGGGTTCTTTTTGACCTCTGCGACCTCATCCAGAAGCATCTGCCAGGATGTGGGGGCCGGGAATCTTGCTACGTCGTACTCCTTGGTGGAGCCTTCTGTGTCGATAAATACCGGGTTCGGGAACCTTGCGGCGAATGTTGTCTTGCCGATTCCTTCCGGCCCGTAAATGACGACCTTCTTGGCCGTCGGCACAATCCCTCTGTTAATCGGAAATGCCATTATTTATTACCTCCTATCTTCCAACCTCCCGCTTTGGGAGCCGTCTTCTTTGCCGGTTCGGGTTCCGGATCCTCAGCCTCAGGCTGTACTCCGTAGCCGTCCTCAATGATGATGGAGCACTCGTCTCCGGTGCTGACCCTTGTAGCGATGACCTGCAGCCCTTCCTGCTCCAGCCAGACATTGAACTCATTCAGCGTTCGAAGGTCCATCTGCTCCAGCTTGTCCATGAGTACGAATCCGCACTGGGGATTGAGCTTCCGGATGATCGCTGTGGAGATGATCAGGCGCTGTGCCCCAGAGATACCATCCCATTTCTGTCCTTTGTAGATCAGCTCGCCGTTCTCAATGGACAGCTCCGGGAGCGGAAGGTCCGCACTGCTTAACAGGTCCCTGCGTGCCTGCCGGATCTGTTCGATCTCATTAGACAGCTGGATGTATTTCTGGCTGTATCCTTTGGCTTCTTCCTCTGCCTTCTCTTTGTCCAGATTGGCCCGGACCTTACGGTTGATTTCTTCAATGTTGGCCAAGGACTCTTCCAGCTCGGCCGTAGATTCATCCTGAAGCTGTGCGACATCCGTCCGTGCGATGTCTTCATCTGTAGCCAGCTGTTCGCAGATAGATCTCTTTTCAACCAGCTGTTTCCGAAGCTCTGTGATCCGCTTCTCGATAGCCTGGGCATCTTCAAAAGCTCTGCGCTTGTTGGCAGTGATTTCGTTCAGTCTTTCACGCTTTCTCTGATTTTCGCCGTTCTTTGCAAGGATGGCCTGCTGTTTCTGGATCAGCTCCATGGGACTGACCGGCTCTGCAGGGACGTCCGGATAATAGGGCTGTTCCGCAGCGTATTTAGTCTTTCGGTCAGCTGTCCGCCCGGTGATGGTCCGCTCGTCGAACAGCTTTTTTTCCTTCCGGTTCAATTCGTCCAGCTGAGGTCCCACTCCGATGATCTGCAGGAGCGTGTCCGCTTTTTCCTTGCCGGAGGCCTCCATGAACTTCGGGAGGTCCAGCGCCAGCTTTTCAATGAACTGATCCAGGAGCCTCTGGCCGGCAGCCTTCCCTGTCGGATCTGTAACCTTAAGCGCGGCGTTCTTTCCTTTGCGCTCCACGATCAGGCCGTTGTCCATGACGATCTTGATAGTGCCCGGCACCACTGAACCTTCCCGGTTGAGATTTGTAGGACGGTACTTCTCCCCGCCCAGAGCATAGGCGATGGCGTCCAGAACAGAAGTCTTCCCCTGCTCATTGTCACCGCCGATGATCGTCAGCCCGTTCTCGCTGGGCCGGATCCGGACCGCCTTGACCCGCTTGACATTCTCAATTTCCAGCTTATTTATCTTCATTCTTCTTCTCCTTCCCCTTCTGGATAATAAAGGCGTGCACCTCATCCTCTGTCCATCCGCCGTACTCCTTGCCGATATGCTCATAGGTCTCCCCGGCCTCACGTCTGGCCCGGAGGTCTGCAATGTCAAGAGGTCTCTTGCCGTCCGTCTGGACAGGCTCAGCGGCTTTCTCTGCCGCTCTCTGTTCAGCATCCTTTTTCAGGCGGTATTCGATTGTGACATCGGCAACGCCGTATTTCTTGGCAATCTTCACATTGGACCATCCTTCTGCCTTCAGCTGCCGAATCTCATCCATCGGCAGGTCGACCTTCTTTCCCATCTGTGTTTTCTTTCCGCCCTTCTTACACTGCTCCGGGGTGGACTGTCTGGGTATCACTTTTTCTTCCTCCTTCGCTACGTCCTCAACGATTTCCTGAATCTCTTTTGCCTCTCCCCTGCTGATGGCGCCTGCTTCTCTGGCGTCTTCCAGAGCCTCCGTAGCAGCGCACACGCTGCAGATTTTCATGCTCTCATCACGGCGGGAGACAGCGGGTGTTTCAAAGAACTGCCGTCCGCAGACCGGGCAGATATGCGCGCTGTTTACCTGTCTCTCCAGATTGGCTATGTATTCACCCTTCTGCCGGAGCTCCGTCTGCAGGTCGGAAATCTTCTCCGCTGTGGAGTTCTGCAGGGCCTGATACTCCGCACGAGATACCATGTCCGAAGCGCCTGTCAGGGCCTTATAGATGTTCCTGCCGTCCGCTAAATCATTGATAATGTCCATGCTGACAGAGCACTCAATCAGCTTTCTGTACTCTTCCAGAGGGATTGTGATACAATCAGTACAGGAATTGTTTCCCGGCCCCACAATGGGTGTTGCAGCGCCTGTGGGGTCATTTGTGTTTCCGATCATCATGTTGTTTCCTCCTTCGCTTTAAAATCCTGTCCATACACCATGGACGGGTCTACTGTTGTTTCTGGGATTACAAACCCGTCTTTCCGCTGGAGCCATGCCAGCTGATCGGGCCAGTTCATTGTCTGGGCGAATCCGTGATTGAAGAACAGACCCAGCT
>Ga0326512_10003935_pt1 | contig 10852 bp, 17 predicted proteins | sample 1_2617_0518_D_FD_203652 | JGI IMG/M metagenome (GOLD analysis project Ga0326512, IMG submission 203652) | Bovine rumen microbial communities from UC Davis, California, United States - 1_2617_0518 | ecosystem: Host-associated > Mammals > Digestive system > Stomach > Rumen | place: USA...
ACAAGATAGTGGTGATGACAGAAAGATTGTTGAGGTTGGAGATTTAGATTCTGTTGGAATTGCTAGAAATGAACTGTATGTAGATGCAAGGGATTTACAGAAGCAAGAAGATAATTCTTTTGAGTTTTCTTCAGAAAGGATTATTGGTACTGGAGCAGAGCAAACTGTTTGGAACTCTGCTTCTGTTGCAAGCCTTGGTAATGTTGAGATTACTTCTTTTAACATTAAGGGAAATTTTTCTGTTGAGAATAACACAGAGTTGAACACAGGAATTACTCTTTATGTAAAACCATATCTCGGTGGAGTTTCATACACTCCTGTTAACTTGGTTGATATGTCAGAGGTTGAGAGTGGTATTACAAATGTTTCCTTTGATGTAACCGTAAATGCAAGTGATGACAATGTTGACCATTTTGACAGTTATGTCATTTTCTGTTTGTCTGCTGAAGGCTATGAATATATTTGTGGTGGAGATATGAATGTTGTTTCTGTACCAGAACAACACTACGCTACCACAGATGAAGAATATGAGCAGATGCTTGGTGAAAGAGGTCTTGAAAAGTTAGAGGAAAATGTAATGCAGTATGCTTTTGAAGCAACTGTGTTTACTGAAACCAATAATTCTTTTGTTTATGGCAGAGATTATAAAAATGGTGACTATGTTACTGTGATTGACAGAAACCTTGGAATGGCAGTAGGCGTTCAGATTACTGGTGTAACAAAGTCATTAACAGAAACAGGTGAGATTCTTGATTTGATTTTTGGTAATCAAATCCTTTAGTGGAGGAAGTTATGGCACAGCATAGTGGTTTCTTTGAAAGTAGATGGGATGAAACGATTGTCAATCCCGAAACAGGACAGTTGGGAGATTGGGATATAAAGTATTACTACGACCAGTTTTCTGATTATTTTGGAAAGTTTTTTGGCAATGGTGTTTATTACAATCCAGACAACTGTTTGAAGGTTCTTTCAACTGGCGGTATGTCTGTGCAAGTAAAAGCAGGTTGGGCTTTTGTTAATGGTTATTGGTATGAGTTGGATGCAGATACTACCTTGAATGTTCCTGCAAATTCTACTGCATACACAAGAACTGATTCTGTTGCACTTCGTTGGAGTTTAAGTAACAGGGAGATTACTCTTGTTTATCTTACTGATACTGACACTCCTGTCAGAAGTGAAAGCATTTATGATTTGATTATCGCTACCATCCAAGTTGAGAGTGGTGTTGCTACTGTTCTTGGTGATAAGATTACTGATACCAGAACAGACCAAACTTTGTGTGGTATTGTAAGAGGTCTTGAAGCAGATGCCATTGATACGGAAACCTTGTTTGCACAGTATGATGCAATCTTCAATGAGTGGTTTGATAGTGTAAAAAATCAAGTAACTGGTGACCTTGCAATCAGACTGCAACTTGAATTTACTCAACTTGAACAAACGACACAAGCACAAGTAGATGCGGCAACTGCGCTTGTAACTGATTATGTAGAGAAAGACTATGTAATCGCAGAGCAGGAGTTTGTTTTTGTTAATAAGGTGTGTACGATTACCGATGAAAGTGTGACTGCAAACACTCTTGTTGATGTTTATTTTACTGACGCTACAATGTCAGCCGCAGAGGACGCAGTAATTAGTGTTAATTCTACGGCAGGTAGTATTGTTCTTACAGCAGAGAATACTCCTGCAAGCACTATTCGTGGAATGATTCGTGTAAGAATAAGGAGTTAATCATGCGTGGTAGAACGAATGTGCCGATGAGAAAAGCACCTACAATCAATGGTGTAAAAGCAAACTATTATGTTGATGCAGGAAATACAATCCAGAAGGGTGACTTTGTTTCTCTGAAGCAAATTAGTCCTACTTCTGAAAACACTTTTGGTGATGCAGTTGTTTATGACAGCAAGGTGTATGATGAGCAGAGTGGTCTTTTTGTTTTTACTGCAAACTCTGGTAATTCTCTTAAACTTGTTTTGGGTGGAGTTGAAGATACACTCGTTATATATGATAGTTATGCTGTTGGTTCGTATACCAGTGACAATCTTCAGAGTGATTCACAAAAGAAATCTAAATATTGTTATTTTTGTATAACAAGTAATAAGAAAGTTGTTTGTGTTGTAAATTCTACCTTTTATTGTTTTTCTGTAAATACTACAACGAAGAAGTTTGTTCTTGATTATGAAGAAACTTTGGCAACACCATCTTCTTTTTACTACTCTACTTATGGATTGAATTTGAGGACAATCTGTGAGGTAGCAAGTGGAAAATTTATTGCTATTGGAATGGGGTTTCTTACATCTGGTAGTAGTAAGTTGTATTTTGGTTTTCTTGATTTTGATTTTGATGAAACGCTTGCCTTTGATTATTATGCTACTGTTACTCCGCAAATGATGGATAAAGCACCAATTCAAGGCTACAATGGTGATGTTTTAGGTGTTGTTAGCACAAGGAAGTTAAATCGCTATCAAATTGATTTTGAAAACAAAACTGTTACTTTGAAGTATAGTTTGTCTGTTTCATCTTCGTACAATTTGCTTGATTATAGTGTTGCGTTTTATGATAACTATGTCGTTTTTGGTGATACGGGTTACAATTTCTTGCTGTATCGTTATGACGCAAGCGATATTGTTCAAATCTCTGCTGTTACGGCAGGAACTTCAACAAGGAAAGCATTTTTTGTAAGTGATACTGAACTTGTTGCTGTTGGAATAAACACAAATTCTTCGCAGTCTATGGGCGTTGGAACTTTTGTAAAGTATGTGAAAGACTTTGATGGAGCGTCACATGAATCCTCTGTTAAAGTTGATAGTTATGCAAATGCTGATACATACAACATATATGGTTCTAAAAAAGGCTCTAAATTGGTGTGTGGATATAAGTATTTTGCAATACTTAATGTTTTAAATGATGAACTTGTATTACCATTAAGTGAAACTGTTGTGACAGCGTATGATGGATATGGTTCTATTGGATTTGCAAATACCAGTGGTAATGCAGGTGATATTATTCAAGTTTATGTTCCACCTACAACATAAGAAAGGAGGTACATAACTCAATGAATGTAGTCAGTATCGTAGGTTGTATTGTTGGTGTTGTTTCTTGTATTGTTGGTGTTTCAACATTTGTGTCAGCGCAGATTACAAAAGCAAAGCAAGACGGACAGTTAATTGCAAAGATTGACCAATGTGTAAAGGGAATTGAAGAAATGAAGTCTGATTTAAAAGAGCATAAGAATAAAATTGATGGAATAGTTGATGAGCATGGAAAAGAGATTGCAGAATTGCGAGTGAGGGTTGAGGTACTTGAAAATGCAAGAAAATGAAATCGAGCAGAGAAGTGGGGAGTTAAACAGCCTTCTGGTTGAGATAGTGAAAAACCAGAAGCGCAATTATAAAACAATGGCTACTGTTTTTGTGATAGTTGTTGCTTGTTTGACAATTATAATTTGTGCTTTAATTGGTGCATTTACTTGGTATGAAGCGCAATTTGAGTATGAAACCGTTGCTACTGAAACTGTTGAACAAGAAGTAAGTGGAGATGGAAGTTTAATAAATAATGTTGAGGGAAATCAATACAACGATAGTGCTGTTCATAATGAAGGTGATTGAGAATGGGGAGAGCAAAGCAAACGATAACTAGAACTGTTGTTGTAAGAAGAAATAAGGTTTCAAAGCCCAGTAATTCTAACACGAATAAAAACAATGGTAAGAGCAAGCGTTGTCCTAAATGTGGGAGGTATATGTAAATGACAGACCACATAAAGACAAGGAGAAAGTTACAAAGTATACCAACAAAACTAGAGTTCAACGCTTTGCTAGATTCCATTGTTTTGAGTGATAAAGAGAAGCAAATGATGCAACTTTATTATGTGGAGCGAAAAGATTTTGATTGTATAGCAGATGAACTTGGTTACACAAAGTCTGGAATATTGAGGATGCACAAAAGAGTTTTGAAGCGCATAGAAGCACTCATATAATCCTGTTTAGGGTTATGTGGGTGCTTTTTTGTTGTACTTTTCTGTTATTTCTTGTGTACTTTCTGTACATTTAATTTTTCCTGTATGTTATACAATGGTATTTGGAAGGAGGTAGTTTGTATGTTTACTTTGGTTGTAACAAAAGAGTTTATTGATACTTTGAAAAAGTTACCTAGCAAATACCTTGTTGTGTTAATCAGTCAAATTTTGGAAATGAAACCAAAGGAGGGATAAAATGGCTTATCCAGTGTTTAATCCGTATATGAATCAAATGCAAAATCCGTATGCAGGAATGATGCAGATGCAACCACAACAGCAGTTTGTTCAACCGCAACAATTTGTTCAACAACAAACTGGTTTGAATGGGAAAGTAGTTGAAGGCTTTGATACATTTAAAACGGCAGATATACCTATGGATGGTAGTGTTTATTATTTTCCCAAAGCAGATGGAACAGAGATATATACAAAGCGTTGGTTGCAGAATGGAACGACAGAACAGTCAGTTTATAAGATTGTTCAAGAGCAACAAGAGGAAAAGTCAAACCCTCTTATGGATAAATTAAATGTGATTGAAGAACAGTTGGTTAGTTTGCAGGAGAGTTTGAATAAGCAAACAAGAACGACTGTAAAGAAGGAGAGTTGATATGCCTACATTTAATCCAATGCAAATGATTATAAACAGGATTCAACAGCAAATAGGCGGTAATAATCCGTTAGCAAGCAATGTGATAGGAATGGCACAAAGAAATGATGTTTGTGGTCTTGAACAGTTTGCCAGAAACATTGCAAAGGAAAAGGGAGTGGATGTAGACCAGTATTACAAACAAGCGTTACAAATGTTCGGCATGACAAAGTAGTAAGGTGTGCGCACACTTTATATAAACAACAATAAGGAGGAAAGTAATATGTTTGAAAGTGACAGCAATGTCGTAATGCCTGTTTCCCCTATGGGCTATGGTGGGGGTTTTGGCAACGGTTGGGGTGATGGCTTTGGTGCTATTATCTGGCTTATCGTTATTGCCGCTATTTTTGGTGGTGGTTTCGGTGGCTTTGGTTGGGGTGGTAACGGTGGTTCTGCTCTGACTAGGGGTGAACTGTGTCAAGATATGAACTTTAATGATGTTCAGAATGGTGTTCGTGTTCTTCAGCAGAGTGTTTCTGATGGGTTTGCAAATCAGAATCAGTATTTTACTGATAGAGTTGATGTTCTTGCAAATCAGATTGCTACTGGATTTGATGCGGTTAATCTGTCTATTGTTCGTGATGGCTATGAAACCAGAAATGCGGCACAGCAGAATATGATTGCAAATATGCAGAACACCAATGCAATTCAGAATACCTTACAGTCTGGATTCTGTGGTGTACAGGCACAGTTTGCTAATGCTATGGCACAGCAAGCGGCTGATACTTGTGCTATTCAGAATAGTATTGCTACTGCTGTTCGTGACATTACGGATAATGCAAATGCAAATACTAGAACTCTGTATGACTTCCTTGTCAATGACAAGATTGCAAACCTTCAGCAGGAGAATCAGACGCTTCGTCTTGCGGCTTCACAGGCAGAACAGAATCAGTATCTTGTTTCTGAACTTCGCCCTTGTGCAAAACCTGCTTACATTACTTGCAATCCCTATACCTCTGCCTATGGCATTGGTAACTGCGGATGTGGTCTTGGATGAATAATGACTATATGATGAATATTCTTACTTGGTTTTCTGTGATGTTGCAGATGCAGAACTATGAGCAAGAATTGAAATCAGCAAGTAATGATGATATTGCAAAACATTTAGCAAAGCAAGACACAGAGTATTTGGAAAAGATACTTGAAAAACTTGATTTGCTTCTCGCCAAGATTGGCTGATTGTTCGGGGGCGGTTAACTGCCGCCCCTTGATTGGAGGTAAATATGGCTTGTTCTAATGTTTGTAAACTGTGTGATAGAATCAGAATCAGCACAGCAGTAACTTTTACTGCACCCAATTTAATTATTACGCTTCCGCAAGGTTCTTATGAGAATGGTGAGAAGTATTGTATTGTTGTTGCACAGAGTATTCCAGACGCAACTACGATAAATGCTCCTGTATTTATCCAGATTGGAGAAGGAACAGAACAATACCCTTTACAGAGATGTAATTGCGCACAGGCAACTGCTTGCAATATTCGTACAAGAACTAGGTATGCAACCAGAGTTGTGACAACTCCTACAAGTGGTAGTTTCAGATTACTTGGTAATGTGTGTTGCGCATCTAACAATAACCTTGAAGCAATTAATGGTACAGCACCTACGGAGGTAAATAACAATGGCTAATTTATTTGCAGAGAAACTTGAACTTTGTGTATCTGAAAAGATGGAGCAAGGTATTGATAAGGTCAACGCAAAAGAAATGGGTGAAGTTGTTGACATGATTAAAGACAGTTATGAGATTGAAAAACTGAAATCAGAAAAGCGTTATTTTGATTCTGTCGTGTCTGCAATGAACGAGAGCAAACAGGATGAATATTATGATGGCGTGGGTTATCCTGTTCGTAGAGATAGCAGAGGTCGTTATATGCGTGGCGGCAGAATGGGCTATGATGGAATGGATTTTGCACATAGACCAGAAGATATGACCAGAGAAATATATGGTTATAGTGATGGTGGCTATGGTGGAATGTCTTATGGTGGTCGTTCTGGTGGTTCAAGATATGGTTACTCTCACGATGAGTATATGGAAAGACGGAAAGAATATCCTATGACTGATGCAGAGGGTGCAAAGCGCAGAAAGCAACTCTTAAATGACTATATGGATGATTTGTATGATATGGCAAAAGAGATGGTTACTGACATGACACCAGAAGAAAAGCAGATGTGGAAAAGCAAGTTGACGCAAATCGTAAATCTGTAACACAGGAGGGTGGGAGTAGAAATGCTCCCACTTTTTGATTATGAAGATAAATGGAATTAACTGGAAGGTGAAGTTTACAGACAGGGTAGATGATTTGTACCTTGATGGGTATGTGAGGTTGGGAGTAACGGATAGAAATACACACACAATATATCTTGACGAAAATCTAAATGGTGGTATGCTGAAGAAGGTTCTTCTCCATGAGTTAACTCACGCATGGATTTTCAGTTATGGATATGAGATGGATGTGGAAGCGGAAGAATTTTTGTGTTCGTTTGTTGACAGCCATGCGGAGGAAATTTTTGATAAAGCGGATGTGCTTCTCTCCGAGATGCCCCAAAATAGGGCGTTCTGAAAAATCCAAATTCCCTGTTGACATATTTTGTATTATGAGTTATTATTGGTACATAGCACAGATGAGTGAGCAAAATGCTTGATGCGGATTACAAATCTCGCTACTGATTGCTTACAACTGAATAGAGAAGTTTCCCTACTGATGCTACATGATGGGTGTCAGTAGGGTTTAACTTAAAAGTAACTGTAAATCAAAAAAGAAAAAGGAGAAACGAAAAATGAATGGTGGAAAGACTTTTGAAGAACTGACAAGTAAGGAACTTCGTATTGTGTGCAAGGAGAACGGAATTGCTTATTCCTATCAGAAGGATGGACAGAAGCACACTATGACGAAGCAGGAGATGGTAAATGCTCTGTACGACAAGATGGATGCAGAGTATGCCGAAGAAGTTGATTCGCAGGAAGTTGTAAGTGATGGTGCGGAAGATGTTGAAAACCTTCAGTTTGCAATTAACAATGATTCTACTCTTGATGAGTTGTATTCTGCAAGAGATGAACTTGATAAACTGATTGCAGAGAAAAAGGGTGTGATTAACAGAAGTGAGCATGAGGAATATGATGAGAACTACTCAATGTATGGTGGTGTAAATCCTTATACTTTTATTCACACCAGAAACAAGGAACGGTATATCGAGGAAGCGGAGGTTGGTGTTCTGGTAGCCTTCCTTGACAAGAACGGTAAGCCCAGAACAGCCGCTTTGGTCAATCGTAGTTCTAAAAGAAAAGAGTTGTTGCTTGAAACTGAATACAACTGGAGATTTGTTGTTCCCTATGAGTGTGTTCTTTGGGTAAAGCGTGGAGAGCATTGGGCGGCAAATATTTACAGAATCCTTAAGAGGTATAATCCGAATGGAAAGTGCGCAGAGAGAGAAACCTTTGAGCGACAGGCAGAGCGTATCGAAACCAATTAAGAAGATTTGTTTTGAGATGCTCAAAATGAAGCAGTTGGAGCAGGAAGCAAAAGAAAAGTACGGAGAACTGCAAGCAAAGTTGAAAGCCTACTTTGTAAAGAGTGGTAAAACATCCTTGCAGTTCTCTGAAAATGGTATGCGTTATGATGTTTCAGATGTAAACCCAAAACAGATTGTATGGGATGTTGACAAGTTGAGAAGCCAGATTAGCAAGGATATTGCTAAACAGGTTATCGAAACAAAGTATGGCATTTCTGACTGGGATAGTTTTGCAGGTTTTCTGAAAAGTCATGGTATTAAACCAAATGATATTGTTCCGTTTCTTACCATTGAGAGGAAGGTAAAACAGAAAAAGTTGGATGAACTTTCTGAACTTGGTGAGATTACGGATGAAGATATTGATGGTTGCTTCACTGTGAAAGAAATAAGCGGCTATGTAAGGTTAAACGAGAAAGTGGAAGAAGTAGATGAAGAAACAGAATGATGCTGTTTTGACATTTCGCATAGGTGGAAAAGAACTTGCAAAGGTTCTTTTCTTTTACGGCTTTATTCCAGATGTAAATAGTCTTGAACAAAAGATTGTCTGTCCGTTTCACGAAGATGTAAACCCATCTGTTGTAATCAATTATGAAACAGGTAGTTGGTACTGTTTTGGTTGTAATCGTTCTGGTGATGCTTACACATTTGTTGAAGGTATTGAGAAGAAAAAGGGAGTGAAAGGTGTAAAACTCTTACTTCGGTTCTTTGAGATACTTAAATCTGAAAAGGTTGAACGATTAAAGTTTAATCCCAGAATAAGAACAAAGAAGCAGAGTGAAGAACTTTATAATATAGCATACGATTACTACTATGGTCTTTCAAGAGTTGACTGGAGGAATACAGTTATTCAAGAAGCAATAGAAGCAAGAGAGTATATGCGCAACAGAGGGTTCACAGCAAAGACACTCATTAAAACACAGGCAAAGGTAACTTACAACAAGAATTATCCAATTATATTTCCTATGTTGGATAATGGTGAGTTTAAAGGTTGGGTGTGCAGAACAACTGACAAAGAGATTGAGAAGAAGCGTAAATACCTTTATAATGGTGGTTTTATGAGAAGAAACACTCTTGTAGGTAATTATGCAGGTTGTCTTTATATCTTTGTTGTTGAAGGCTATATGGATAGGTTAAAGTTTGTTCAGTTTGGTGTAGAGAATGTTGTTGCTATTCTTGGTTGGAAAATGTCAAGGGAGCAAGAAAAGAAGATTCGTGATGCAAGAATAAAGTATATTGTTTGTGCTTTAGACAATGATACTTGTGGCAGAAAAGGCTATGAATATCTTAAAAGTATATTTCCAGATAGAGTAATAAGATGGAAATATCTTAAAGGCATTAAAGACAATGGTGAAGCAACAAAAGAAACATTCACCAAGATGTATGAGAAAACAATGCAGGAAGTAAACTCATTGTTAAATAAAAGTGTAAAGGAGAATTAAAATGGCAGGTTTGTTAGACAAAATCAAGCAGGATGCGCAAAAGAGTGGTAGTAGCAGAAGTAAGTTCTTTTATGTAAAGGACGGAGAGAAAAAGCGTGTTCGTTTCCTTACTGAAGCAGATGAGGGAATGGAGATTGTTTTTCACGACAGTTATGAAGCAAATATCAATGTTCCTTGCCAAGAGATTTTCGGTAGGGAGTGTCCTTATTGTGATGAGGAAGGACTTCGTACTCGTTCACAGTATGCGTGGTATGTATGGGATTATGATGCCGCAGAAGTCAAAATCTTTATGTACCCTATGAATAACTGTTCTCCTATTGGTGCTGTGATTGCCGCTTACGAAACCTATGGTTCTCTGCTTGACCGTGACTTTATTATTCAGAGAACTGGCAAACAGCAGAACACCCAGTATTCTGTAATGCCTATGGATAAGAATGAGTTCAAAAATAAGAAGGCAAAGCCCCTTTCTGAAGAAGCCTTCCTTGAAATTCTTGACCAAGCATATCCCGATGAACTGTCAAAGAAGTATGATGAAAGCAAGGCAAGTTCAAAGAAGAAGTCGAAGCACGATGACGATGATGAGGAAGAAAAGACACTTCCATTCAAGACACCCAAGAAGCAGTCCTCTGATGATGACGATGATGAGGATGAAGTTGATTACAGCGAAATGTCAGCAAAGGAACTGTTCAAACTTTGCAAGAGCCGTGATATTGATGCAGAGCCGAAGAAGTCAGAGAAGTATTATATCAGACTTCTGGAGGAAGCAGACAAGGCAAAGGATGAATGGGAAGATGATGATGCAGATGACGAGGATGAGGACTGGTAAATAATAATATAGGACGGTGGGTTGAAACATACCCACCGTTTGTTGGTACATGGGATGAAAACACTTGCATATAAAAACTTTGACGATTGCATTTATAACCTTCCACGACAGATTGTAAAACAGCCAGAAATGTATTTGGACCATACCATTGCTACTCTTGGTTACATTGATAGTCTTATTTTACGATTTGATAGTTTTGATTGTGTGACAGATGTGTCGTTGCTTGGTTATAATAGCAATAAAATAACAAAAACTGTAAACGATATTTTTGATGAAGATAGGTATATTGCTTTCTGTAATCAGTTAAGAAATTCAACACAATCCTGCTGTATGTATGATTTTGAAACAAGGAATTTTTCAAAAGGTGGAAGCATTATTTCTGTTGTACTTACAAGACACGACAAGCGTATGAAGTGGAAGAACTGT
>Ga0326512_10003936_pt1 | contig 10851 bp, 14 predicted proteins | sample 1_2617_0518_D_FD_203652 | JGI IMG/M metagenome (GOLD analysis project Ga0326512, IMG submission 203652) | Bovine rumen microbial communities from UC Davis, California, United States - 1_2617_0518 | ecosystem: Host-associated > Mammals > Digestive system > Stomach > Rumen | place: USA...
ATTGTATTGAGCAGCAAGAAAAAGAAAAAGAGCTTTATAATAAAGCCTGTAAATTACGAGATACATTGAAAATAAATGTTAAAACACAAATGGGGTCTTACTCTAGATGGAATTATAAGTTTTCTGACTCAATAGGTAAATGTCATTCATATATTTATGATGTAGACTATACTATAATAAGTTTTAAAAATGAAGAAGATGATAAATGTATAAGTTTATATAAAAATGAATCAACTTCTGATTACAGTATAGATTTATACTTAAATGAGTTTAGCTGTATAAATGATTTTAAGAATAACGAACGTGGCAAAAGGGTTGAAAAATATAAGAATATTTTAGACGTAGTAAATAGGATAATGGAACATGAACAAATTAAATAAAATTGTAACAGAAAGATATGAATTTAATAATACATATTTTGGTATATTTTGGCTAATTGCATCTATTATATTTTTTATTAGTGCCCTTATTTATTTTTTTATTATAAGCGGTGATAATACTTGGAATAACTATTATGAGTTACCATTTAAGTTTCAATTTTGGTTTGTTGCCGCTATTGTATTATGTGGGTCATCTGTTATAGCTTTTGTAATTATTTGTGTAGAATTTTCTGATGGTGATTTTGATGATGAAGTTATTAGTCATTATAATCCGTTCATAGATTATTATATAAATGGTCGACGTGTAGATGAAAAGGAATATAGAAGAGAAGAAGATAAGTATAATGACTTATTAGCGCCATTTATAGAAAGTTTAAAAGAAAGTAAAAAAGAAATATAATTAAAAAGTCCGCTTATTAGGCGGACTTTATTTTTTAGCGTTTATTAGCTAGCCTTTGATTTAGCATAACCAAATATTGTTTAGCTGTTGCTACGGAAATAGCATTTTTTCCTAACATAAATCCGTCTCTACAAAGAACAAGAGACTGTAGTATTTTTTGGTCTGAGCGTCTTGTAGCTTTTAATGTTTTTATTAGAGCTAACCATTGAGCTTTAGTACCATTATATTTTATCCTACAAAGGTCTGTTCCTAAGAATACCTGGCTACCAAAATTTGTTAACGTACTAGGTAATGTTATATCAGTTAGATTTATACATTTAGAGAATGTTGAATCACCTAAATTAAGTAGTCCCTCTGGTAATACAACTTTTTCAAGAGATTTACAGTTATCAAATGCACCTCTACCATTAAAGCTGATAATAGAAACTGGCGCGAATTTTATAGAAGTAAGACGTTTACAGTTAGAGAAGCACCAGTGGCCATTAAATATTACTCTTTCTGGGAAAGTTACTTCTACTAGTTTAGTGCAACTATAGAAAGATGCGTATTGGAATTCTATACTCTTAGACTTAAAGCTTAAAGATGTAATATTAGTTGCATGGCTAGCAGCCTCAGTATTAACAAATGTAACGCTTGCTGGTAATGCTATTGGTCCTTTAGCGTCTTTAGTTATACTCATTACCATATTGCCAGCGGATATTACGCCTTTAATGGATGCGCTATCTGTATTTATTACTTCTGGGTTATATATCATATTTATATCAGGGTATTGTGATATAAATTTATTAGCGAGCTCAGCGTCAGTATTTGTAAGAATTATAGTAAAGTTTCTATATGAAGTTTTATTAAAGGTCTCATTTGGTTTTCCAAGGAACTTTAATCCGGCCGGTAATATTACACACTTAGCGCCAGGAAGAGAGTCATTACCAATACCTACAACGTTTTTTCCAATATATACTGTAGTATTACAAATTACGCCTTTAAGAGCGCCAGAACCGATAAGGCGAACAGAATCTGGAATTGTGATAGAATTTACCAATATAGTTCTACCAGACATTACATTATTTGCAATAGCATAAATATTGCTAGGTAATTCCATCTTTTTAGCGATACCAGTACCTGGAATACCAGCACCTAATAATATTCTTTTACCATTTTCATTAGAAATTAAATAATTAACATTACCTATTTCTTCTACTGAATATATATCATGACCATTAGCTAATGTAAGAGTGTTAACAAGAGCTTGGCTAAATGGGTCTTCTAAGTTCTTATGTCCTTCGGCAGGAACAAACTTAAATTTTTTACTCAAAATAACAATCTTATCAAATAATGCATAATGGTTTCCCTCAACCTTAAATGCGTCACAAGAAATCTCTTCAACTGATTCCGGTATAACTAAAGTTTGGGCAGCAGTATCCGTTATTGGACCCTTAATGTGTGTAATTTTACTAGATAGCATTATAAAGTCGCTAGTACTAAAAGCTAATTTTGCGGTATCAGTAAATTTATCTAAGTAAGCCCTAATTTCAGCATTTGTTTCAACTTCTGTAGGTAAGTTTACTGTTAAAAGCTTTTCTGAACCATTAGGCATTAGCTGAGAAATAATATATCCAATAACAGAATTTTCGCCATTACCAATTTTTTGGATAATAAGGTTTTTAGAAGTTTTATTTAAGCAATCAAGTTGGTCTACATAAGTGGCGCGTCTATTACATGGCTTTTGTAAGAAGTCTCTAAATGGATTAGTAATATTATCTCCACCGTTTGAGTCAACAAACCTAAATTTATCACCTCTAAATATAATCTTTTTAGCTATACATCTATTAAATGCGCTATCGGATATTTTTTCAACATTTTCTGGTATTTCCAATACAACTTCACTAGCAGAGTTATAGCTGGCTGTAAATGCGTTATCTCTAATCTCTTTTAAAGTTGATGGTAAAACAATCTTTTCTAGTCTATCATAATACTGGGAGAAGCATCCACGCGCTATAACTTCTATTCCTTCTGGCACAATAATTTCTGAAATACTATTCGCGTTTTCTCTATAATAGCCAGCTTTAAATGATACATCAAAGCTTCTTTTACCTATTTTAAGTGTTCCAGATACACCTCTATCATTAGATAACCTTTTAATTGGTGGCTTAACATATACGTTACCTTCAATTACCGCGGGCTTATCTGTCGAGCTACCTTCTGCATCTTTTTCTAATTCTAGACCAAAAAACTCTTCAAACTTATCTAGCTTAATAGTATCTGACGAATGGTCTGTTTGAAGCCAAGCTTGCGTTTGACCATTAGGGTCAATCTGAATCATATATTTAAGGTCATTTTCTTTTTTTGGATCGCCTTTTTTATTATAAGCTAGAACAAACTCCATACCACGGCCAGTATATGAGTTCCAATGTTCTGGTTTATTAGTCCATCCTACGCACCACTTAGCACCCGCGCCGCCACATTCAAATGAGTCGGCAAAATTACAAGCTGCGTGGCTTTTACAATAAGCAAATATCCATTTATCGTCTACTTTAAGAATATCAAACATTTCCGGTTTAGACGTAAACATTAAAAGTGGGTCATTTCTACCTAATCTATATTTATCATGCGCTTTTTTCTTAGCGTCTGCTTTTGCTTTAACTTCATTAACTACCCTTTCAAGATTATCTTTTGTAAGCTCTGATTTGTTGTTCCAGTTAATCATGCTTTGGGCATTTACATGCGAATCAAAGAAGTCAATAAATTCCTGCTTCTCCTCGTCTGTTAAGCCCTCGATAGCTTTTATAAAACGAGCTTTACTAGCTTCTTGAAGTAGCTCTTCATAAAATTGTTCTAATTGTTCCATAATAAAAATTAGTAATAATATAATTAAAATACCATTTTCCGCCTATACAAAATTTTGCTTACTAATTCTTATATAGGAGATTATTTATGACTCTTGTCAGACTAAATACATTTGAAACAAATAGTTCTAGTTGTCATGCTATAGTAACTCTGAATAAAAGCCAGCTAGAAGACCTGAAAACATTAGACTTTGTAATATGGTTTAATGACCCAAAAAATGCACTCAATGACTTCAAGATTTTACCTTTTGAAGACGCATACGCCAAATATTGTATGGATGTAAAATCATTTAATGAGTCGTTAGAAAATGATAGACAATCTTTTAAGGAAGTGGAATATAACAATTTTGCGTCATTTAAGGATGATATAATAGATGGTATAAATCCACATAGTGATATTACTGGGTATTACCTTACATTTAATCAGCTAATGACATTTATAGATTTAGATAAGCTCGATAAGAATAAAATAACGTTTAATGTTACTTGGGAAAATAACCAATAAAAATAAAAGCCAGCTTTAGACTGGCTTTTTTAATATTAGGCTATTATAATAATATGAAATTTGTTTTGAGTAATATTTTTTGTATTATTCTAACGATTATATGCTCGCCAATATTTTTAATACAGCACCATAAAGAAATGCATTCATATAAAAAAGAAGCAGAAAAATTTGCTCAGGAAGTAAAAGAGAAAACGTTAGATAAAAAAATATGAAAATCTCCGCAATAATTATTTTTAGTGAGGCTAATATTTAAATATTATGATTCCATATGTACAATGTAGAAAATGTATAAATCAAGATTCAACAGTACCAAAAGGATATATTTTAAAAAAGATTTTAGCGGCAGATGGTAGAACTGAAGTTGAAGTATTAGAAGAATGCCAGTGTCATAAAGAATGGAAAAAGGCCGTTTCTCTTGAAGGGGCTTTAACAAAAGCGAATATATCTTCCGATATTTTATCTTACAAGATTGATTCTTATGTTGGTACAAAATCAAAAGATAATGTTGATAGACTTATTAAATTTGTAAAGCGTTCAACAGATAAAAATGAATCAAAGGAAGTTCAAGATAAGCTCGCTAAAGTTTGTTTATATATGTTTGGTCCAAATGGTACACAAAAAACAACATTAGCAAAGTGGGCTGGACTAGAATTTCTAAAAGCCGGAAAAACTGTTTATTATACGCTAATGAATGACCTTTTGAAGCTTTTACAGAAAGCTGATAGAGACGAAGAAATACAAGCAAAAATTGAAAAGATTCTTAATAAAGACTTATTGATTATTGATGAGTCTTTTATGAAAGAGCGCGTTTTAATTTATAAAAGTCAGTACCAGCTAAGTTTCTTAGACTCGTTCTTGCGCAATAGAATTCAGACTAAAGGAAAAGGCGTAATATTTATTTCAAATATAAGTACAGCCGAAATTGATGGTTCAATTTTTGGTGATGGTATAAAAGATTTAGTTACAAGAAATACAATTTTAAGTAAGGGTGACTTATATTTTGAAGATAATTATACTGATAATATGAGCGCTATTGATGAAGAAGCCTTATTCTAAGCTTGTTAATTTTAAGTAAAGAGAAAATGTAAATGAATTCAAACGAAATAAATGAATCAAAAGTTGTCGATGTAATTTTAGAGACACAAACTAGACTAGTAAATGCGGTCTATAACAATCCAGAACTATTAGATAATGTTGATTACTCAGAAGATTTATATCTTGATTCAACTTTAAAAGCTATAAGTAGATCAATTTCTTCTTTAGTTAAAGAGGGCATACCTCTTACAAGAGAGGCTTTGTATACTGAAGCTGGTAAGTTTAAGATGGATATATCTCATAATGAGATTGACTATATTGTGGATTATAGCCATGATAAAATCGATGTTATTAAGGATATGGTTAAAACTCTTAAAACAGCTAAGAGAACAGAAAAAGCGCTTGATTCACTTGACTCAGTTCGTAGTGTTTTAACATCTAATGTAGTTTTAACTCCAGAAATACTTGAAAACCTTAAAAATGACCTTTACGAAATTGAAGATAATATCTTGGTAAATCAAGATAATAATTTCAAAAAAGCAATGACCACATCTGAATGGATGGACGATTACGTAAAGGAATATAAAAAGCGTAAAGATGGTAAGCAATATTATTTCAATGAACCAGTTCTTGACCAGATTGTAGTAGACGGTCCTATCCCAGAAACAGGTGGTATTATTGCAGCTCAGTCTGGTATGGGTAAGTCAACATTCGTTCTTAACCTGGTAAATAAGTTCATTGATTCTGGTATTCCTTGTATGTATTTTTCTCTTGAGATGGGCGCTGTATCTACAATGGACCGACTTCTTTCTGCAAGACTTAAGATTCCATATCAGGATATTGTAAATCCGCCAGACTCAGAAACATTCTTTACAATTTATCAGAGAATTGAAGAAGAACGAAAAAAGATTTCATTAAATAAGAATTTCAGATTCTCTGAGAATCCAGATATTTCTATTGCTGAATTAAAGAAGGAAATTAAAAAGTTCCAGAATGATATTGGCCAGCAATATTGTGTTGTAATTATTGACCTTATCACGATGGTAAAAGACTTCTGTATTGGTAGCTCAAGCGGAGCTAGCTTAGCAACAACTATTGAGATGGCTATTAATAAAATGAATGCTTTATCAAAGGAACTTAAAATACACTATATTGGTACAGCTCAGCTTAACAGAACTGGTGAGTCTGCAACTGTTACAGATATCGAAGATATAGATAAATTTAGACCATCACGTCATCAGATTAAAAACTCTGGCGCTTTGCTTGAACGTTGTCGTTATGCTATATCTCTATTTAGAAAAAAGTTTTATATAGACCAGTATTTTCCGGAAGATGAAATAGCACAAGCTGAGGAAGATACTATTGAAGTTCAGCTATTGAAGCAGAGTAATGGTGAATGTAAAAGATATTATGAATTATTTAATGGCCAGTGTTTTACTGTAACACCAAAAGTTGATGCTGATAATAGCTTAGTAGATGAAGATTAAAGTATATGCTTATGGTTACTAGAAATGTAAAAGTTCCAGTTAGACAAATAAAGCCACAAGTTACAGTTAGAAAAGTTAAAGCTTATACTAACTTAAAACTTGGTGGTGTTGAATGTAATATATTAAAAGATAATCCAATACCATCATATAAAAATAAATATGATATGGTTCCACATTTTTATAAAAAGAATAATGACGAATTTATTTGTGCTGCGTCATTTACAGAAAAAGCGATGGAAGATTATCTTGCTGGAAATGTAAATTCTGATAATTTTAAAAATGGTCTTCTAAGAAGAATAGACTCAAATATGGTTCCATACTTTTTTGTATATGAGTCTGACTCTCTATCTTTGGAAGAACAACTTAAAAATATTGATAAAATTTTAAGCGGACCAGCTAAAAATTGTATAACATCTGTCACATTTTCCGGTAGTAAATCAATTCATATTTTGGTTAAGATACCAGAAAAATATCGTGAAGATATAAAGAAGGATTATAAGTATTATTGGGACTTAGTAGCACAATTTATTTTTCAAGATAAAGTTGGATGTTTAGATAAAGCGTGCGCATCTATTTCTCGATTAACACGCCAGCCTAATGGTGACAGAGAAAATGGCGTTAAACAAATTTGTTACTATTATAATAAGGACGCATGCTTATTGGAATCTCAATTTGAGTTTTCAGTTCCAGAACATAATGCTTTTCTAGAAAAGAAAGCTAAAGAAGATGCTATTAAAGAGTATCAGCGTCAACTTAAGTATCAAGAATTACAAAAGACCCCAGAAAATGACTTAAAGAAGATGCGTCATTTTGCGAAAGCTAATCCTAAGTGGGAAGTAGTTTTTGAAGTATTAGATGGTGATACTTCTAGCCGTGAAAATAGCGAATACTTAACAGCGTTAGGAATGTTAAAAACGGCAGAAATTTCTGATGAGATAATATATGAATATGTTTCAAAATGTAAGCATGATTATCCGAAATTTTGGCCTAAAAGTATAAATGAATATCTAAGATAGGATAAAATTAAATGAAGAAAGAAGAAGCAGAGAAAAAACTCCAGGAAGTAGATGAGTTTATTAGAAAAGAAACAACGGATAATAATATCCCAATTGAAAGTGGTGATTGGGTTGACCACTTGACAAAGGGTGATAGAATTTATTCTGCTGGTTTTGAAAAAGACGCTAGTGGTAAAGAACAGGTTAAGGTGCTTACTTTACAGTTTGAAGAGTATGATAAGCAGTCTATCGCTACGCCAAATGTTAGAATGGCAAAATTGTTGCCAGTAATTGACGATAAAGTTCCGGATAATATTAATGTTCCATCACAGAACTTAAGAGTTGGATTTTTTAAGACGCCATTAGAGGCAGTTAGAGCATTTGAGGAAAGAATGACTCATATTGCTAATGTAATAAAAGAAACAGGCGACCGTATGGAAGCTGAAGGAAATAAAGTTGTGGTAAATGTGCCACAGGATAAGGAATAGGAGAAATAAAATGCAGAATTGTAGCTCACAGGAAATTTTGGGCTTGTTTGAGGCCTTGGATGATAATGAGGATAAAATTGATACTCATAAAGAAACCATCAAAATGATTAAGGCTGATAGTACAGAGCAGCTTAAAACTTTTTCTCAGGAAAAAGAAGTATCCGTAACTGACCTTAAAGACGCTTATAAGTATTATAGAAAGCGGGTTAAGGACGGTGAGGCAGTAAACGAAGATTACTTTACACTTTGTGCTATGATTGATTCAGCTACCGAAAATGAAGAAGAGGAGACTCAGTAAATAAAATGATTTTGGAATCTAAGAATGGCAAAAAATGGATAAGTCAGGCAATGGATAAGTTGCACGCTTATCTCATGAGAGCGCCAATTCTTGTTACTGATATCACTGGAACTGAGAAATGTGTAGACGGCGTTTTTATCGTACATGACGGGACTAAGACTAAAAAGTTTTTTCCATTTGATTATGATGAAGACCCAAAAGTCTGGGTACATAATATAAAAAATAGCCTTTTGGATTTATATCCAGAGGTTATAGAAAATATAATAATTGAAAGGCCACTTACGCCACATGAAATGGCAATTTATATTGAACAAGGTGGCGATCCAGAAAAAGTTCCTACTTCCAAAAAAGAAGTATCAGCGCAAAGATTGTGGCGAATAGATAAAGTTCAGGTATATAAAGATATCTTTATTCTTGAGTTGCTTGGTGAAAGAAACTCTAAGAATGAAGATTTTAATAGAAATGTTGAGCATATTCAGAATAGATATAAATTCCAGGGTGGAAGTTCAGTAATATTCCTTAATAAATATAGGAATAATGACTTTGCTAATAATGAAGAAGCCGGAAAAAACTTTTTTGAAAGTTCAATGTTTATTGATGAGCTTATTAAAAAATAAACTTAAGGGCCTAGCAAAAATTATGCTAGGCCTTTTTAATTTACATATTTTTAAGAGATGTCCGTAAAATTTAATAAAAGCGACTTTAATAAAGTTCTAAACTTTTTAATAAATAATTTAGATGAAATATCTGATGAAATAATTAAAAACCAAAAGGTGGAAATGCCACCACCAGGGTTGCTTATAAGAGACGGTGTAAACTATTCAACTGTACTTAAGAGATATAGAAAATATTTGAGAATAGCTTTATTAAAGCTAAATATGGATTATGAAGTGAGAACTGAAGTTGGTATTTCTAAAAAGTGGCCATCAAAATGGCATATTATGCCAGCAGCATATATAACTTATTTAGTTTATAATGATACTGGTAAAGAATATTTTAATGATTATTCAGAATAGATTAGGAGAGTAAAAAATATGTTAACAAAAAAAGATAATTGGATCGATGTATATTTTAAGCCTTGTGGTGAAGCTAGGCTAGCTCATCAAGTGTTAAGAGGATACCTAGATAAAGAAAATAGGCGTTTTTTATAATGCTTATTCTGACAATAAATCACTTTACTGGGAAGAAAAAGACATACTGGAGTATACTGTTATTTAATGAAACAACTCTATATAAGAAAAGGCAACATTGAGGAAAATAAGAACATTCTCATAATTGGCGAAGAATCAACACTAGGCGGGAGAGATTCAGCATATAGGCCAAAGGGAACATTACACTATAAATTCTTAAAGAAAAAAGACCCAATAACTGGTGCTGAAGGACTTTTATATGTCCACGCTTGTAATAATATTTTATTAGATTCAGATATCTATTGTAATGACCACGCAATACATAAATATGTAAAGCAATACTGTAAAGATTTAGTAAAATGGGACGGAGAATCTAATGAGGGCCAAGTCCAGTCTAGAGAAGCATTTATTGTTAAGAATAAAAAAGTAGATAAAACTGTCTCTTTACTAAGAAAGCGTATATCTAAACTTATTAAACCAGAAAATATTTGGCAATGGATTAAAAGATTATATTTATCTTCAAAATTATTAAAAAAGCCTAAATCTAAAAAAAGAACAAGAAAATGTAAATTTAAAACTAAGCTATATCTTTTCTTTTTTATAGCTATCGCTATTTTATATTTCCTTTATACAAAAACTAATATACTATAATATGAAAGCAACAAAAATTGACGAAATAAATATAAAAATTACAAAATTTATAAAAGCTATGTCTATTCATGAAAATGAAATAACTTCAGAAGCAAAAGATATTTGGGAAACTATTCTATTATCTTTAAGTAATCTTTCTAATGTATCCTGTTTTCTTGAAGCGGCTAAGAATTATGAGCAAAAAGAAGACTTAGACTTTTACAATAAACTAGCAGAAATAAATCATGTTCAGCCTAAAAAAGCACTTTCACCAAAAATGTATGATGTAGATGTAGACTTAAATAAATTTAAGACTGGATCATAAAAAATTAAGCCCCAAAATTTGGGGCTTTTATTATAGTATTTTTTTTTATTAAATTAGCAAATACAACCATGCCATTTAATTGGCTCAAAGTTAGGATTATTCTTATTCATTGGCAAATTATTCCATTTCTCAACCGCATCTTCAATTTTATCAATTTTAAATGGATTTTCTAGGCCACCATGATAAAAATTATTCTGATATCCCTTACTTGGGTCACAAATTGAGAAATCCATACACATATCAATACCAAAATGTGGGTTTCTTTTCCAAGTTGAACAAGCATTTAATAATGCGCAGACTAAAGTAAGCTCCGGTTTCCAGACACACCAGTCTTC
>Ga0326512_10003937_pt1 | contig 10849 bp, 14 predicted proteins | sample 1_2617_0518_D_FD_203652 | JGI IMG/M metagenome (GOLD analysis project Ga0326512, IMG submission 203652) | Bovine rumen microbial communities from UC Davis, California, United States - 1_2617_0518 | ecosystem: Host-associated > Mammals > Digestive system > Stomach > Rumen | place: USA...
GAAACTGACGGCCAAACAGAGGGAGACTCTGAGAAAAGCAAAGGAGAAGATGAATGCCTGACGAAACCACCTATGAACAGCAGGAACTGGACCTGACATCTGAAGATGAGCAGGTCGTAGATGAAGCAATCGGCGCGGCCATCGAACGCTGCGGAGCATGGATCCGGGCGAAGAGGCGCCTGCCGGCAAGGAACAGACATGAGGGATACGGCCTGGTGGCGGATGTCTATCAGGACTTCGGAAAGCAGGGCAAGGACGTCAAGGACAGCATGAACAAGTTCCTGGACATCCTCTCCACAACGGACGCGAGGGCCGTAGATGCGGCCAGCTCCCTGCACAACTCTGCAGTCAAGGCCGTGAAAGCAGCTGTGTACCTGGCCGCCATGGCAGAGGTGATCTCCAATGATCTGTACAGAGCATCGGGAGAATCTTCTCCGATCGAGGACATGCTCGGTACCGGAGACTTCGAAGATGTAGAAGAAACTGAAGGCGAAGAGCCTGAAATGGATCCGGAAGAGGACGGATCCGGAGAGGAGACTGAATGAAGAAAAACGAAGTAGCGACAGTTGACAAGTTCATGATCGCGACCGGCCGCGAGAACATGGATGCGGCCGACCTGGCCGAATTCGACGATGAATTCGGAGACCTGGATGACAATACCATCCCCTATAAGACGATCAAGATGCCCGGAAGCGGCGGCCGTACCTTTGAGATCGAGACAGAAGATCCGGAGAACCCGGACACTCCCAAGGAGTTCGAGGGCGTCCTGCTCTTTACCCACCGCATCAATGTCCGCTGGCAGTACAGCTACGCCGATGCTCCGGACGGAAACAACGTACCTGCCTGCAGCTCCTTTGACGGCAAGGAAGGCGTTGTAAGGGATACCGGAGAGATCTGCTCCTGCGACCACTGCCAGTACAACGAGTTCGCTGCAGACGGTTCCGGCAAGGCCTGCGACAACAAGCGCCGCCTGTACCTGCTCCTGTCCGGCCAGCCCGATCTGTACGTGCTGACCATCCCGCCCACATCCATGAGGGACTTCAACATGCAGCTGAAGAGGATCATGGGAAGATCTACTCCTTATTCCAGGCTGGTCCTGCGGTTCCGCCTGGCAAAGGCAAAGAGCCGCGCCGGCATCGATTACAGCAAGCTTCAGGTCGAGAGAGTAGGCAGCCTGCCTCCGGAACTCTACCAGGTAACAAAAGCAATGCGCGAGGAGATCAAGAACGGATACACCAAGATCGGCGTCGAGGAGAACGACGTAGCAGCTCCTACAGAGGCCGATGGTTTCACAAGTGTCCCGGATGCGAACGGCTTCGTGAACGTCCCTCAGGGCAACGATGAGGAGCTTCCCTTCGCATGATCCCGAGCAGGGCTGCGCCCTGCTCCCTTATAAGGGAGCAGGAGAAACGGAGCGATAAATGAACACAGCAGAGGTTGATATTGACAGCCTTGTCAATTATCAAAGCGAATACACACCGCATATAAAACATGCGAAAGTCACCGGACATAATCTGATCGGCCTCTGCCCTTTTCACGATGACAGAAACAACAGCTTTTCGGTGGACCTGAAGACCGGTCAATGGCACTGCTTCGCGGAAGGCATCGGCGGCAACTACGTCAGCTTCTTCGCAAAGATCCACGGCATCGACACAAAGGACGCTTACAAGCAGATCCTGGAACAGCATGGCGTGACTGAGGAAGACAAGGAAGAGCGCCGGCGCCAGCAGCAGAGCTATTCGCTCGAACAGTACGCGCTCGAAAAGAGGCTGCCCAAAGAGTGGCTCGCAGATGTCTGCGGGCTCTCTACGGGCAAGGACCGGAAGACAGGCGTGTCATACATGAGGATCCCGTACCGGGACCAGAACGGCAAAGAGACCACCTTCCGAAAGCGCTATGCGAACAAAGACTTCCGATGGAAGTTCGGATCGCAGAACAGCGCTGATGCGGCCAGCCGCTTCGGCCTGTATGGTGAGTGGATGCTTCCGAAGATCCGGGAGTCAAGATACGCCGTGCTGGTCGAGGGTGAGTCGGACTCCCAGAGCCTCTGGTACATGGAGATCAGCGCCCTGGGAGTGCCGGGCGCCTCGAACTTCAAACCATACCTGTCAGCATATCTGCAGGATCTGAAGATCTACATCCACCAGGAGCCTGACCAGGGCGGCGAGACATTCATGCGCAAGACCCTGGAAGGCCTCCGGAACGGCGGCTTCGTCGGGACGGTATTCCGGTTCACCTGCAAAGGGATCGCCGGCTGCAAGGATCCTTCGGACGTCTTCATCAAGTTCGGCAAGGATGAAGGGAACAAGAAGATCATGGCCCTCCTGGCCAAGGCGGAGCAGATCGACCTGGATGCCCCGGACGTGATCGATGAAGCGATCAAGGGAGCGCCGATCAACCTCAGGCAGCCGGAAAGCTGGAACTACGGGGAGAGGGGGATCGGGCACATAGACCAGAAGACCGGGAACGTGTCCATGGTCTGCAGGACGCCGATCATCCTCACCCAGCGCCTCAGGAGCATCGAGACGAACGAAGAGAAGATCGAGATCGCATTCAAGCGGGACGGGGAATGGCAGAAGGCCATCTACCCGCGGTCGGTGGTCTTTACGTCGAGGGGCATCACGGCCCTTGCGGACCTGGGATGCACGGTCACCTCCGAGAACGCAAAGAGCGTGGTCCGGTTCCTGTCGGCCCTGGAGGCTGAGAACATCGATGTGATACCCAGATCTGAATCGACATCCAGCTTCGGATGGCAGCCGGGAAACCGGTTCATCCCCGGACGGGCCAAGGGGATAGAGCTCGACATCGATCCGTCACAGAAAGCCCTGGCTGCAGCTTACTGCCAGAACGGCGACATGGACGGATGGGTCAGGCTTATGGCCCCGCATCGTGAGAGGGACAAGTTCAGGTTCATCCTGGCGGGAGCGTTCACAGCACCCCTGCTCCGGATCCTGAATCAGAGGATATTTTTCATCTACAACTGGGGCTCATCCAAGGGCGGTAAGACTGCAGGCCTGAAGGCAGCGCTGTCCGCCTGGGGAGATCCAGAAAGACTGATGGTCAACTTCAATGCTACGCAGGTCGGCCTGGAGCGGATCTCCAGCTTCTACTGCGATCTCCCTCTGGGGATCGATGAGCGGCAGCTGGCCGGCCGCAATCAGGAAGGCCTGGAGAAGATCGTCTACATGATTTCATCCGGAACGGGAAAGATCCGCGGATCCAAGGGCGGAGGCCTGCAGGCGATGCGGACCTGGCGGACGGTGGCCATGGCTACCGGCGAAGAGCCGCTGTCGACCGATACATCCCAGACCGGCGTCAGCACCCGTGTGCTGGAGATCTACGGCGGACCGTTCGAGTCGGAGCTGCAGGCGTCACAGATGCACCAGGAAGCCGGTGTTAACTGCGGCTGGGCCGGACCTGCATTCGTGAACAGGATAATCGACATAAACGAGCGTGCGATCGGCGAGAAGTACGATGAGATGCTCGGATATGTCAGAGGCATCGCAAGCGGGAAGTCCGGCAGCCATATCGCCGGGATCTCCGCGGTGGCCCTGGCCGACGCGATGATCGACACATGGTTCTTCAGGGGCAGCGACCAGGAAGGCCTGGCCATAGATCCGGAGTCCTGGAAACGGGCCCAGGAGATGGCCGCATCCATCCTGCAGGAGCAGATGACGGTGGATGCGGAGGACGTGAATGAGAATGCGGTCCAGTTCATAACGGACTGGGTCCTCTCGAACAAGTCACAGTTCGGGAACAACGTGATCGGCAGATGCTACGGGATGTTCTCGGACAACCGGGAGGTCGTCTACATCTTCCCGTCAGTCCTCAGGGAGGCGCTGCAGAAAGCAGAGTACAGTCCGAAAAAGACACTGATGTACATGGCAGAGCACGGCCTGCTCATCCAGGGCAACGGCCGGACAGGCTACACCATCAAGAAGCGGATCAGCGACACATCCTCCTGGGTCAACGCATTCTGCATCGGAAAGATGACAGAGATGTATGATCCGCTGGAGATAGAGGATCCGGCCGCAAGCCGGGAACAGGGCCAGCCGGAGACCAGCTCCGGATACGTCCAGCAGACGCTGTCAGGCTTCGAATCTGTGGACGACGGGGATGCAGAGCTGCCGTTCAACTGACAAAAATGTTCCCACTTTTGTTCCCACTTTTGAGAGGGTGCAAAAAATGCCGGAAAACGGCGTGGTTAAGCCAAAAACTGAAAGTCAATCAAAGAAAATGTTCCCATTTTCATTTTAAAAGTGGGAACACGGAAAATGGCGTGGTTAAGCCAAAAACTAAAGGTTGTTCCCATTGTTCCCACTTTTTTAAGGATATATTCACGTGTGAGCAAAAGGTACAACGATGCACGAAAATCATGCATCCATGTACCTTTTCGAAAAAAGTTTACTGTGTTTCCAAAAAAAAGTGGGAACAGGGAACAAGGGCCGGAAAACCGCGGAAATAAGCCATTTTAATGTTCCCACTTTTATTTTTCAAAAGTGGGAACATCGGAAGGAGGTACATGGAAGACAAATGGGCCGAAATGCTGAAAAAGCTTGATTCTCTGCGAAAAAACGAGGATGCGGTCCCTATGGACCTGCTCCGTACCAAGTACCGCAAGAACTATTACAGGCTCAGACGGGAGATCGTACAGCTCTTCGGACAGTTCGTCACAGACACCGTATTCCACCGCTGCAGGGTCCACAGCCGGGATTCCCTCCAGGTCAGCGACCTGGTAAGCCGGATCAAAAAGATCCTGGAAGCCGGGCTCCTGAAGGAATCCTGCAGGGTGCTCCTGAACGAAAAGGATCCGGAGAAGGCCTTCTGCCTGGCGGTCGATGCCATCGACAGGGACATCATCCTGGGCCCGTATGCAGACTACTGGGCGGCCCACTGCTTCCAGGTGGAAGGCACATGGTACTCGGACATAAGGAGAGAGCTCGTCTGGATCGAGGACATCGGATGCTGGTACAGCCGGGAAACGGGAAGTTGGGAGGTGGATGAGCTGCCTCCGACAAAAGAGCTGATCAAACAGAAAAGAGAGAAATTATATGGGCAAAACACACAGAGACCCGACGGCTGACAAGGCCATCGGGAACGTAGAAAAAGAACAGCAGGAGCTCATGGAGCGCAGAGAGATCCGGAACATGGTGGCGACGATCCGGTACATTGCACGCCTCAACGGCTACAGGATCGTCGGAAACATCCGCTTCACAGCGATCGACGGAGAAGAGAGCTTCAGCATAGGAGGTAACTGATGCTTGAGAACTATGTGGAAGGCTTCGATGAGAAGGCATTCGTGAGGGAGTACATGGAATCGGAGGGCATTACGCTTTCGGAAGCCATGAGCCGCCTCCGGAAAAAGATCAAGCTGGAGTCCTACTACCAGACGAAGATCATGAAGGCCCTCAAGAAGAGATACACCGCGGCCTTCGTCCGCAAGATCTCCCAGGGAAGGTTCTCCGAGGGAGGGATGCCGGACATCTGCTGCATCTACCAGGGACACTACTTCGGGTTTGAGGTCAAGCGCCCGGTGGTAGGCGTGCCGTCCAAGCTCCAGGAGAAGACGATCAGGCAGATCCGGGAGGCCGGCGGAACAGCAGCCTTCGTCAGATGGCCTGAAGAGACGATGCAGATCATTGAAAGCTGGGAAGCGTCCCAGGGAAAGGAAGAGAGAGAATGATCATTTTTAACTGGAAGTATCCGGAGAAAGAACAGTACCCACCGGAGCCTCAGGTGACAAAAGACGGATGGAAGCTTGACGATCCCGGAATGAGCTCCGTCGAAGTCATGGAGTGGTATGATGCGCACTTCGAAATGTACGCATGCAGGCTCTTCGGGGAAGAAGGCCCTGTGCCGGCGCAGCTCTACTACATCGGCAACAACGAGTTCATGTCCGAGACCGGACACGTCTTCAAGGAAGGCATGGTCGAAGCCTGGGATTCTTACACAGACGATACTCCTGAGGACTCAGATTGCCCCGCTGCTCAGATCAACCTCTCAGTCAGAGAGGAAGGCATCGGTGTCAAGATCAAAGGCAACCTGTCCGGAACGGTGATCGGAGCACTGGCGATGATCACAGTAATCGCCGACCAGAACAAAAGGACCGTCGAAGAGATATTTGATTGGCTGAGAGACCTCTGGACCAATGAAGTGGCCGAAATGATAGACGAGTAAAACAGAAAAAGGAGAAATAAACCATGGCAGAAAGAAGATGGCACATCAGAGAGAAAGAAGGAAACCCCACTGAGGCGGGAACGTACCAGGTCATCGTGACATTCACATCATTCGCCGGAGGGCAGAAAGCTGAGATGACGGAAAGGTACCTGGCCGACCTGGGAGAAGACGACAACGGCCCGGATGCCGCCATGGACGGATGGATCATGGACGGGGAGCCGGAGACCGGCCTCGCATGGACAGAGGAGACCGGGAGCTGGGCCGGAGAACAGGTCTACGCCTGGGCGCCCCTTGACGACATCGGCCTGCCGGAGCTTCCGGAAGGCTGCAGCTGGGAAGAGTAAACAGAGCATTCAACAGAAAAGGAGAAAAAGATTATGGAAACCATGAGAGTAAGACTGACATTCACTGACGAGATCCTCGGAACCGCATCCGCAAGGCCGGACGTTCACGAGAAGTTCATCGCCTCCAAGGCCCCCGATGCCGCTACCAGAGAACAGGAAGTAGCAGCTGTCGGCGTGGAGCAGGCGATCAAGGACGCCATGACCGTGTTCCCGAAGAACGAGAACGGGGAGCCGATCTTCTGGCCGTATCAGATCCTGGGCATGTTCAAGTCCGCACAGCAGGCCATCAATCAGTCCGTCGATAAGTCGAACCGCAAGGAAAGCAAGCAGTACATGGCCAGCTACAAGTCCAAGCTGGACCTGGGCGTATTCATCAAGGCTACGGATTCCGAGTGGGGCGACCGCTCCATGATCGTGATCCACATGCCGGAAGGAACAGAGATGTCCAACTGTGAGCGCCCGCTCAGATGCGAGACCATGCAGGGACCCAGGGTCTCTCTGGCCAACTCGGAGACCTGCCCGATCGGCTCCTGGATCGAGTTCGACATCCGCACCATGACGGCTGACCTGATGGAGAGGGTCAGGAGCTACCTGGACTTCGGACTCTACAACGGTCTGGGCCAGTGGCGGAACAGTGGCAAGGGCCGCTACAGATGGACAGAGATCACAGAGTAACCTGAAAACGTGTGGGTGCTGCCGTGGCATGGCAAGGCATGGAATGGTACCGGCACAGCAGAGCATGGAAATGCTGGGCACCGGAGCTGCAGAGGAAAGGCGAAGCAAGGATTCGGACGGCAATGGATAAGCTTTGTACAGCACTGGCTGGCATAGGAAATGAAGCGCGCTGAAAAGCAGGGGCACTGTGGCGTTCAGTTCAGCGCCGGAATTGCACAGTCGTGTTCTGTATCGGCTAAGAGCGGACTTGCACAGGCAAAGCATACAAAAGAGGAGCTTGGGCAAAGCCATGAGAAGATAGGCAAAGCATTGAGTCGTACAGGCACGGCAATGCACTGAGGGGAGCTGCTTAGGAATAGCATAGCATTGTGAAGGCAATGCAGCGACGGGCAGTGGCAAGGCATAGCAGCGAAAAGCCTGGGCTGGGCATAGCATTGGACCGAAAAAGCAGGGAAATGGAAATGCATTGAGCTGAGCAGTCCTGTCTTGGCAAAGCGCATCTGAGTGAAGTAAGGCAATGCCAGGGAATAGTACTGCAGGGCTGTGGCAAAGCGTAGCTAGGCAAGGCAACGGTATGGTACGGCTGAGAACTGATCTGACATGCAGAGGCATCGACTGGCAAAGCGGAGCCAAGGCTTTGAATGGTTCTGCGGAGGCAAAGAATAGCTTAGCTCTGGCATAGCACTGGATAGTACTGAACTGAGCAGAGCAGTGCCGGCATAGACAGGCATAGTCCCGAAGCGCGGCGGTAAAGCGGAGCGGCGAAGCGAGAAGCTGGGCCAAGGAATGGCTAGGATTTGTAACGCATCGGCACAGCATTGTGCGGCACTGCAAAGGCATAGCTTAGCTGGGCGATGTCCAGGCATGGTCAAGAACTGCACCGCTCAGGCATAGCGAAGAAATGAGTCGCCTTGGCAATGAAGTGAATTGCAGAGCAATGGCAGAGAGAAGCAGTGCTACGGCTGAGATCTGAAATGCATCGCCCCGGCATTGAACAGTATCGTTACGTCCTGGTAATGAACAGCAAGGTTTTGCAGCGGCAGCACCCACACACGACTCATGGAGGAAAAAACAATGGTACTCAAAATCGTAATCGGGATCGTCTTCGGAGCCTGCGGTTTCGCGGCGCTCATGGCGGCCATGGCACCTAAGACCGAGCTGGACTGGCGGGCCGACGACGCGGCCCAGGAGGACTGGTGCGGAAGATACCGGGAGGGACGCGATGCTTGAGAGATATGTGGAGAACTTCGACGAGGGCGTCTTCATGAACGAATTCATGAGGGCCGAGCACATCAGCTCCGTCTCCCAGGCGAAGGCTGTCCTGAGGGAACGGATCCGCGGCAGGGCCTACTACATCGGCCAGGTGGTCAGAGCCCTCAAAAAGAAGTATCCCGGATCATACATCCGGAACTTCAAGCTGACAGAGGCGGACGCCACGCTGCCGGACGTCGAGATGATCTACAAGGGTCACATGTTCGCATTCGTGGTGCTCCGGCCGCTGATCGGCATGGCGACCGGCAAACAGACTGCTGCCATCAAACAGATCAAGGCCTCCGGAGGGAGCGCCGGCACGATCCACTGGCCGGAAGAGGCAGTTATGGTAATCGAAAAGTGGGAGGCGAAGCATCCCAGATAAGGAGGTTCGAATGACAAAGATCACAGCAGAACAGGTGAGGGCCCTCCCGGAAGGGACCCACGTCTTCGTCGGCAAGGTCGACGAAAGAATGAGGCTGGAGTATGAACTCACAGGGACAGGCAGAAGGCAGCGTCTGATCGGACTGCCTCACAGAGGGTCCTACCTGCCGATCAAGGACAGAAAAGGATGGGGATATTACGTCGAGGAGAAAGGAGAGGAATGACAGCAATATATGGGAGCAAAACAGGAGATCATTAAAATCATCACGTCCATGTCAGGCAGGTACGCTCCTTACAACATCTTCAGCGACTGGATCCAGATGAGCGCGCTGGCCATCCAGAACAGCTGTTGCATGATCCACCACAAGGTCTGGAAGGACCGGGAGCAGCTGTGCATTGATACCGCAAGGAAGTATACGGAGCAGGAGCTGGAACAGCATGCAAGGATGCTTGTTCTCCTGGCTGACGCTCTGACAGAGAACATGACGGACGTCCTGGGAGAGATCTACATGGAGATGGGTCTCGGAAGTAAGTATACCGGCCAGTTCTTCACCCCCTTCCATCTTTCGGAGCTGTGCGCAAGGCTGGACATCGATCCGGAGCATCTTCCGGAGACAGGGAAGATCACTCTGAACGAGCCTTCCTGCGGTGGAGGCGGGATGATCATAGCGGCCTGCAAGGTCCTGCATGAGGCAGGCTTTGACTGGCAGCGCCGTCTGGAAGTGGTAGCCCAGGACCTGGACTGGAAGGGGGTATACATGACCTACCTGCAGCTGTCCCTGATCGGATGCAGGGCTATCGTGGTACAGGGCGACACTTTATGTAATCCGTATGTTCCGAAAACAACGGATCCGTCCTGCATCCTCAGGACGCCGGCAAAGATGGGAGCGCTGATATGAAAAAGCAGTTAGAGGATGAGCTGATCGCGTTTCTCAGCCAGATGGTGCCAAGCATCAACGGCCCGGAACTAAGGCTCAGGCTCGACATGATCCTGGCGGGCTATGAAGTGACCAAAGGGAAGCAGGAGCTGGAGATCTATAAGGGAGATCTCAACGAGACCATGCTCAAGCGCTTCCTGGCTGCCAAGATCGCCCAGGGCTGTTCGAAGCGAACGATCACCTATTACAGAAACAGCATCAAAATGACGTTCGCAATCATCGGAAAGCCGTACAGCAGCATTACGGCGGATGACATAAGGCTTTACCTGGCCAAACGGATCTATACGGATAAGGTCTCCAAAGCCACGGCGAACAACGAGCGGCGGAACCTGTCAGCCTTCTACGGCTGGCTCCAGAAAGAAGAGATCCTCTTGAAAAATCCGATGACAAAAGTGGATCCGATCAAGGCCACCAAAAAGAAGAAAAAAGCCTTCGAGCAGATGGACCTGGAGAAGATCCGGGATAAGTGCAGGACAAAAAGAGAGACGGCCATCATCGAGGTGCTGATCTCGACCTGGGCCAGGGTGACGGAGGTCACCCTGATCCGGATAGACGATATTCATGACAACCGGCTCACCGTCCACGGCAAAGGCGACAAAGACAGAGAGGTTTACCTGAATCCCAGGGCGGTGCTGGCAATCACGAATTATCTTGCAGAGCGCGGCGATAAGAATCCCTATCTTTTCCCGAAAGCAAAGTATGCCGGAGATGTCGCGCAGCTTCACAAGATCGCCAAAGACGAGCGGTGTGAGTGGTACAAGGATCCGGAGCTCGTGGATGAAAAAGAGCACACCGACAAGGGCACGATCGAGAGCATCGTGAGATCTATCGGGAAAAAGGCAGGGGTGCCCAACACGCACCCTCACCGCTTCAGGAGGACCGGCGCAACAATGGCCCTCAGGGCAGGAATGCCGCTGATCCAGGTTTCAAAGCTCCTCGGGCATGAGAACGTGGGGACCACGCAGATCTATCTTGATATTTCGGATGAAGAGCTCGAACAGGCACATAAAAGATACGTCAACTAACAGAGAATGAAGGGAGAAAACATTATGGGAAAAACGAAACAGTCGCTCAGCAGTC